>Ga0209489_103231_pt1 | contig 32106 bp, 19 predicted proteins | sample SiratrowhiteBW_FD_187527 | JGI IMG/M metagenome (GOLD analysis project Ga0209489, IMG submission 187527) | Root nodule microbial communities of legume samples collected from California, USA - Siratro white BW (SPAdes) (version 2) | ecosystem: Host-associated > Plants > Roots > Nodule | place...
TTTTTTGTTTTTTTTTTTTTTCTTCATTCATGAACTCGTCTGATATAGCCTTTATGATTGAACAAAAACAAAAGATATACTGTGTTTTTTTGTTTTTTTTTTCAACCTCTTTTATACAACCAACAGTAATTCCAAAGACATGGAAAGAGATGAAATTCTATCATAGTCTCCCTAATGAATAAGAAATCTAGATTATTATTATCACAGTTTTTGATAAAACCACCCTAGATTCTAGGTTTGCAATTCCCCTTATATTGCAAAATTGGTGATTTCATAATGATTGATATTTAGAACGAACCCCTACTTGGATTTTGCTACAGGAAACATTCATATCTTTAACTAACTTTTTCTTAGATTTAGAGATAACCGGAGTGAAACTTTGACCCTGGATATACAAGAGGCGGATACTGAGGAGTCACCATGCATCCATCCCTCCAGAATTTAGAAAGAAGTTGTAAATCCTATATATATATATTGCACTGAAACTGACCATAATTCAACAGTGCACATTAACACAATTACCATCTTGCACATCTGAAGTGGAATACTCAAAACATTTCTGAGATTCATTAACTGATGTTGATTTAGAGCTTAAATTATCTTCTTTATATTCTCCTTGATTTTCTTTATATCCTAATTTAAATATTTATTCATTATCAATTTTAATTATGATATAATTTATATATTTACAAATATTTGTTACAGTTTGTAATTATAATGATTTGTATATAAATATCTGTGCAGCATAATTAAAATAATTATTTAAAAAATTATATGTAAAATTATTTCTAATGGACTAGTTAAATGATATTAAACTGTTATTTCACCCTTTTTAACGTAAAACAATAGTATAAATAAAATTGAAACAAACACATTAATCCAAATAACAAAATGTTTTTAAACAATCATATTGAAGAACCACTTGAAACTTAACCTTATTAGTTGTTCCCACAGAGGGGGAGTATGAAGTGTGATCCTGGTGTGTCCACAATGGATAAGAGACACAGTGAGTCAGATTCTAACACAAACCTTAAACCTTGTCCCTGCATACACACATTTCACTAACATTAAGCCCCCCAAATCAGAAATGGCAACCTTTTCATTCTCTTCCATATCCCCACTCACACTCTCATATTCATCTTCATCTTCATCTTCCAAGCTCTCAACTTTTCACGCTTTCAGAGCCTCAACTTCTGAGTATGTTTCCTCCCAGCACACACCCAGAAGGGAATTCTTGAAGGGTCTTGCTTTGATGCCTCTTCCTCTTGTTGTGCTGAGAGAGCCACCCCCTTCACATGCTAGAGAAGTTGAGGTTGGATCCTTCCTCCCGCCCTCACCCTCTGACCCTTCTTTCGTTCTCTTCACGGCCTCTCCCAAGGACACTCCCGCCCTTCGAGCAGGTACATGGATTTAACATTAGAGACTCAGTTGAATTGTTGAAATATGTGTCTAGAGAGAGTGCTAGAGTAGATAGCGATTGCATGGCATCACGTTGTTTTGCTTCATGTGCTAGGACAATTGGTGATTATGATTATGATGTTCCAAGAACCTGAATAATTTGGTAGGCTAAGGAAACTACGATTTTGATGCCTCTTATGCAAACAATGTGGCGCGTTAATTGATAATTGCATTCTAATGAATGCCTCTCAGTTGAACATTTAGAAAACTATAGCTGTAATTTTGGAGGCTTGTGACTTCAAAAGGTCTCATTATTGTTATTAGCATCTAGGTATAATTCAGTTTTGTAGTTTAACTCTAGGGTTAATGTACAATTTTTGTTACTATGTATCATCCTCCCCATTAATGCGTGTTTGATCCCTCTTGATAATGTTAAATTCCTACTTGCTGAGAAACCCTCCTCAGTAAGACCAGTGGCTGCATGTTCTACCACATTTTTTTAGAATGGTTCTCGAAAGTATCAAATTTCTACCAATCCCTCAAAGTACTAATTTTGTATGGATAAATCCTTTCAGGACGAAAGCAGTACAAAATGCATCTACAATTCTACTAAGAACCCTTTTTTGTAAATGTTCATTAAGTCAGTGTCTTCTGATGAATTTTATACATACATATTTGAGAGATAAACCATATCTGAGGCATTTGATCTTGCCTACTGTTGTTCTATGCAATTGATAGTCTAGATTTAGTTCTTTGCAGGAAATGTGCAGCCATACAAGTTTCTCCTCCCCCCAACTTGGAAACAGACTCGTGTAGCAAACATATTATCTGGAAATTACTGTCAGCCAAAATGTGCAGAGCCCTGGGTGGAGGTGAAGTTTGAAGATGAAAAACAGGGAAAGGTTCAGGTAGTGGCTTCGCCTTTGATACGCCTTACCAACAAACCGAATGCAACAATTGAGGACATTGGTAGCCCAGAAAAACTGATTGCTTCTCTTGGGCCATTTGTCACTGGAAACACGTTTGATCCAGAAGAGCTCCTTGAGACTTCAGTTGAAAAGCTTGGTGATCAGACGGTACATTTCTTTTCATCCCTTTGTTGTCTAAACACTTATGACATGTTAGAAAATGAAGAAACTGAATGAAGTACTCAACCAAAAAGTTTAATAATTAATAGTCTTTTACTTTTTTCAACCTTGTCACAAAATCAATGATATTGTCGAGTTCATATAGTCCAAGCATAAAATATGCAGACAGAACAAGAATGTTTCAGTTGAAGCACTTCACTAAAATGATAAACAGAACATAACCAATTTTTTTCTATTCACTGAAACTCACACCACTATAGATTGCATTGCATACACTTCTTTTTAAATATTTTCTTTTCATGTTGTTGGTTTTCTGAAGTAGGAAAACTGTTATTAGCAATTATCAGTGACTAACATTCTGAAATGGTATCTGCAGTACTACAAATATGTGCTTGAAACTCCATATGCTCTCACTGGCACACACAATCTTGCAAAAGCAACAGCAAAGGGAAACACTGTTGTTCTGTTTGTGGTTAGTGCCAATGACAAGCAGTGGCAAACTTCTGAGGAGACTCTAAAGACCGTGCTTGATTCCTTCCAAGTTTAGTTTTCTGTCAAAGGTAAATAAGAAAAGTTTGCCTTCAGTTTATTTCTTTCTAGTTTTGTTTATAGCAAAAGACACAGCAACGCATTGGCCACCATTTCAAATTTTGTGTTTCGAGGTTGGATCGTGTTTTAAATGCTTTAACTTTATAGCAGTATGTCCTTTTTCTTCTTTGTATATACCTCATTGAGTAAATCACATATGTTTTGATTGTCTTAAATTCTTAATTTGTTTATCTTTGTAACCAAAAACTAGAAGTTAAATAACAACCAGAAGAAGAAAATAAAGATGTTCAGTGCAGTAGCCGATTCATTGACTTCATTTGCATTTGTACTATAAATAGTTTTGTTGATTTTCCACTATTCAGTTTTATGAACTACAACTTTCTTACTCCAAAACCTTTGTTGTTTTCAATGCTTCATCTATAGTAAGAAATCTAATATCTTCTGGTCCTCTTTTTCTTCATCTTTGGCACTTCAAATTTTTTACAACTTAAGAAATTAGTTTAATTATTTTTTACAATTAAATATTAATTTAACGTCGTTATTCCGAACACATGTTGATATTGAAAAATTATCTGCATTCTTAATATCTAGGATCTTATACAAAACTTGGGTTTTAATTTTAAAACCCTCACCATGTCATTTGTGTATGTTTCAATGAAAAATTCTTACAAGATCAAGGTCTTAAATGTAAAACCTTTGTATTAGAGATGTTCTTATGTGCTATATTTCTCTTTCTCTTTCTGCTTGTGTTTTGCTCTTTCAATTGACATTTTGTAAAACCTGATGGTAACATTGCTAAATACAGTAAACTTAACAGAACTGCTACTAATTTTATTATTTCATGGTTGACGTTGAAACCATGGAATAGCATATTAGACATGTTGAACATTGAAATGCTAGGAAATGTATTGTAGTTTTTGGAAATGTTGCCTCTAGTATCAGTCATGGTGTAAGTTTTATGTATTGGGGTAGAGTTGACACTAGGGACTTGGTTTTTATGGTTTTTCCATAAGTTCTTCTGAAGATCTTATTTCGTATAAAGTTACATAGATATAGAAGAAAAAGAAAAAAGACACGTGGACTTTTTTTTTCAAGGAAAAGGCATGAAGATCTTTAGTAGGAGAAAGGTTAGTCCATATAGATTGTGAACTTGGAAAGAAGAAAACAATTAAGATGGAGCTAAGGAGTGAACTAAAGGAGCCATAGTCCCTTGTGATCTTTTTACAGTGTATTTAAATTAATGTAAAACTAATATTGTATGGTTCTTGTATAATTTATAAAATAAAACATTTAAACATAATGCATAAATATCACCAATTCATCATGTTAGTTGGCACATGTTAAAATTTTCGAAAGTCTTGTTCTAATCATGAAAATTTGGTCTCCCTGCTCCTGACATTTAAAATTAAAGTCACAATTTTAATAAAAGGTTTGGGCAAATTTGTGAGCTTTTAAAATGTGGACACCCTCAATAACTGGAGATTTTGTGTAGAGGTTTGTTTGCACATGTTGTTTTGTTAAGGAGAGAGAGAGAGAATGCAAGTAAGACATTAAAATGCAGTACATTAAACTAGATTTAAGGATGCTCACGTTTAGACTAGAATTTAACCTATAAAGATTATATAAGTGTTAAAGTTTATACCCAAAAAAAAAATATGTACACAAATATCAAACAAGAAGAAAACCAAGGAGAAGATAGAATAAGAAAATTCAAGATAAGGGAGTAAAAAAATAAATAAATAAGAGAATAACTTATAGATTCACGATCATTGTTACACCACTTGGAGAAGTATTGATGTAATCGTTACTTGATCCAATAATACAATATAAGACTTTAGCAACAATTCTTTCAAAACACTATAAAATCTAAAAAAATCTTTCAATTCATTTAATATTTCAAAAGTTCTTTTACAAATAAAAGACGGACTATTTATAATCTTTATGTTTCAAAAACTCAAATCTTAAATGAAATGAAATTATAAATCTAAAATTTTTGGTGTTGGCCACAAATTTTAAATAGAAAGGACGACAAATTTTGAATTTCAAAACTCAAAAAGACAATTATTACTTTGTTCTTTTTTTAGTGGTTTTATCTTGTTAAAGTGGGTATTTGGTTGTCAATTGATGTTGAATTTCATCTTGTTCAAAGAAGTTTGTACAAGAGACGCATTTTTGGCCTATGTTTGTTCTAAGAACTTTAATTATATGTCCACTTTGTTTTTTTTACAAATGTCTTGAACATTTTAAAGACATCACATACTTCTAATTTCCTTTTCATGAAGTATACTATATTTTTCCAATTAAAGTCATTAATGAAAGTGATAAAATACTTATCACCTTGTATTGTTATTTCAACTTTTACACAAATTTGAACTTCGAGAGCTTTTTCATCCTCTAAGACTTTTTAATTAAAAATAATTTTGTATGCCTTCTTTTTTAATATCACTTGTCTTGCATGTTTATCAAGAATATTTATAATAGGTAAGTCAAATCAATTTTTTTTCTTAACAAATAATTTAATCTAGATTAAAAATGATTAAGACTCTTATTTTATAGTGAATAGGTGGTTGGAAGTCATATGTATCTTAGTAATAAATCTTCTATTTGTGCTAATCAACATGTAGCAGCCATAATGAATTTGCATTTTGTAACATTTGGCTGATAATTTGTCCCATACTCAATAAATTGTGATGAAAACCAAGAGCATAAAAAAATCATAAGGTTTTAGAACTATCTTTCAGTTTAATAATTTGACATTTTTCTCAATAATTCTATCTAAGTACGAAAATAATTCTTTTCTTTTCCTACACATGTGATTGTCATGGCCAATATCCAAATTTAAGTATTTTCATCCTTAAAAATGTATTACTTGTCAAAATTAAACTTTATGATCTCACCAATATTTGATTTTATTATACTTTTGTTTGTTCTTTAAGTATGTAGTTTGCAACTTTATGTTCATACTTAATAGAAATCAAGTAAAATTGTTTATGTCTAAGACATCCTTTTCCTTAATTGATAGCTCCATAACTATTTCCACCATGCCTTTAGTTGAATGATTTGAAAATTTTGTCTCTTCCTTGGTTGAAAGTTTCCTTAACCTTGACCTTTATAATTTATCTTCCTCGTTTGTTGAAGTTATTACATCATCTTTTTTCAACATTTTGACTAGTTTAAGCAACATTGTTTACACTCGCCAGATTCTTCAATACTTATTGTCTTACTTCTTTCGTCTTCTCAAAATTTCTACTCATGTGACTTTCTATGCTTCCCTGCAACTTTACGACTAACTTGTTGCACATGTGGTGAGACTCAATTATTACCGTCATCACATGATCAAATTTCGTCGACATACTTTTCATCTCTTTATAATTATAATATATTTTACATAACCTCCTATCTTATTTACTATATTCTAAATTCATGTCTTTTATTTATCATAGTGTCAAATATATACTAAGATGAATTGTTATTTTATAAGTGAAAAATGAGAGTTTGGAGAATTCACCATTAAATTTGTCAACTTTAAGAAAATTAAAAATCAATTATATTTATCGTCAATTAAGGATATCGTATTCACTTATTATATTTATTATTAAATTATATTAAATCTCTATTTATTTTCTTACAATTTAAATAAAGAATTTTTACTATATTCAAAACACACTGATTTCATTTTAATGTTTTTTTCTTTTTTTCTAGAGTTTAATAGTATCAATTAAAGCTATGACAATTTTATGATTTTAATTTTCAAAGAAGATTTTAGTTGTCAAAACCCATAAGTACAAATCTTACACAAACAAATTTATACTAACAGAAAAAATAAAGCCTTTAAAATATAATACCTAAAAAATTAATTGACACAATTGAAGCGAAAAAAACAGAAAATATATACAGGAGGAATCAACTATAGTTAAATCTTGAAAAATTAAAACTATACAATTTTTTTAGAGAGGCATTGAAACCTACAAAAGTAAAATCGCATTATGGCAATACGTAGCAGACAATTAAGGCTGTATTTATCATTGTATTTTTTCACTAAGTCCTCTTTTTTAGAAAAAAAAAAAAACCTAATTAAAGTTGCATGACACATTTATATATCTTTCCTAAATTTATTTATGGTACTAAAATTTTTGTATATACATATTTTGGTATGGAGTGTTATTCCATTGTTATACATTATGAAAGCCAGATTATTACGAGGAGCGAAAAGTCCCTTATACTGTTACTGTCAATTTGTTTTGTCTTAATTGAAATTTAACTGTCTGTGGTTATTTAAGTTCTCTGTTTATTTTGTTTAATCTCTTAAAAATAAGGAAAATAATGTTTGACCTCTTAAAAGCTTTTTATATTTCCCTGCTTATTTCTTTTAATCTCTTAGAGTAAAATAATTTATATTTATATATTTTTATTCTAAACTCAAAATCAATTTTTTAATATAAAAACTAAACATATGCATCTATGTAAAATCACATGCTTAGCTATGACAAAAGCGTTATCGACTAAACAAGAATGAATACAAAGCAAGTAAATTATATTAGAGTAAAACGGTTATTTTTTTGTTCTAAAAGTATAATAACTTATCCCATTAGATTCTGAAACTAACAATTTTAAGAAGTTTGAGACTTTTTATTGTTCCGTTAAATTAATCATTTAACGATATTTTAATATATATATATATATATATATATATATATATATTATCATTTAAATTACATATTTTTATTTTATTTTTTAATCATAAAAATCATTAATTATCAAATAAATTGCGTATATTTTAAGATGTTAGACTGATATGATTAACAAATTGCTCTGTTTAGAAGTTTAATATGGTTTAAAACATGTATATAACAATACTGTACACGTTTGCCTACTCAAATAATAACGTAGTTTCTTTCTCAAAACCAAAAATACAATTTCAAATTCACCCAATAAGGGAGAGAAATGTAATATAAGCGACCACAGGTCTGCACCGGTTTCTCATATCAATTCTACAAAATCATCATAAAAAAACTTTATAAAATTATAGTCATCCAAAATCGAGTTTACAAGCTATATCTCAAACACACAATTTGAACTATAAATTCAGTCATGCATGAGAAGGTGGGCATATATTATTAAGTTTCTAAGAAAGGTCTCAACCTTATACAGTTGGTCAACAACCCCCATTGAAGCCCAGCTCTGTATCCTCAGCTACATTTTTAAGCATGCTACTTTAAATATGTCATTATGTACAAAACTGGACCTGTGTTTCTTTCCTTCCTTCCCCGTTCCCACATATCCTTTGTTACAAAACTAAAACTCGGGTTAGATGGTTCATCTCTTTCCGAACATTTCACCGAAGGAAGGATGGATCTCATACATATGCAGAAACCAAATGGGGAGAAACACGAGGCAGACCGCAGGAGTAAGTGACATACTTGACACTATCAATTAGCACAACCACGAAAATCCGAGAGAGTGATTTTGGTCTCATCATGCCATCCACATCAACATCACCATCACCAGCCTCTTTGGGATCAACAAGGACTGAAACCACCATAGAAGATTCATTAATATGGAGGTGGTCTTTCTGCAAGTTTTTTACCTGTTCTTCTGTTATGTTCAGACTCGATCCAGTAAGAGAATCTGGAAGCCCATGAAGGGTTCTTCTATTCCTGGTCTTTTTGACCGAGGTAGCATTCTGACGCTTTTCGGTTGACACATTGGCTACTGATGTTGCAGGAACTATAGCTCCAGGACTTGGAGAAACATCAAACTGGAAAACTTCAGTGCACATGCCAGAACTTAACATTGGCCCTGCATCAGAAAACCAGAAAACTCAGCATACTTTCAATATAAGGAAGAAACGAAATAGGTCAACAGTTCTTTATTTTGGCATAGACGACCAGAAAAAAACTTTGTCCAAGCATGACTGAAAGGTGGACATCTCGAAGACATTGTTTTCAGCTCTTATGTTCAGAAGAGATGCCATATATAATAAGTGTAAATCATGGCCTAAGGAAAGCTATTCTACAGCTACAACAATGAAGAGATGAGCCAAAATTGCTAAAAGTACTGGGAAGATGTTTTTAAAAGCAATCTCTTCACACTAGTTTGAGACTCCAAAGGAATCAAAGGAGAAAACATCTAATCAATTTGGAAGATGTCAGAATTTGTTGCAGAAATATTTAATCATAAATTTATAATAAAAAAACAGCATCATGATTTCTTATCAGGGGAAACCAAGGAACAACCAGAGAAAACAAAAAACATGTTATGTCAGCAAAGATAGCATCCTCAAGACTTAATCATCATCAAAATTATTTAACCTAAAATTAGAAACATTAAACCTAACGTGCGGGAATATTGACAGATTAAGATTAGAAAATAACCAAGACATCACATAAATTAGTAGAAGAGTAATGTATGATATTAATTCCTATCAAGCAGCCTATACAGAATAAAATTAACAATGAAGGCCACAATATCGGACAATCACCTGCAAGACCTTCACGGAACCACTGTTGCATTTTACCATCAGTTGCAGAGGACTTCATATGGTCCTTCAAAGCCTTGGTTGAACCAGAGCCAATAGCCTTCCTCTGTTCAGCAGTAACCCTATACACATGTGGATGTTGACCTCTTAGTCTTCCAACTTCAGGAATTGCCAATGCAGAATCCCAATCCTTAGGAATGGCCAAACCTGTTTGTTTATTCTCCTTGTTTGCCTCGGCAGTTTGAGATGCCATAGCTTTTTCACTAGCCATAATGGAATGGATAATTAAGTTTCCATCAATCTTCACCATCTTATCATTCCTAGGAACATACAAAGAAGCAACAAGAGGCTCGCTGGCATTTCCCTGGCGACCAAAATCATTAGGGCTCTGCCGTTCACCCCTTTCTTCTCCTAAATGCCGGCCTCTCTCATAATTCATTTTGTCTTTAATGCTAAACCTCTCATTAGAAAACCCAACTTCCTCATCTCTTTCAGACCCATTCCTAGGACCATTCACAGACCAAACCTTACCTCCACCATGACCATACACCCTATCACTAACATTCCTAGATATACCAGTATCAGGAACATTGTCCACTAAACCGCCAAACTTAAAATCCACAAGAGGAACAAGCCCACCAAAAAGCATGATAAAGAAAAACAAACCCAAGAAACTAATACTAGCAACCTTCTTAGTTTTCCCCTCACTCTTCTTACTCTCGGACTTTTTACCTTTGGGTGCTGAAGTAGGCTGCTGAGGCTTCAACCTAGGAATGGGTACCAAAGGAACCTGAGATCCTTGAGGCTTGACAACATAGGGAGCACAAGGCATCCAAGGATAAGGCATGGGTGCCATTGGAGGATGAGGGTACATCCCAGGAGCAGGTGGTGGAGGAGCACACATCACACCAGCACCCACTTGCTGTCTAAGAGTAGCATTCTCAGCCACCATGTATGAAATCTTGCTACTCAGATCAGCAATGATGGAATTCATTGATCTCACTTTCTCCTCAAGCTCCTCCACATAATGCTTCTTCCTCTGCCTAGAAAGCTGCGCACTTTCCCTATTCCTCATCAACCTTGCCTTCCTTTTTTCGTCATCATCATCAATTGCATTCACATCAGATGGAGTCTGTTTCACAGTCTTAGTCTCCACAGAGGAGGAAGAGAACCTTCTGTGCTTGGTAGCACTTCCTTCACAACTCTCTTTCTTCCTCTTCAGATCACAACCTGAAATTTCCTCCAATTTCACACCCTTGTCCATAATTGCATGTGCATGAGACGATGTTGTCTCCCTCTCGAAAGACCCAGAATCCGGCGAGGGCGAGTTTATAGCCTCATACACACCCGATCCACCGTTTCCTGAACCCTGAGACGAAACCGGTCCACCAGAAGACTCCTCCCGGTCAGACTCCGGGGACGAAATGTTCAAAAGCCTAACATCAGCCGCGTCATGCGAACCCTCTTTGCTCCAATTACCCTCAGAAACAGAATCCGACGCCTGCGAATTGAAAAACCTTGAAACGCCGGAACTCCGATCTCCAGAAACCACAGATGAGTCAGAACGCGGAGAACCGGAATTCTTCGCGGAAGATTCCTCAATCGGCGCCAAAACGGAGGTGTTAACGGGGTTGCATGCGTCAGGAAGAAGGAAATCCTCGGCATCGGAGGGAATGCAGATGTCGTCGAGATCGTCAAAGGTGATTTCAAACTCTCCATTGGTGTCACCAAAATCCATGCCGAATTCAAGATCGGAGGGGAAGGGAAGCGCGTCGGAGTTGAAGAGTGAGTCCATGGACAGAAGGGGGAGGGATCCAAACTCAGAGGAGAAGTCGTCGAACAAGGGATCGGAGGCCGGCAGCTCCGCCGCCTCCGGCAACGGTTCGACGGCGTGCATTGACTGGGTCATGGGTGAGGGTTTCCGCGAACGGAGAGGGAATGTATGGGTTTTAAGAATTTTTGGGGTTTCGTTCCTTATTAGAAGACAGAGCGTGAGTCACGCGCTATGAAAGCGTCCACTGAATACAATAAAACTTCTGCAGTGTTCTCTTGTGTCACTCACTCTACGTGCCACGCGTTAATTTTCTGAAATATTATTATTTATTATTATTGGATAGAAAAAAAAAAAATAAGAAAAGCGTGTCTAGAAAACTTGTGGCGAAAGTGACAAAGGATAATGGGATGAAAGTGGAAACAAAATCCAGTGAGCAAGATTTGCGTTTCCGCTACGTTCGGTTGCTTTCAACGCCCACAGGGAAGGTCTCATGTTCTAAAACCACTTTCTTTTCAAAAGGTGAACCTAAAATTATAATGTAACCAACTTCCTACTCATGTATATATCTGCTTCTTTAATTAATTTTTTAATTAATTTATGTTCATACTTTTAATTAAGGTGAGGGAAACTTTATCAATTAAGAATTTTGGTCTTTAGTGAAACAATTTTTTGGTAGATAATAAATTGTAACAATACGTATTAATTATAAAATTAACGGTTTACAAAATTATGGCAAAAGTGTAATATAAATATACATATATACAAAAATTAAAATTGAGTATAATTAAATGTTTTTTTTTCATCTTATCTTCTGAAATGAATTGTTTCATTAATCAGATACATTAATTACTAGTGTAAAATTTGTCATCATATATATTATTTTTTTAACATTGTTATTAAGAGAATTTGAGCTTATTATTTTATTTTTATTTTATTTAATTAGTTTACTTGATTGACTGATGCATTTGAGTATTATTCATATTTTTTTCGGTCTTTAAGTAGGCGAATAAATTTTTTTATTAATTTTATTTTAAAAAATTATAAATTTAGACTACAAAACATAAAAGAGAACTGATGAGAATATATTAAAATGTTTTTTATATTTTTATTAAGTAGAAATCTCTTATCTATAAATATAAATGCAACTTAAATGATAATTCTTAAGAAAGTCAAAGTCAAAGTCAACTATTTATTAATAAATATGAAATATAAGACATGTTTTTTTTTTCTAAAAATAATCATTGAGAAATTTATTATTATGTTAAAAATTATAGTTAATAGGTCAAATTTAATTTATATTCTTTAATTAATTTATATTCATACTATTAATTAGATTCAAAAACATAAATGCAATTAAATCATAATTTTTAAGAAAGTCAAAGTCAACTATTCAGTTAAAATTAATAAATATGAAATATAAGACATGTAATATATAATGTTTCTTCTTCTAACTCTAAAATTGATCATTGAGAAAATTTATCATTATGTTAAAAATTATAATTTAATAGGTCAAATTTAATTCTTTCTAATTAAGAATATAGTAATTTAAGTAATACACTAGACTGTAGTTTGACTTATATAACAATTACTGTGAAACAATTGATACATCTTGATATATTATATTTTTTAATCGAAGAATGTATGTAATAATATTACCTTTTCATATCATTTTCTGTTTAAATATAAATCACAATTTTTTTTATATATATTAAGTAGATCTATATCAAGTATAAAATCAATATCAGATTGATTAATTGATCTCAAAATCATTTTATTTCATCATTATTTAATTAATTTCAAAATAATATGTGCATATTCAAGAAAGATGATTAAAAATTATGATTTATAAAAATAAACAAAAAAAGTCAATTAGGAAATACAGGGAAATGCTCTTTGAATGAAGAAAAAGGCCTATTAAAAGACTTATCAATAGAAAACCTTGAATCTGACATTGAATATAATATGATGTAGAAAAGTGTTTAGAGTATTTATACTTTGGAAAAATTATATAAGCCATCTTAAGATAACCTTTTTCTACTAATAAGTCTCTCAATTTCGAATATTCTTCCAATAAAAGAAAAATGCCTAAACCTTACAAAAATATTTGAAAAGTGATAATTTGGATCTTGATGGCTTAGACTTATTTTCATAATTAACGTTAACATACCGCCGAGCCATTTTTTATTAACATAATGACACCGAGCTCTTATGGCAGCCCGCACTACTGAATCAGCTGCTTTTTTTTTTGTACCAACAATTAAAAATTGTTTTCCTCCACTTGCTGTATGAAAAACTAAATTACAAGATTCTGATAAAAACCAATATCTTAAAAAGATATTATAGGATTAGAAGATGATGAACCAATTGACATTCTTAATTATATAAAATAAATAAATTCTTTTCAAAATGCATAGATAGCATATAGAACAATGTTAACAATTCTAGTATAAATTATTTTATCAGAAAGGAGTTTTTCAAAACTTAAATTAGTAAAATCTTATTTAAAATCAACAATGTCTTTTACCATGATTAAAGGATTTACTTTATTGTCTATTGAAAAGGATATTTTAAATGATATTAAATTATGATAATTTAATAGATAATTTCATATAAAAAAGCTTAAAAATAAATTTTAAATAAAAATATCATATTTTAGTTATTTTATTAATTTCAAAAGGATCTCATTTTATTAATTTACTTTAAGTCCCGTAAAACCTTGAGCCGCCACTGATAGGTTTTGACAATTATATATAATTTTAAAACTTATTTTTCAATCATACTAATTAAAAATTGCAACATAGTTACGCCTAATATAAGTGACGTTTCTCTTAAAAATGAATATTAGGTCTTTATAAAATATCTTTAGTAACTAATCGAGTTTGATATCTAGCAATTTCTCTATTCTCATTTCTCTTTTGTAGTCAAACCCATATATATCAAATTAGTTTTAAGTCCTTTAAGTGTTTGTTGGTTAGTAAGTGAATTTAACTATATTTTAATTGTATTTTTTCATTCTAATGAATCATTTTCGTAGATAAATTCCGTAGGGATTTTAGCTATAGACTAAATTCCTAGATAAGCACTATTTTTTAAAAAAATTATTTATTATTTTGATTATTATTAGTATTAGTATTACTATTCTCAAAGGTAAACTACTTAAGAATTTTACCTACGGATTAAATTCTTATACAAGTACAAAATATTTTAAAAAATTATTTATTATTGTAATTATTATTATTAGTATTAGTATTAGTATTATTCACAAACTTTAGTCTAGGTATTTTAAGTATACATACAGAAGTCATAACCACTACACCAACATCAACTTTGCAATAGTATATTCACTATTATATTTATTCTTATTATATCTATTATTATTAGTAGTAAGTAAAATATTAATAATATGAAAATAATAATAATAATAATAATAATAATATGATTAATATAAATAATAATAATAATATTAATGTTAATAATAATATTAATATTCTTATTAATATTATATGTGCTTTATCTACATATTGGACGAGGATCGAGCTGATAACTTCCTCTAAAATTGACAAATATATCATGATTGCTTGGTCATGAACTGACTTCTGTATCCCTAGAGGTGATGTCATGAACTGCTTTAGCTGCGTAAATAGTTCTTCGTATTCTTGGCTCCATTCAGACTTGTTTTTCTTTCTGAGTAATCAGATGATAGGCTCAGTCTTCTCGGCCAGCTTCGAAATGAATCTGGACATAGCAGTCAACTTGCCAACCAATTTTTGTATTTCTTTAACATTTTTTTAGGCTTCTCATCTCTACTATGGCTTGACACTTATCGGGTTTTGCCTCTATTCTCCTATGTGTGATAAAAAATCCTAGGAAAATCCTGCCCTCGACTCCACATGTTGGGATTCAACCTCATGTTGTATTTTCCCAATGCTTGTATAACCTTAAGGAGATCGTCCTTATGTTGTACACATGAGTCTACTTCACAACGATATCGTCGACATATACTTCAACTTTCCTACCAATAAGACCTCGAAAGACTTTGTCCATGAGCCTTTGGTAAGTGGCTCCTGCATTCTTCAAGCCGAATGACATTACCTCATAATAGTAATTTGAGTCTTCCGTCATGAAGGAGGTTTGCGCTTTGTCTCTTTCATGCATTCCAATCTGGTTATAACCCGAATAGGCATCTAGAAGATTGATGATCGTGCGACCGACCACACCATAAACTAGTCAGTCAGTGTTTGGCAATGGATATGCGTCATTTAGACATGTCTTGTTGAGATTGGTGTAGTCAGTACACATTCGTCATTTTCCACTAGCTTTCTTGACCATCACTATATTCACAAACCAAGTTGTGTACTTAGCTTCTTTGACGAAGTTGGCAGTGAGCAACTTCTCGACCTCCTCTTTTCCTGCCTTCTTCTCCTCTCTTTGCTTCCTATTCTTTTGTGCCACTGGCCGAGCATCTTTGTATATCAACAACTGGTGTGAAATTACTTCAGGGGCAACGCCCCGCATGTTCGTTGTTATCCATGCAAACATATCAACATTTTAGATGAGAACTTGTGGTATCATATCAACATCTTCCTTTCCTAAGGAAGTTCCCAACTTAGTGACATGCTCTTTGTATTGGAGATGTATTTTAATCACATCTTCTCCTGGCTCTAGTTGTACTTCATCCATTTTTGAATCTAAGTCAGTTACATTCACACTTTGTACTTTTTCTTTCCCCTTTCACCTTTTTACTTGGTTGTTTGGGCTTAGGCCTTACTGGTTCCAACCTTAAGTTGGCAGCATAACACTCCCTAGTCATCTTCTGATCGACATGAACCGTTATAACGTCTCTAGTCGCGGAAGGGAATTTTATGGCCAAGTAAGGGGTGAACACTATGACACCGAGTTGATTTAATGGTAGTCGTCTCAAGAGGACATTGTATGAAGTGTTAGCATCATCTAGCAAATAGCGGATCTTGATGATGTAACTTTGAAGTCCTCCTTTTCCATACTTTGTGTAGAGGTCTATGAATCCTCTAGTGTCTACCCGCTCTCCTAAGAATCCCACAATCTGATCGTCATAAAGTTGGATCTCGATCTATGGGATTTGCAACTTCTTGAATGTTTTCCAATACAAGATGACAACAGAGCTCCTCTAATCGACTAGGGTCTTCATCACATCAAAACCTTCAATGGTTATCATTATAGCCATGAGATCGTCTTGCTTTGGGTCTATGGCCTTAAAGTTGTGATTCGTGAATGTTATGGTTGTCATCCTTCTTTGCATGCGGGTAGAAGTTGAGTTCACAATTTGCACATTCCTTAAATGCCTCTTCCTTACAGAGGGACAAGAGCCTCCTCTTACAAATCCTCTAGCAATAGTATTGATTACTCCTCGGACAAGAGTTCCTCGTTGGCTTTCTATGTCATTTCGCCGCCTAGGTTACCTTGAATTATTGCTCTTTAAGGAACGTTGCTTGCGCTCCTCTCTTCTCGAGCTCCTTTTAAGACTTCTTCTAGGGAAGCGTTGGGTTCTATGTATAAACATCCTTAAGTGTCTAGCCTACATTAACTCTTTTATCTTATCTTTCAATGTGATACACTCGTCGGTACTATGCCTATAATTCTAGTGGTAGCAGCAGTGTTTACTAGTATTGGTGTTTCGAGTTTTAGGGGTTTTCTAGAGAGTTGGTATCAGTTTGACACTTAGCGCCTCTTCCAAAATCCTTCATCTATCAACTTTCAAAGGTGTGTAATGGGAGAACTTGGGGTTCTTGACTCATTTTGCTTAGGAAAGTGATGTGACCCACTTCTTTCTTTACCTCTTCCCTTGTCTAAATTGTTTTTGGACCATGCTTGATTGTGAAATTCACGTAGTTCTTCCAACTGCATAAACTTGGTTGCTCTATATCTCAACTCATCCAGATTAAGGGTTGGTTTCTTGCACAGGTTGTTCACGAATGGTCTCGGAGGCATGGTCGTTACAAGGTGATGCAAAGCAACATCATGGTTCAAGTTCTGAATCTGTGAAGCCAGTTTTTCAAACATTTCCATAAAGGTTCTTAAGGTTTCTCCTTTTTCTTGTCTTATGTTGATCTACGCTATGGAAGTGACATGGTGAGGTCGGCAAGTGGCAAACTGGACACTGAACTTGCCCACTAGCGTCTCAAAGCTGCTAATGGAGTATGGTGGAAGATGGGTAAACTAACTTAAAGTTGCACCTTTGAGTGAGGTTGGAAATACTCGACAGAATACAGCGTCATCATTAGTGTACAGGCTTACCTAAGTGACATAACTATCAATGTGCTTGTCAAGATCTATAGTTCCATTATATCGATCCATACTTAACCCGTTCCAGTGAAATAGAAGCTCCGCATGCATGATTCTATTGGTGAATGAGTGTCTTCGGCTACCTCCGATTTGATGTGAGTTATGGGTGTTTAAATAAGGCTTAGATCCTTCATTCTCAGTTTTGTTCACAACTGTGTTTTTGGTGTTTTCTTCACCGTTTGAAGGAGGTGAATGAGGACAACTGTATAACTTATCCTTCATTTCCTCATTTTCACACCCCAGGGTGTATATCTCTTCCTCATTCCTTTGTCGCATTGTTCGTCATGGTAATGTCCTCCTGCCTTTGGTCTTGTACTCTGCTTCTAGTTGATACCATGAAATTTCTTGTTCGTTCACCTCTTCAGCCCCATAGTGGGTGCTAGTTGTTCTTACAAGACCTAGAGAGCAATAACAATTCTCCCTTGCTATCAACTTCAACAACTCCTTGTCGGTTCTCGGTCTCTAAAAGCTTATATAAATGTGGAGGTACCTGTAAAAAACACTGTGATACTGAAGTCAATCCTCAAATATCACAAATTATGATTTACTGTATTAGAAAGACATAACTTATTCTCCTCTAATCCTTTGTTATTTATAGTAATATTTATTCTGACATGTAATGATTACTCTTTTACTATTTGTTTGTGAAAAAATATAAAGTACATTCAACTTACCTTTTATCATAAAAAAACAAATAAAAAATTATTTTATTATCAGAAGTTCTGCTGTCAAAGAAATAGCGCTAAACCAAAATGTATAGTAATGATAATGATAGACATCTTATTAACGTGAATGATGTAGTACCATTATCTTCATTACAACATCCATAATTTTAATACAACTAACATTGCACCATATTTTCATTCATTTTCAAAATTTTACTACAACTAACACTACACCATCATTTTCATTAATTTTTAAAGTTTTACTATAACTTTACTATTGTAGCAGTTATTATTTTACTACATTTCATTACAATTTATTATTATTATTATTCATACTACATCGTATTATTATCTCCTATATCTTATGATTTATAATAAAAATTGTACAGAAAAAGTATTTTACATTTATAATATATCTTAATAATTTTGTTGAATTTTAAAATAATTATTTTAAAATTTATATCAATAATTATTTTAAAATTTATATCAATAATTTCATAATTTGAAGATAGAGAAAAATTATTATATACGGTTAATGTTTTAATATTTTTTACAACCTGGTTCATAGCTCCTAATATTTTAATTTATTTTTTTTAATTATTTATTATTATTTTAATATATAATTATGGATCTACTCAATATTTTGCACCAGCAGATAACACTGGTAAACGGTCACAGCCTGTTGTCAGCAATCTATTAACATTCTTAGAATCAGAATAAATTCTAATAAAAGTACGATTATTTCGTGACACACGATATTGATTTTTATATCACACAAGTATTTTTAACTTATATCACTTACATAATAAAGTACGATATCTACTTAAAATGTGAGTTTTTAAATTTGATTGAATGTATTTAAAGATATAATATAAGATTAATAATATAATACGAAATAAAAATAAAATATTTGAAAGTAAGTATTGTTAAAATGATTAATTTGTAAATAAAAAATAGAAATTTAAAATTAATTTAAAGTAAAATCATAAATATTCTAATTTACTAATAAAATAAAATTAAAACTTATATAAAATGTTATATTAACGTGTTTGTTTTTACATTTTATATTTATCAGCTACTTTAATAAATGATTTTATATAACATTTAAAATTTAATATGTTAGCTTGACAATTTTAAACGAATAATTATTGACTTTCTTCCCTATCAACTAGTTTTTCAGTTTTATATAATTTTCTTAAATTTGAATTAACTTTTCAGTTAGTTTTCTTAAACATAACCTAAAGCAATTTTTTTTTTCAATTTGCATATACTACAATAGTTTAAACGAATAAAACAAGCTGATTTTAAAATTGAAAGACTAAAGCGCATTAAATTAATATGAATTGCAATAATAATTTTGTATCACAATATAAATTGTTTATTATGAATTCAAAATATAATTTAAATTATTAAAATGTTTATTTATTACTGATGTTAACTATTACTTTACAAATTAAACACGCGCCTTTTGAGTTAAAATAAACATATATGATGTGTATTGTAAAAATAAATTATCTGGCTAATATTATTGTTAAATGAATCAGAAAGTAAAATTTATTTGATTGGTGTCTTTACAAAAGAAAAAAGTTACATTTATTACATATGATAAATTTAGTAATTTTTACAAATAACAATTTATAGTTAAATGATAACGTAAAATGTTTTTGTGTTACATTGTTGACGAATGAAAAGTTTTTTTGTTTTTACATGTGGAAAGTTAACTACAACTACAACAAACTTGGTAGAAAATATAAGGAAGCATTCAATATTCAAATTTTTTTTAACAATTTAATTTAAGAAGAATGGGCCAAGTTAGATGCTGAGTCCAAAAGAGTTGTGGTCAAACACGGCCTAGCCTGTCGTAAGTTGGTTTGTCCAAAATTAGTTGAACAAATAAATGTAGAAGCTAAGATATCATATCAAGAATAGGGTTTCATAGACATTGTTTGGACTTTAGTTGCAATGCATGTATCGTGATTTTTGTTATGTTTGTACACTCCTCAAAGTACGTTCAAGTGAAGAGAACAAATACATCTATAAAAAAAAAAAATTAATGTTCATACATTTTTACACTTCATTTAACTAGAGATTATCAATGAAATACTTTTAAGCAAGTTATTATAAAAACTTAATAAATTTGTCGTATATAATAATTTGTTACTAGATGTCGTTGTAAAGTAGAGCATAATATTTTAAAGGAAAACAAAGTAAACAAAATGGTAAGATACAAAAGAGATAAATATAATTAGTTTAAATTGGAGTTGGTGGATGATTGTTGCCTTATTTTTATACCAAGAACAAAGATTAGGATGTAATTGTTTTTCTTTTGTTTTCAACTTTTTAAGTCAATACTATTATTATTATGGTACACCTCTTAAAGAAATTAAAAGGAAGAAAATAGAAATTGAGACATATGAATTATCAATCTCATTGAAGAACTAACTAATTAAAAGGATGTTTATATATGAAAAATTAGTAGTAAATATTTAGGGTTTTGTTTTAACAAAATTTTAGTCAATTTTTATATGTTTTGTTTTTTCATGTGAGATTCTTATATATATATATATATATATATATATTATATTTTGAGCAAATTATTATATAAATATTGAAATTATTGGAACTCAAACTAATAAACTAAGAGATTGAGGAAGATCTAGATATTGTATTTTGCTTTTATATTTTCCAAAAAATTAAATATTAACTTTTTGGATTTAATGCAAGTGTTCCATATTTAATAAGAAAAAAACTTTGGTGATAAGTTGATTATCAATTGAAAAAAATAAATCAAATTTAATGTATTCTTTTAAGTATCTTAAAATATGATGAACTACTTTTTTTACTACTATGATCAATCTATTTAATTTATTAGTAACAAAACTAAGATCAAGTCTAGTGTACGTGAGATATAAAAGTTATCTAATTAACTTTTAATATTTATTAAGATTCAAGATAAGTGAGCTTTCTTCCCTAAACAAGTAGAAGTAGTAAGTTTGCAAAGCTAATGAGCTGTTAACATAAATAAGATCTAAGCAATATTTTTGTTGATTAAGAATAAGTCTAGAGGATGAGCTGACTTATTTCAAAATCATAAAACATATGAGATTGATGTTAAATAAATGATGAAAATGAGACTTAACACATTAAATGTTGATCATTTTCAATTAGTACAATATCATAACATGGTCAAGTAAACCTATAAAAGAACAAGTAATTTTGTAGATAGATAAAGAATGATCAACTAAACTTTGAACATAACTAATATGAATCAAAGTCATGGTTAATTTAGAATTTCATTATCTAATAACTTGTTTTAGCCCATGTAGAAAATTTTCAAGTTTAAACACTTGTTTAGAATGTGAAAGAATTAAACCAAAAGAATGACTCATGTAAATTTCTTAATAAAAATCTCCATGAAGAAATGCATTATTCACATCTAACTCAAGAAATTTGTAACTAAATGAACTTTAAATATATCAATAGATCTACTTACTTTATGATTATCTTTGTAAATCTGTTAATACCAATAGGCTGCTTCCCTTGAGGCAAATCCATCAAAGTCCAAGTTTCATTAAATTCAAGAGCTATAAGTTATGATTCATGGTTTCTTTTCAACAATTATGTTGAAGAGTCTCTTTAAAGTATTTGGGTTCTCAAATAAAATAAATATTAGAACAAAAAGGTGAATGTGCATAGGAACAATAGTGATAAAAAGATAATTTTATTATTGATGCATTAGTAGCTAATGTTCACCAAGCTCATTATGATAGAAGTCAACCTTATAAGAAGATATTATTGGTCTAAACACCTATAATGTAATTTTAGCTTAGAACAAACTCTATCAACAAAAATGGAAGACTTGAAAAAAAAAATTATTAAAATGTAGATTACACCATCCTCACATCACCAAGCCCAACAAGTAATATATTGTGATTTTTACATAAGTAATCATTTGAATTATTATTAAACCTCTTTAAAGTCTGACTAAAATGAAAAAGTTAATTATATGAACAACTAAGGAAGGTAAGCTATAAAAGTCACCTCAACAATTTGGATGGAACTAGTATAAAGACCATATCGAAAATAACCACCTAAAACATTTGTATCAAAAGCAACAATCCTATCAAAATTAGTAGTCTTATTATAACTAATCGTCTTCCTAAAGTCAATATCCCACTAGTTACATAAGTTGTCCATGATAAAAAAAAATACAAAAGCATTTATAAATAATATAAAAATTCAGGTAGGACAGTTAACTAATCAATTACTTGATTAATAATTAAAAAATTTCTTAACTAACACACATGTTAATCCAAATAAATATTACAAGTCAATAATACTAATAAGAGAGAGGTACTATAATTAGTAATATATTATATAAGAATTAGGAGAAAAAGGTGTTATTGGTGAGAACAAAATAGTTCGAAATTAAGAGTGGGAAATGAGAAGAATTGAATAAAAAGGAAAGAAAATAAAAAAAAAATATAAAGATGGAGAGAGGACTGAGTTTAACCAAAAGAAAGAAAAAATGGTAAAAAGGTAATTAAGGCATAACTAGAAAATAATTGACATATCCTCACACACCTTCTAAAAAAATAATGAAAGAAAATTTACTTAGTCTATAAACATTTTTAAAAGATTACAAATAAATATCTCATTTGTTAAAAGTATGAAACAAATATCTATTTATGCCAAGTTTGTGAAATAAATTTTAAATAAAGAAGAGAAGTTTATAGAAAAAAAAAAAAAGTGAAATAAGAAGCCAAATGTCTTACCATTATCCAAAAATTCTTAACCCAAAAACCTAAGATTTCTACATTTATACATCATATTTGTAGACAAAAATTTACTTAATTTAATAATTGATATTAATCTCATGCTTTTATCCATACTTAAAAAGAATTGGAGCTTTGCAAGTTAAACCATTGTAGATAACACTCATTAGTTTATAAATCAATTAAATATTCATATAAAGAAGATATTTTGGTAAAAGTTGATAATTTTATATTTCTTATGAACTTTGAAATAATAGGTATAGATAAAAAAAAATGAAAATTTCATTAATACCTATTTATAAAAACAACAAAAGTGATTATAGAATGTTTGAGCTGTGTGAAACTTTAATTTATTTGAAATAAAAGCAAAGACAAACAAGAACGTTTAAAGATATATACTTTGTATAAATTAATTACTAGTTTAACTGCTCAGCAAAACTACAAGTCAATTTCCTTAAAAAAGTTGCTGGGTGAATCTAAAATTTGAAATGGTTAATTTCACTTAATGAATATCATTAATATTATTTTACTATTATTATTTCACTTAACAATTAAATATCATTAATGCAAACATCCATACTGTTTCACTTCATAAATATCATTAATTCCACATCTTTAAATATTATGAACTTTAAAATAAATAACATGTGACAAACTCAACCAGATTACATAATCAATTCATTAAGAGTTGGGAAGTCAATTCTTAATAAAGAAAATGCATAAAAAATATTAATACGAGTATAATTTTATTTAAGGATATGAAAGTGATTTTATCTAACAAAACGATTAAAGTGAATACTTAACCCAATCATATACGTCACTGAGGTCTTAAATTATCCCTAACATTACAAAAAATATACAAATCCTACTTACAAGTGTTAATCCACTTTCAATCTCTTGTACATTACTAACATGAATTTGTCATCACCCAAATATTAATTTTCAGGTTACAAAGATTAATTTTATACATTTTCATTAATTTTGAAAGCAAAATTAATACACCTCATTCACGACTGACAAAAACAAAAAAATCTTAACTATTTATTACTTTAATGATATATTTGATAGAAACACCAATAATACAATTAATTAAGCTAGTATAATTAGTTTAATAAATAGTGATAAAAAAGTCATAATCCGAGTAAACATCTTCCTAAAACTAAAAACTAAATTTACGATTTTAGTGAACTAAATTTAGTTTTAAAAATTATTTGAAAGCTAAAAAAAATTACTAATCCCTCCAAATACGTTCTTGATAGTATTGTAAAGAAAAAAACAGACAAAAGAATTAAAAAATGCTATTAATAATAATAAGAATAGTTTTTATTAATTGATAAATAGAACAATACATAAAATTAGGATAAAAGAATAATTTTGAAAGAAAAGGCAAAGAGATAGAAAAAAAAAAAAAGTCTGTGAAATTAATGATTTGTGATGGATGGAATTGTAGAAAGTGAACCATGAAAAAGGAGATAATGTGGTGAGGTTTTTGTGTGTTCACATTAAAGAGGGAAATAAAAAAAGATGAAAAGAAGAATTGGAGAAGGAAGTCTTTATTACTTGTTCCTTGAAAGCAAGATAAGAATAATAAGAAGAAGAAGAAGAGAGAGAAGAAGTTGAAGGGTTGGGTTTTCTAGTCCAATCTTCCTTTTTCCTATGCTTTTAAGCCACAATTCCTTCTCCCTTCCCTCTTCTTCTTCCTTCTCTTCCTAACCCTTATTATTCCTTTTCTTTACCCTTAACCTTCTACCCAGAAAAGGAAGTGAAGGAAAAAGGAACAACCAATTGTATTATTATTATAGTAATTATTCATATAATTATTGTTATTATTTTATTAAATTAAAATTATTACTATCGTTATTATTCCTCATCCATGGATTCGGCTTGTGTCTCCAACGATTCGGTTTCTGGATTCAAAGACAAGGAGTCAATGGTTGACCCCTTTTTAGTGGAGGCTCTGCAGAACCCTCGTCACCGCCTTACCAGTTAGTCTTCTCAATTATCTTCCTTTTTCTCCTTTTGTTAATTATTATTTTTTTTTTTTCGAAATTTTGTTTCTGGGGTGGGATTGTTTCTGCTATTCTAGTGTTTCCGCGTCGTGGGTAAGCTTCAAAATTGTTGCTTTAGCTCGATTTCGCGTTGACCCCTTTTGTTTTTCTTATTGAATTGGTTCGTTTATGGGTTTTGCTTGTGGGTTTTTTATAAAAATGTTTATTTTTTTGGTTATGTTAGGTTAATTGAAGTCAGATCCAGGATGGCTGTGGTTATTCCCTGCTTAGTTGTGATAATTTGGGATTGGAGTTTTATTTTGATGTGTGAGTGTTGAGGTTGGGCTTTTGTACTAATCAATGAATAGGATGGTCATTTGGGGGCTTTGATGAAAATTACGTTCTCGTTGAAATTGATGTGGTCGTTGGCTGTGTAGGCATGTATGTTTCTGCTGAATTACATTTTAATTTGGGATGAAATAGGGAAGTACCTTAATTTTCCAGAGTTTATAAATTGTATTGTTATGTAGCCTGTTTATGCGTTTAGTTCTTACTCTTTAGATAGAGTTGTTGAGCTATTGCTTGTTTTGATCAAAATTTATCTGTCAAAGTTTAAAGTAGTAGTACATGAAGTTGGCAGTTGCATCAGGAGTTTTCTAGCAAATGAATGAGTTATTCTTTGATGATTATGTTCTTCTGCCTGTAATTTCCCGCTGCCAATGTTGTTTCTGATCACATTTTTTCAAATTTATCTTGATATTTTTATTTATTATTTTGTACTTTGATTTTGTCCTTAGTTTTGCGGATGGAGCTGGACATTCAGAGGTTTATGAATAATGCTGATCAACAGCATTTTGAGTTTCCACATTTCCCTTCTTCCTATCTCAGATTGGCTGCACATCGTGTTGCTCAGCACTACAGCATGCAAACAATGGTTCAAGATAATGGCTTAGATGGTCAGGGAAGTAAAATTCTGGTGAGAAAGTTACCAGAGAGAAAGTATCCTGTGGTTCGGTTATCTGAAATACCTGCAAAGCAATTGGAAAATGATAAATCTGAGCAGAAAAAAATTGTTATTAGACCTAGGCCTAATAAGAACAGTTTGAATGACGCCAATGGAGTTGGGATGAAAGGAAATCCTGTAAGAAGTGTGGAAGAGAGGAAGGAAGAATATGACCGAGCAAGAGCACGTATCTTTAGTAGCACTAGAATCTGTGACTCAGGTGATAATACCTCATCCATGGTTCCAATGGATGGGAGAAATTCTTCTACTAGCAAGGATGAGAGTGAAACTAACAAGAACCCCGTGGCTGATTCAGAAAGATTTATCAGTGTCAGGGATATTTGTTCAAATCGAGTTGCCATATTCAGGGATAGGGAAAAGGATCGTAGTGATCCAGATTATGACCGTAGTTATGGAAGGTGAGTCATTTCACTGGACCCTGTTAACTGATTGAGAGCTTTCCAGCAATTGAAGAATTGCAGATGCATGATAATATAGTCATTTTTCTGCTTAGAAATTTGAATTATATTTTCATTTGAAAATAAAAGATTACGTTATTGTGCAGGTATGCTAGGAGTATTCCAACCTCTGCTGTTAACTTGGTGCCATTTAACTTGCAAAAAGCTCAACCTTCATTTGCTCAATATGATGCTACATTTAATCAGTTGGGTCAGATGTCACAAACTCAGGCCACACATGGCTATGTACCTCCTTCTACCCCGATAATGAATCCTTTTTGCACCACAGGATTGAATCAGACACCTACAGACGGTGCTTACCTACAGTGGCCTAGTGCTGCTATGATGTATGCACATTCATATGACCAATTTAGACATGCTGTTTTCCAGGTAAATAACATTTAATTTACTTGTTTTATTTCCTGCTGAATTCAACAAGTGATTTCTTTAATGCTCTCAACTCCTTAAAATGGTTTTCAGAAATGGCTGCTTTTTGTGTTGAAGTGTGTGTGTTGTTTTTATTCTTGTAACATAATGCATATAGATTTGGATCGGACTAAATTTGTGAGGGGAGGTAGATCTCTATAACCATACCCATTTTAAGCGTTGTTGATTTTACTGATATGTGATATCATGATTCATGGTTGTTGTGGTAGATGCAGACTATGCATTATTTAAGTTCTACTCTCTGACAATAAAATATTTTTTCTCCTTTATTTTTCACTGTATCTGTTTTTACTTATCATCTTGCATCTCATACTTTTTACTGTTTTTGCAGGCTCCATTTGGTCAACAGCCTTTGAGCTTTGACTATTCGCAGAACTATTAGGTGACATTTAGAGGAGACTATTCAATTTGGATGCAAAAGTTATGTTAGCTTTTTAGAATTTGATGTTAGGTCCATTTGTCAGTGCTGTCATAGACCCTTGTTGTATTGTAGTATTATATGTCTTCTGTTTTCAGTTTTGATGGTTATAGTAAATCGTTGGGTACTTCCTATGTGACAGTTTATAAAATAGTGAATTTGTAGTGCATAACTGGATTTATGGTTATATCATAAGGTTTCTGTGGTGATTTCTGAACTACCTTTGTCTAAGTCTGGGGGTTACACAGAGAGAGGTACTTCTTGTTTGTTTCAAGGTTTGGGAAAATTAAATTTGATCTGTTAAATATTATTGGGATGAGTATTTAAATTCATCTTGTTCATAAATTTTAAATTAAAATGTGTCATGGGAAGAGAATTGATTAGGAAGGTTTAAAAAATGGACACTTTCGGCAAATACTTTTCAATAAATTGGAAAAATTTCTACAAGTTGGAAAACTTTCTACTAGTTGAAAACGTGTTTGTTGAACTAATTTCTCTTTTAGTAGTGTTTTAGTTTCTATATAGAAGTGTTTTCCTAATTACTTTTTACATATTGTTTCTAACGCTTTATTTTATTATTTTTTTGTGAAGTTTGTTTTGAATTATTGTCTATTTTAATTAATGTAATGGCTGTTTTATTTTTTCTAAAATTGAATCTCCATTAATGAAAAACTGAAAATGCCAAAAAGACAATTCAAGGAAATATACTTTAAATTAATGTTTTTTTATTAAATTTTGGGAGACAAAAAAAAAGACAGACTTGTCAGGGATTGGTTGTGCTGTATCCCACCCTGTAAGGATAAGGACACCAGTTGGATGGTGGCTATTAAAAATCCAAATTGGAAGATTTGTTTATTTTAAATATCAACCGAACATTCTGGATCTAAGTTATTATTATTTTTTTATAAGATCCAATCCAACTCAATCATTCAATCTAGTTTATGTTTCAAATATTCATCCCTCTATACAAGGTTGATGTATGATACATGAATATTTTTAATATATAAATTATAGTTAGTATGTATGATAGATAAATGTATATATTACTTTTGAATTGTGAATAATACTATATTCTTTTTCACAATGGGTGTTCTTTTTTTCAAAGGAATCATGTTTAAGGTTAATCATTAAATGTGAACATATAAATTTGAACCTTTCATATACTGTTATTTTTAATTATTAACAGTTTTAAATAGTTAAATTTAATTTAGAGATGTAAGGAATGAATAATTAATAAAATCAATCATATAAAGAGCCAAAAGAAAATTATTTAAGAATAAGAAAAATTGTTTGGCTAATTATAGAAGAAGAATGGGAAATCAGGTGCTCTGAAATTTGATATCAGGTGCTCAAAAATTCATTGCTGTGTACTATAAAGATTGAATATCTAGCAAGTTTTAGGACTGAAAAAGAATAGAACTGTGTACTTGAAAAACACTTAATTAATATGCTGAGTAGGAGATTATGAAGTAAATCACTACTACAAGGTTAAGTGTTTAAATCAATCACAAGCGTTTATTCTAAAGTTGTGTTACAATGAAACAAGATTCTTTTATATGGAAAGGAAAACATTCTAAATCCAAAAAATTTAGAACATTCTTGTTTTTAGACGTTATTTTTTATGTAGAATAGAAGCATGAGTTCCTTAGTAGAGAATCTCCTTGGCTTCAGTTTTGATTCAACTGTATTTAATTTGAGACCCAATAATAAACTTTAAACTACAGTTACAATAAAAAAATACAATTAAAGAATCTAGATTTACAAACAAACAAAGAAATTCTATATTATAACGAATAATAGGCTTGAGATATATTCTTTTTATCCCTCCATTCATTGCATGACAAACTCTTCTTTCTTTCCCTTAAAATGCCTAACTAAAGATGCTAATTGGTAGAAATAGTTTATATAAAAATCACTTACGAATGTCAAAAGTTATGTTTTTTTCTCATTAAATGATTTACAGTTCCATAAAGAAATACGTGTCTTATATTAAATCTATTTGTTATTTTTTTTCAATTATTTCATATTATGTATTAATTATGTCATTATCAATTAATTATGCTAACAAGTTATCATTATAGTGATTTTATGGTTAAGAAATGGAAAGAATAGTGCATGATACTATATTAATTTTATCAATATTAACATTATAATGTTAATTTTTGTATTTTTAATTACTAAATAATTAATTTATTTTTAAATAATTGAATATGGTCTAATATTAGACTATATACGAAGTCATATTCAGTAGACTTTTCATTTTTAAGTTTATTTTTTGTAAATTTAATATTGAAATTTCAATATTGAAATGAAAAAAAATCACTTGTGATGAAATAAAATTTTAAATTTTAAAATTTCAATTGATTTAATCAAATAAATACTTTAAATTCTCTACATTTTTTTTTTCATCCAAAGGCTAGATTCTATTCCAAAATCCAACAAATAAAGCTGCAATACTAATATTTCTTATGTGTCACTTAATCTTATTTATTGAGATTAAATTAAAATAAAACTAATTTCAATTATTTATACAAAAGGATCAAAGTTTTATTCCCCAATAATGAAATTAATTTCGACACCTTTCAAACCCTTGGTATGCTATATAAATCATATAAGTCATTTATTCCCCAATAAGGTTGGCTCAACGAAATTGAACAAGATCAACAAAAGAAGGTGATGGGTTGGATTATTATTGTTTTTTTTGTTTATGTGGATCTTGCTTATTATATTCTTCATAATTTATAAAAGCATTTTTTTTATTAGCAAAGAAGAATACAGAGGATGATCTGGATTTTATTCCATTCCTTTGACCCATTGTGATGGAATCCACCAAATCATGTTCACGTCACCCAGCCCAAATCTGAGGCACTGTGGCCCATGGGGCAAGATTTGGTTGACTAACTTACAAGTCAATTGTGTTCTTTGAATATGAAATATGTACTGGGCCACAAAAGATAGAGAAATTGATATACTTTGTATCAAGAAATATATAAATGACTAACTTTTAACATTTTTTTTCAACACACTGTTAGTAATTAGTTTGTGTAAATTCTACTGAATGATGCAAATTTAACCCTCAATTTAATGAGTCTAGTTTATGATTAAACATCATGTGTGAATTTCACCTGAGTAAAAATGTGTCAAAAGAGTATCAAAATGCATTACTATTATGCCTCCTTGTCTGAAACAATCATCCATTCAATATAGCAAGCAAAGATACAAAAAGTTTTTTTTTTCTTCTTCTCTACATATGACCCACCTAATCCATTCCTTTGCAATTGCAAATAATAAAGGAAAACTTTATTTTTAATGTTACATTGTGTTCCTCTTAGATGCATATACAAGCAAACAAAAGAAATTGAAGCAGAATTGAGTGCATCCACCTTTTTCTTGATGCTATACTTTTTCATTGTCATAGCTTAAGAGGATAGATCTGTCTTTCCCTTTGTGGTTATTATCTTATCTTAGGAGGTAATAATTATGATGGTTGTTGCTTTGAACATTTTTATATATAAAAAATGTACTTCATGTCGAGTCTTGTGATGGCAATAGTCATAAGAGATTTGACGGGTACCACCTAGTGCACCATCCAGACAATTCATTAGTGGGAAGTGGACAAATGACAAAGCCTTTGCCCACAAAGTTAGTGACTGGTGATGTGTGTGTACAAGCTCAGGTTTCTTCTACAAACCAAACTTTGAATAGAGGGTTAACTTTTCTCTTTCTAGGGTAAAAATATCCATTATGTTTGCACCAAATGTCAAACAAACAAAATTTTCATTGGAAATTTACTTTTACAACCTAGTGTACCTGTCGTAGCTGCTAAGAAAACAAGAGACAGTAACGTGACCACTAAGAAAACAAGAGATAGTGATATGCCATTATTGTCATAAAAGCATTTATAAACTAGTCAAGCATATCATACTAATTGACACTGGATTTTTTTTTTCTTTGGCTTAAAAGTTTATTTTATCTTTAACTTCTTTTTAGAAATAATATCTTCTCTATTTAATTTTGGAAAAAAACTTTTTTCCTTCTTCAAAAGAGGAAAAAATATCTATCAGTAAGCTAGAAAAAGTTCCACGTGATAGTTATACATGGACAGTGCAAGTCTGGATCAAGAGAATGCCACATAAATGTAAGGTTGCCACCTCTGAATGGATAAAAAGACATCGTTGTTGGGTTGGGTGGTGCATTGTTTACGAAGAAAGGATTACGTGTGTTCATCATAATGAATATGTGCGAGGTCATTTGTTAATCAAAACTGACATATTGACAATAGACAACAGGAATTAAAATTCATGCGGGTCCTGAAAGGACAGACTTTAAATTGTTTATAAGCTTTTGCAGAAATAATCTTGTCATGCCAAAGCCAAATCCATGTTTCTTTAAAAACAATAAATTCAAGAAAAATGATACCCCATGAAGAAACTCTGGAAACAGAAGAAGATACAATGAACAAGTTGTTTGAGTAACTAAAAGGTGATGTAGACCCTACCAAATCTCGTTATTACGTTACCATTCTTTAATTTGATATTGAGCAACTGCAATTAAGGTAAGAAACAGTTCCAAATAACACACAAGAAGATTCCAGAAGATGATGATCCAAAAATATACAGTACAAATGACTGGTTGTCAATTTTCACACTTCTTGACCTTACTGTCAGTCTTTACCATAATGCATGGCTATTTCTATTACATTTCAATTCATACTGTTCTTGGTATATATATATATATATATATA
>Ga0209489_103232_pt1 | contig 32090 bp, 15 predicted proteins | sample SiratrowhiteBW_FD_187527 | JGI IMG/M metagenome (GOLD analysis project Ga0209489, IMG submission 187527) | Root nodule microbial communities of legume samples collected from California, USA - Siratro white BW (SPAdes) (version 2) | ecosystem: Host-associated > Plants > Roots > Nodule | place...
TTTATATATATATATATATATATATATATATATATATATATATATATATATATATATATATTATCGTAATACTGCTTATAGGTTAAAGTTTACTTCTTTGATTTTACCTGAACCAATGATAAATTGGTAATATGAGGATGGTTAGTACTACTTCAATATTTATAGATAGTTTCGACTTTAATAGATTTTTTTATTTTGATTATGTGTTAAACATTAAGTTTAATAGATTTTTTTATTTTGATTATGTGTTAAAACACTTAAATGTAAAACATAATGTTATGTGTATTAGATTATGATAGAGGTAAAAAAATCAATCTAACTTAATAAATGCAAGTTTGTATGGCCGGAAAAATACAAGTATTATTCAGAATATGTTTCGTCTAACATATACAAAGTGTTATACATATTATTTTTTGATACATTTTTGCTTGAAGAAATATAAGCAAGTATATCTAATCAAATAAGTTTTTATTTGAACAAATAATAAGTATAGTTAGTTTAATACAGGCAAACCTTTAAACACATCTTTAATATACATCCAATTTAATAAAAATTTAGTTTATTCTTGTAGATATTATAAGTTGCTTCTTCTTTTAAAAATATTTTGTAACGTTTTGTCAACATTAAGATTTTATAAAAAAACGTGTTAAAAGCTGCTTCTTACAAATAACTTATTTGAAAAAAAATATATAAAGATAGGCAACTATATCATGTCCTACACTTTATTTAAAAGAAAGAGAAAGGAAAGAAGACAAGAATTTTAAGTGTGTCTAATTTTCACTTAACATCACGAAACATTATTTATTTTAATGTTAAATCTACATAAGAAAACTTAAAATCCAATAAATACTAAAAAATTCTCTATAAGATTGAAATAAGTAGTTATATGTTAAATAATATGATATAATAAAGAAGAAAATCAATAAATTATAAATTACATGTTAGCTAAAGTAAAGTAATTTGTAGCTTACATAAGTTAAAAATTCATAAAATAAGTTCCTTTTTATATAAATCAAATTACTTTTATATACTTTCAGAACTCTTTTCTTTTTCTTTAAACTAACTTACAAGTAGTCAAATAAGCTAATAGGTAAGTTATTTATCTTCCTAATTTGATAAAGGTAGTTTATAGCTGAAAAGCTAATTGGTAACTGATAATTTATAAGTTTCAAGTTAATAAACTAATTTAATGAATGTGTTGATACACTAATTGGTAGATGTTAAATAACATAAAAATGTATAAATACACAAGTTTATTATATGCATAAAATTTACGTTTTCAAACAAAAATATATTATTATATAATAATTTTATATTTTTTCAAATAATTAAATTATTATTAAATTTTTTAGTACTTTTATTTATATATATTTAAAAGTTATATATGTTCTTTATTTGACTAAGTCATTTTATTTAATGAGTTGAATGAATATTAAATCAAATTTATTTTATTTTTTTAAAATTTAAATTCTTTTTATTTCTTAATTTAAACTATTGAATTTATTTTTATAATTTTTATTATATATAATTTTCATATAATATCGTATAATCAAATATTCGTTACTTTAATTTGTAATATTAGTTTTTTTTAAGTTCGAATTTTATAAAAAAATTAAAAATTAATCCAAAAAATAATTAAAATAGATAAATAATTAATTATATCTATAAAACTAAAACTTAAAAAATATATTAAAATATAAAAGATAGTAATGAAAAAAATTAAATAATTTATAAGTTAGAAAGTAGGTGAAATAGCTTAACTTATAGATGCTATAAATTACTTTAAAGTACTTAAAAAAACACTTTTATGATTAATGAAACTAATTTAGTCAAATAAATTAGTACCTAACGTATTATGGTTTATATAAGTTATTTTTTCTTTTTCATCTTAATAAAAGAAATAGATAATTTTGTAAGACAAATAAAAATAATTAATTTTTTTATTTTTAATTAATAATAACATAAACTATAATTTATTTCTGCAATTATCCTTACATTATTATATTATAATTATATCTGATCAAATTATGCTTAATTTAAGTAACAGTATTCTAACTCTCTACCATCTATTTGATAATATACACTAAGAGAATAATTTTTATTTAAAAAATAAATTGAGTTATAATATCATTCTAATATCTCCTAAAGACAATGCTTAATAATTTTATATATGTATTAATTAAAATAATTGTATATGAGAACAAAGGAAAAAATATAAAAATTTGAGTTATTTATAAGATACTATTATATCACCGATGTAAATTGTGTTATTCTAGTAGAAATGGTTGTTTATATCACATATGTTTTAAGTGTAAACATATCTTGTTTTTTTTAATAGTTGTAGTTTTTCTCCAAAAATATTTAATTTCCTATAATACAATTTTAAATTAGTTATCTATTATATTATTTTCAATTTTCTTTTTAATGTACATTTATGTGTCATGTGTAATTTTATCTATATTATTATAGTTAATTTTTTATATTAATTAAATTAAAAGATATAAATGAAAAAATATTATTAAAAAAATTAAAAATGGACAAATGAAAGTGAACAATTTTGTTAAAATACTGACAATTAAAAATAAATAAAAGAAATTAAATTAAAAGTTGAAAAAAATATAGTGTAAAATTAATAAAAAAAAAAAAAGGAATGTGGTGTAACATTTATTTATATGCATGATTTTCAGTGATTTCCGTTTTGGAGGGATATTTTCCCCATGTATGAGGTGATTTAAAGGAACGGTGAGCATGAATGGTAGATGAGATGGACGGTGATGATGGAAAGTGAGGAATTGGTGTATGCACTATCTGTAAATTGATAGAATGGAGACCTACGTTAAACTTGTTAAACTTGCAAAATTCAGTATCCGAAAAGAATAATTTCATATTTATTATTAATTTAATTTTGAAACTCTTTTACCGGTATTTGAATTTGAATTACTATTATATATATATATATATATATTTTAAATAATAATAATTTAGAATAACTTATACGAATTTATATACCTTCCGTGACATCGGTTCCAACTTTTAGACTTTAAAGAAAAATGTAAGATTTAATGGTTTTAAAAATTTATAATTAATATAAGAAAATATTATAACAAATTTTTAAAATTTTCTGATAACTATAAATATATGAAATAAGTGTTAAAAATCTAAAAAATACAATTAAATAAATAATAATAAATAGTTAAATTTTAAAAAGTGAAAAACTCTAAATTTGGTTTGGGGTTGGTCATCCTATTTTTATCTTATTTTGAGTAACTTTTATTTTAGTATGTCTTAATCCTAATTTTATATTAAAAGTTATGACTATCAAGTAAAAATAAGTCACTTACTTTATTAGATTGACTAGAATAATAGTTCATGGAATAAGTGATGTACCTAATTGTTTTTTTTGAAAAAAAAGTAAGATATTTTTTTTTGGCTATTTTCTACCTCAGTTGTTTATAACAACCTATGTCAATAAGTTTGCTGCAAACTCATTCTGCACTTAGATGAGATAAAGGACCAAGTTACAGAACTATCAAAGTGATTTTGCATCTCCCTTTAGTCTTCCTCATCTCATATTTTTGAAATTAAAGAAGATGAAAGGCCTTAACAAAGACGTTACTGAAAGTATCTATTTCAGTCTGTTGAATGGGATGATGAGAAGTAATAAGCTTTTCTGTGACCTCAAACTAGAGGTTAGATTGAGGACTGGTTTAATCAGAATTACACCAACAAAATTTTATTTTGAAAAGATTGTTCGATGCTAAATAAATCCTTAAGAAAAGCATACACTATAAGTTACATATGAAATATTACATATAGATATAAATCTATATACAAAATAAACATGTAGTTTCGTATATAAAATAGACATTATATATAGAAAATATTACATATCAATATCAATCTATATATAAAATATATCTTAAATACGAATTTTTATATACAAAATATTACATACGGATTAGATTTTTTTTCACTTTTACATATTTCATCCACTCTTTCTACGTGTTCTAAATCAGAAACACATACATGCAGATAGAGAGATCACTGCCTTACCGACTGCCACCGTCACCGTCTCACATTCTCATCGTCGCAACCACAATCAAGGTTGTCTCCGCAAGCATTCCGACCAAACCTTGGTCTCAGCCATCACTTCCTCAGCCCAAACCACTGTCAACTTCACCGCCAAACCTAACCTCACCGCTGTGCCTCCGTCCATCGCCGCCACACTCTCACATGATCTCCAGTGCGTGAGTGAAAGGGGGCACCAAGTGATTACGGATTTGGGTAAAACGATTCTTCGTTTCACTTTGTTTTCATGGAATTATTATTAAATGTTTTTAGGGTTTAAGTCAAAAAATAATAGAGCCATTAACTTCACAGATTGTTGGAGGCAAAAACTTACGGTGTGAAAAAGGTGTAGAAGGAGCCATCGTTAAGGTGTGTAATCGTTTCTGTGCTCGATTGTGAATGTGAATCAGTAGGATTTTTGAAAGCCAAAGATTAAATTAACTGCATAAGATTAACTATTAGAAACTGTTAGATAGTAAAAATGTAATTTGCTCTTTATTTTTTTTAATGAACGGCTTTGAGCATTGTCTTGAATTGAGTTTTGATTGGTGGGACATGTTTGTGAGAGATTTTATATTGTTAAAGACTTATTATTCAATACACCCTTTGCACCATCCTTATGCGTCCAAGTTGGTAGTTTGAAGTTAAGTGTAGACAAAGCACCAGTTTTCTGCATAAGTAGACATGTTTTAGAAGAGTAAGACAGGTATTTTACACCTGGTAGCTTGTTGGTTTCTTGTGAACAAGGTTCACACATGTGAAAATGTGACATGTATTACTTTCTCCTTAATAGTTTATATATCATCTGTAGATCCATAACAAGGTAGCTTAACTTTTTTAAACTGAAGGCACTTGCAGAGAAGGGGTTAGGACAAAATAGACAAAATAAAGCCAAATTAACTATTATTGTGTTTACTCTAATGTATCTAAGATGAATGTTTAGCTAAATGAATGCAGAACAAATGTAACAAGCACCTTAGCGGGAGAAAATGTAAATGACCCTCCTAGGAAAGGATCCTACGAGGGATCCTATGAAAACAATTCGTACGTATGTAAAACGATATTGTGTAGTTTGATGTGAGGTAGTTAAAATCGAAATTTTGAATACGATCGTAAAGAGTTTATAAAATCGAAAATTATGAAATCATAATACGAATAGTAGATTTTTGTTTTAATATATAAATAAATATATATATATATATATATATAATATTTTTTGTAAAAAGATAAATAAATAAGAGAAATTAAAAAAAATATTTGAGAGATGATTCAACCTTGATACAAAACTATTTAAGTTTATATAGTCATATTTTTTTTATTTTACTTAATAAAAAATAATTAAGTAATTAAAAAGATTAATTTATGTGTTGGATATATTATGAAAGAGTAATAACAATGTAAAATTTATGTAACAACATCTAGTGCCCAAATGAGATATAAGTTAAAGTCAGGAACCCTATAAATACAAATCAAATATATACAGAATTCATTTGTTTGTACTTCATCAAACTTAAGTCTACAAAATCAAAATCAATTACTTTGACAATACTTAATAAAACTTAAATTCATATAATATAAACCACTCACATTAAAATGAAAATTAAAGAAATATTCATTAGTTTTATCTCCTTCATGAAGAACATCGATAAGAACATTCTCCTCCTCTAAAATTGAGATGGCAAAAACATCATCATCTTCCACACCACCTTGGACTTGACCTTCAACTAAGTGTTCATCATCTCTATTTAAATTAAGAGTATCATTTAAATCTATATTGCAAGTGTGAGTTGTGGAATGTGATTTTTTTGTAGCTAATAAGGAGAAGTCCAAGAAAATCTTGTTAGTGTATGTACTTTGGATGTCTGAGTGTGACTGAGATTAAATTTTAGAATTAAAAGATGGTTAAAATGCCTTAATTAAATTAATTTAGTTTTATTTTAATTGAAATTGAAATAGAACTCAATCAAAAAGAAAGAGTGAACACAGATTCTTGATTAGAATGTGCAAAACAAAAACAGTGCAAAACAACATAAGAGACTCTTTATTTGAAATAAGTTGAGACTCTTCATTTGAAACAAGTGAGGTACAAATAAGCTAAAACAACTTTTCATTTCAAATAAATGGGATTGAAATGAGGATGAAATGTGAAGAGAGTACAAATAATCTAAAACAACTTTTCATTTCAAATAAATGGAATTGGAATGAGAATGAAATGTGAAGAGACTCTTTATTTTTATTAAATTTTAATTGTATTAATAAATTAATTTAAATTGGTTAGTGTTAGGTGACAACACCTATCAAAATGTTCATAATGTTAGAATTTAGTGTCAGAATACAACTATCAAATAAACTCTCAATTTTAACTATATGATTTAATGAATTGTATATTTGTATATTTGAGTCCGAAAAGGGATTACGAGGGATGTATGCTGTTTAATGAAGATTTGGCAGGTGAAATTTCAGAAAATGTAAGATACAGATAAGGCAAAGTGAATCAGTGAATCAGCAGAAAGAAAGAATCTACTAGAAGATGCAGATGAAAATATGTACAGCGTGCTTGTTATTCTTAAAAATGGTGGAAAAGGTGAGTAATAACTAACAATGATAATAATAATAGTAATAATAATTAGTTATTAATATTAATAATTATAATAATAAGCTATGTTAGATATTAATTTAATATGTCAGCCTAAAAAAATAAATAATATTTTTTTAGTTTTAACATGTTTTTTTCTTCACAAAAATATTATATCTCAATTTTCTTGATTGTCTATAATTGACATTGTTTTGCCTAATAATTATCCACAATTCTTGGTATCCAATTTATCTAGGTAATTCACTATTAATATATCTATTTCACAGTTATTCCAAGAATGACACATGTTGCCATGTGACTGTGACGTGCATGGTTGTTAGTATGGTATATTTTTCTGATGTGACATGTTGAATAAGTTGCAAATAGTGTTTCATCCTTTAACAAACAAACTGACATCGCTTAAAAAATAAAAATTATATACAAATATCAAGCTATCTTCCATCTGCGTTGCCTTTCTATGTTAGATGAAGATTCTAGAGGCAAAGAGATTTATAAATAAACACAAGTGACATTACTCATTTGGTTGTTATAAAACAAAACCAAAACTAATACCAAGATCATGATCAAGATTATCATTAAATTATTTTTTGTTAGAATTGTATTTTCATTATATATTTTTAGACGGTTATAATAATGTGTGTTGTATCTTTTGTATTATATGTGTAACTTGTGATTTGGATGATAAGTGTTTGAAACTTACTTATTATATTTTAACACTTTATTCAGCTTTTGATTTGGAATGTTAGCACTTTATTAATATGTTGTTAGAACTTTATTTTAGACCATTTTAAATTATGTTATAGGTACATACATATTTATATCATTAGCTAAATATTTTTTTAATAACATAATTAATTATATATGGAATAGAATTACATATAGAAATATCTGTATATAATTTACATACAAAAATATCCACAGATTAATTACATACGAAATATTTGTAGGTGACTTACATATGAAAATATCTGTAGGTAGGTTACATACGGAAATATTTGCATGTAAGTTACATATGGATTTTTTCATATGTAATTTATATATGAATATTTTCATATGTAACTTCTTATGGATATTTGCCTACGTAAGTTATATACGGATATTTTCATATGTAATTTACAAACGAAAAAAATTTATATGTAATTTACATACACTACATTTACATACGAATTTTTTTTCATATATAATCTGTCAAAAATGCAAATTTACATACGAATTTTGGGTTTACATATGGATTTCTTCTATACGAATTTTGTAGTGATACTCAAGACTGTATTCAAACTTTAACAAAAATATGTTTAAGCTGGGCCAGTTAAGGGAATGGAAGGACCATGGGTGGGAGTGGAAATTTAGTTAGAGAAGGAAATGGTTTGAGTGAAAAGAAACCATTGGTAGAGGAGCTATTGAATATTTTATGCCGGTGGAATAAAGAATTAGATGATGAGTAGGTGTGGAAATGGAGGTATAATTGCCATTATACAGTGAAAGATGCTTATAGTAAGCTCATCAGTAAGGATCACAGGGTAAGGAGTGAGGCGTTCCATAAGCTGTGGAAAATTAAGAGCACTTCCACCTCTGTGTTATGCAGGTGGAGGGTTCTCCGTGACAAGTTGCCTACTAGGGATAGGCTAGTTAGGTTTGTTGTACATATTGAAAATCCATGATGCGTGATATGCAATAATTCTACAGAAAGTGTGTGCCATCTATTCTTTACTTGTAAAATAGCTGACCAATTATGGGTAATGTGTGCTAATCGGTTCGTGGTACATTTTGTGCATCATTGTAGGGTTATAGATCACTTCATGGGATTTTTAACAGCAGGGGCTTATGGGGAAGGATAATGTATGAGAGGCATAGTGTGGGTTATCATGATTTGGTCTATTTGGAAACATAGGAATGATATTATTTTCAAAGATAAGAGTTGTGATGTTTTAGAGATCTTTGCTTTAGCACAAGTCAAATCTTGGGTTGTTATCAAAGCTAAATATAGAGAGGTCTTATTTAGTTATTCTGATTGGTGTATTGATCCTATACAATGTATCAGAATGTCTTTTTCTACACATTAACGATGGCAAGGGATGAGTGCAGGGGAGTATAGCTAAGTCATGCCAACTAAGTTATCTTGAGGAGAAGCAAAAATTGAGTTATATTGTTAGATACAAATTGTAAGACTATTTGCTCTTTATGCAGGGACTTGTGAAGGCGAGAACTAGATTTGGTACAAGTTTTATATTGGAGGACTAGCAACAAGCATCCTCATAGGATGATGGGTTATGGTGGCCTCAATGTAGATATTTCTTTTCTATTGTACATCTTTTTGGTGTTCATATTTTGTGTATGTATTGTAAATTGTTGTTAGCAATGAGTTAGCTGGTGATCGAGTTGCTAGGGTTACATGGATGTATGGGGTTCTATGGTATTTGTTTTGTGTTTGGCGCAACTAGGCTTGTTTGCTTTAGTTTCACCTTACTGCACCGACACTATAATGTTTTTTATTTGTGTGTGAACTGTAACTTTTTTTTCTTTTGTGTAAATAGGTTAAGGTAACCTCTTTTACCCCATTTATATAAATTCTTTGTTGTTGAGTTAAAAAAAATGCAACACTTTTTCACTGATGTTAAAATTGCCACGATGCATTTTGGCATTAATCTGAAGCCCTAGGTTTTAAAGTAAATGATGGTATGGTTATCTAATCTAATAACTTTGTTGGAAATCTTGAGTAGCTATGTGAAGTTACTAGGTGATCTAGAACTAACTAGATGTATAATACCTCCTAAATGAATGAAGATTATGAATTTTGATGACAACAAACACTCCAAGACTAGTTAAATAATATAACGAAGTTCAATTGTGTGAAGAAATCAAAGGTTAAATGATAAGCATCTCGAGTCATAATATATTGGATGATCATGCAAGAACCAACGCAATAGGCAATTCCTTGGTGATCAAGGTACTAGACGATATCGTTAAGATATGGTTGACAGACAATCCAATAGTGCAGACCACACCAGATGATATCATCAGGTGACCATGAGGCATATAGACTATGGACGATCATAAAAGATTAAACAATACAGAACAATGATCATCTTGAACATAACAAGCGAATAAATCTTCATGAACATGCTAGACAAACTCTTTGTTTTCTACACGTTAGATGATTTAACATATCAAGAAGTGTCTAAACTCAATTTCAATGATTTAAAAATGTTTTCCAACATTGCTTGAATATTTTCTAACCTCATATGATAATATTAAACGAAGTTTATTAGAATGTATTGATTAAAATTTTCTTAAAAGTTTTCAAGACAAAGCATGCCTTGATTCAAATATTTAATACATTTTGAAAATATGCTTTGGATCATATGATTTCCTTCAAATGAAATAAATATTGATCAATTAGTTTCAACAATTTAAAAATTATACCGACTTAGAAAGTTTTAGAAAAATACTTTAATAGTGGAGTTTCTAGATTAGAAACTTTTTATAATTATGAAATTTAAAAATAATAGTTCAGAGATACCTAAGTGTTTAAATGATGATCGATTTTGATTGACCCAAGAAGTTTAATGTAGGTTATTGTCAATCATATTCAAATTGTTTCCAAAAAAGTTTACAACTGTTGGAACACGCAGAAAGATGTTAAAGCTAATGTTTCCTATTAGAGTGTCTAATGGGAAAACTATGAAGGACAATACAAGATTTGCCCAATCGGTAGGGAAAGAAGATTCAAGCTTCAATGTTCAAATATTCTACATATAAAGAAATATTTCAAATGATCAATTATGCAATAAAGAAGCATATAATACATTAAAAATGAAGTTGCCTAATATAACGTCTGATAGCAATAAAGATGGAAAGCATAATGAGACTTATGCATATCATAATCAATGTATCACATCTCAACTTTCAAGTTTATTGTATATATGGAAAGTTTCAAATGGATTAATGATTTAGAATACACATTGAAGACGCAGACAGTCACCGTTTCCATTCCAAGCAATGAACGGATACAACTTCAATGATCATTACTCTAAAAGCTATATAAAGACCTTGAAGATGATTAATAAGACACGAATACATACAATGACAAAGAGATATACAAGAAAAATACCTCGACATTCATTGCTCATATTTGTTAGTTGAGAGCGATTCGGAAAAAGGTTGTGTGCAAACCATTGTAAATCCTTCACTTTGTGATGTATACCTAATGAGCTTATATTGTTCTCTCTTTTGAGAGTATTTTTTCTCATTGTTGAGAGGTCTTAATCTTAAGGAAAGATTGAGATTGGTTTACCAGGAAACATGTAAACTATTTGGTCTTAGAGAGGTGTTAAACCTCGTGCCTGAATAGGTGTAAAATACTTATCCTAAAAAGGAATTAAAACTCATGTTTAGTGAAAGTTCTTAAGTGGTTTGTTTAAGGGGATTAGACATAGCCCTGATTATAGGGTCAACTAGCATAAATCTGTGTTTACTTCTCTCTATTCTATAGCTTGTTATATTTTTTCCCTTTTTCTTTATATATAATTCACAATTTGAGTTCAGACTCCATTCAATCCCCTTTCTGAAGCCAAATGCACCTTCAAGCCGAACATAAATCCTAAAAATGTTTGGGACTTTTGATGTTGGTGGCATCAAGAAGAAGATGAAAATAATGGTAGGAACAAAAAAAAGAGGACATGTGCTAGAAAGGCTAGAAAGATTTCCATGGCAGATCTTCCTGGTGACTTAAACTTAGTCATCTTCTTTAAAATGTTGTTGTTGTGAAATAACGCTTTTCATATCACCTTAGAGTGTTTGGTGTTACCCTTGTACCCCTTCCAGGTTTTGAGAGGCGAACTTTCAAACATCCAAGTGTCATGAGGACACTCAAGAGTTATCCTCCAAGAAAAAAAAAAGCAAGTCAAGGTTGATAAGCCATCTAGAAGAGAAAACGTTCAACCACACTTTGTCAACTCTGACTCCTCAGTGAATGCAAGTAGAAGACGAAAAAGAGGTGACTTTGTTGTCTTCTTCTTTGTTTGATGAGCTTTAAATGTTGATAAGTATTTGATGTATTACACACATTATTACTTTCTCTTCTCTTCTTCATGCAACTTCTTTGATAGCTGGCAATACTTATCTTTCCCAATTGTAAAACTTTTTACACTGAACAATGGTTAAAAGTGCATACCGTATAGGAAAAGTAGTTGAACTAGAGTTGAAAATAGCTCATGCTAGGAGATTTGGTGGATATTATAGCTTTTGCTTGAAACCCAAGAGATATTTGAAAGATGATTTTCTTTAGCATGATCCATCTTGGTGACAGATATTCTCTAATTAACATACCTTAAGCTTTATGAATATTCAAAGTTTACGTAAACTAGTAGTCTTAATGTTTACTTATCGTATGATCTTTATCGATCTTTAATCAGAAGCAATTTGGCAATCTACTCAGTTCTCTTATCGTCTATTAGATGATACATTTGTATGATCTGATATTTGTCTTATCAAATGCAACTACATGCCTTGTTGGTTTAAACACCAAATCAAAATTGAAAGGTGTTGGACTTTTACTCTAACAGTTTGCATCCTTACAACATCAATCCAAAAACCATGTGTGTGGTGCGTCTAAGAGATCTCTCCTACTAGTCTTGAAGAAGTTGCAGAAAAGCTAACGGCTAACAGCTTTGAAACTACACCTTTTACATTCACTTAAAAAAAGTAGAAAGGGAAAGAAAAAAGAACAAGAAAAGAAAGTTGTTTCTATGACTAAAAAAATGTTATGTTGCTACCAACATGTTAGGTAATATTATACACTAGTCTCTGATGCTTAAGTAGGCATAGATAGGATGACTTTAAAAGGATTTATAGAAACAAAAACTCATATTTATCAAGAAAATGTATATCTGTATTATGCACTAACCTTCTAGGCTTTATTCGGTGTAGACACTGAGTCTAAAAGGATTAACAGAAAGAAAAATTCATTTTCTTGAGCAGCAACATGCCAGACTATACCATTCACTAACATCTGAACATCAAATAGGCATAGGTGATTATAAGTCTAAAACAAATAATAACGGAATTTGTGGACATTTAATGAAGTTTGGTAATTTTTCAGAAGAAAGGGCACATGCTTACAACCATTCGATGAAAACAATATAAGGGTTAGTAAGAATTATGTTGATGTGTACTCATTTCATTTAAAAAAAATAGCAAGGAAGAATGGTGAAGGGATCACCACTTATAAACTTATGTTTCAGTAACATTTCCATTGCATGTAGTTTTTAACTATTTTATACAATAATGTTAATTACTATTACTATTAATATTATTATCATTAGTGTTATTATTGATGTTAGTTAATAAATCTATTAAAGATAAACACATAACCTACTACTACTATATTAGAAAATCTCTGTGATTATATTATGATTATCATTATAATAATAATATTATTATTATCATTATTATAATTATAATTATTAATATTATTATTATTTATTATTAATGTTATTATTATCAATATTATTATTATTATTAATGATATTTTTATTATAATTAATACTCTATTTTGATTGTTATTAGCAATTAAGATAATTTAGTCGGTTCATTTAATAACTAATATTTTTAGTGATGAGTGATAAAATTCAATCCATCACTAAATCAAATATATATTTGATTATTGTTTCAGTTGTTATTTAACTATCATTATTTTTTGTCGCTAAATTTAATGGTAAATTTTTTTTTTGTAATTTAATCATTAGAATTAAATTAGTGACTAAAATACATTTTAATTTTTTGATCACTAATTAAATACCCACATATTTTGGTGGTTAAAATTTGTATGCTTATTAACAATCATAATAAATAAGGACTAATTTTTTTATTTAGTGATTGAAATAAAATTAATGGCTAAAATAAATTCATATTAGCTAACTGTTTTGATTATTATTCAACAATTAAAATATTTTAGTCACTAAATTCAGTAGATAAATTATTTTTATTTATTTAGTGATAAAATTTATTTTTGATCGTTATTTTAATAATAATTAGCAATTATTTTATTATTATTGATATCAGTCACTAATTATAATTATAATTGTAGTGTTACGATGAATAAAATTGGTAGATAGATATTTTTTTTCATATAATAGTGAAAGATCAACTAGAAATTTCATTTTCAATATTAAATATGTTTAGATTTAAACAATTTTAAATTATGTTTCATGTTTGATAATAATTTATTTGTCTATATTATTTTGAGATTTTTTATAAAATAATCTTACTATCTATAATAAAAAAATATAATAATTGATTAATAGAAATAATGAGATGTTTTGCGAAAACGTATTAGAAATGTAGAACAAGATAGTAAAACCTAATTCTTATATTAGTTCGTTATGTACAATGAACCTAAAGAACAATAAAATAAATTGTCCTAAAATCAAAACTCTAAATTACGAAACACTAATTAATGATACAGGATAAAAATATATATACAAAATAAAAATTAATAATTATAGAGTTTATTAAGCAAATAAGCATTACAACTGGATACTTCGTTATATTTACTTCGTCATATTTTTACAACAAGTATAATCTATCCTTATAAAAGGGCTACAAAATAATCATACATTAGTTAGAAATACATAACAAGAACTAACATAACAAAATAAATACAACAAATTATTAGTTCACAATCTAAGAGTTATCAGATGATCATATTATCATAAGATATCTGTAACAGTTAGATGACCCTTCTAGTAGATAATATATTACTACGTACTTGAAAAAGTTCAATATACTAAAATTTACAAGTATAGTAGTTTTAAGAATGTCTTATAAGTATTGTCTTCTGTGTTTCTTCTTATTCGTTAGATGGTGAATCAATACGTGAAAATGCCTGAGAATTACTTTTTATGCTTGCCATTACATATAGGTTGAACTATCATTTTCGTACATGCCCTCCCTACTTGGTCCATAAAAAAAATTGGTGACGCTAACCTTTTTTCTTTAGGTCTTCCATTAAAATAACAATGTAAAAAAGTTCTTTGCTGAAACATTTTATCATTTTGTCTCTTATCCATGTAAAGGGTTTTAATGCAAAGGCTATAGAAACAAACTAAATGCTAGGCCCTATTTCCTTTTATAGATCTTCTTTTATGCAAGTGTTGCTAGGGTCCTCTTCCCTTTTATAGATCTTCTTTTATGCAAGTGTTTCTTAATTTTTCCCTTACCAGCGTTTTCTTTTTTCCGTTATCTTTTAATTATTTAAATATATACATTTTTTATTTATTGCCGAATTTATTTTTGCAGTTTATACATTTAGAAGATGATGCAACCACTTACCAAAAAAATTAGAAACGAACAATTTTATCACGGTAGAAAAGAACACTACTCAACTTTTACACATCAAACCAAGAGTTTAAGTTTTTCAAATCTTAATATTTATAAATATTAGTTCCATAAATTAGTGAAAAAATATTTTAACTAAAATCTTTAAATTCTAATTAAAATTATTCATATGCAAAATATTTTAATTAAATAGAAAGCTTATACAACGTAACTGATTAATAACCAAAAATTTTGTATAAAAATCATTTAAACTTTTAAAGTAATATTCATCAAAGTTTAAACTTTTAAGATAATTCCACTTCTAATACATTTAAGTTGACATTTCAAATCAAATTATTGTATTCTTAAAATCATACTCAAAATATAAAGCTTTTAAAACTAAATTTGTTGTGATATATGCAACCCACTATCCAATCAAGATTGAGTGAAACTGTAAAGTGAAACCAATGAATGTATGAACACTACTCATGTTCAACAATCCATCTCCTTAACATGCCTGCCAGTAAGATATAGATCAAGATATTGGCAGTGTTAATAACCATATGTGACAGTACTATGTTCTCTTTTATTTTACATAGATTAAGTGCATTCATCTCCATTTTTGCTTTCATGCCAAATTCGTCTGCACATGCATTAACTAATCAAATACTAATGATTAAACTCAATTTTAAGAAAAAAAATTGTCACACAAGAACATACATCTGTCAATTTCTAAAACAAAATACAGAGAATTCTTCCAAAATTCTGCGCATAACTGCTAAACATTAGGTAACATTTAATGCATGACTGCAGAAAAATTTCCGATGCAATGACAGTCATAGGTGACAGTTAGCTTGCAGAGTCCAAATCAAACCCAAACCTTAGCCCTCCCTCTCTAGTCTCTATCAAGGATACCAAAACTTATCCTTAAGGGAAATCTATGATGTTTTCAATACTTTAAAAAAAGTACAATAGGAACAGCAAATAATCCAACCAGACAAGCTCGGCAGTTCCGTCCAGCCCCAGAGAAAAGCAAATTTTAACCAAATCAGCTTCTCTGTCTTCCTAAGAAATTTTTCCAGTTGTCTTAGGGCACTTCTCAAAAACAATTCGATATGTGCAAGACGGTGAGGCTGGGGATCACATGGGGTTGATTCACCAAAGAATGATGATAAATATAAATACTTTAGAATATTGTAGAATTAGAGTAGAGCTGGATCAATTTTTCCTGGGTTTCTGGGAAAAACTTCCGGGCAAATAGATAACATGATCGTTTTGAGCCGTTCAATACGCAAGGTGTAATCACCACTGTTCTCTGCAAGACGCATGAACGAGAAAATTAATAATAATTCATTCCTTCTAAAGAAGCAGAAGCAATGTCACACTACATGAACGAGCTCTGAACCTAAATTAGATGAATGAGATTTATACCTTCGCATCACTTGTAAAATGTGGACTTTCGTCAATGTACTGCAGTAAATAAAATCATGGTATTAAGTACAATTCAAGATATATACTGTTTTAACTAAAAAGTAACTGGAAGTACTAGGCGTGCAAATAATGAAAAGGAACTTTATTAAGATAAATGAAATTACAAGTAACAACTTAATCGCCCAATACACGACAAACCCTGCAACGAAAACTATCAGCCCCATCACCCTTCTTCCACCAGTCGCCTAGAAAATTATTTTAAGTCAATCATATAATTAAATACAACCTACTATTTAACACAAGTAAAAATTCTGGAACAATGAATTCGTAAGTAATTTTTCCATTTCATTTTCCTTCTCTATTCCTATAACTCTTCAGTTATTAGAGTTGAACTTTTTGAACAACCCTACAGTGTAAACACGCAATTGTCACTTCTCGATAGGAATGAACAAAAACAAAATCCATACCCATAAATATTTACGGCTTCAAACTGAATAGCTTAGTGGAAACCCGTTTTTATTAACTCGCTCCAACCTTAAATATGCATAATTGAAATCCTAGACAGACATACCAAAAAAACTGCACCTAAGTTTTGACCAGATCATTAACACAATGTCACTAATGGAAACTAAAAGCAAGTATAAAGAAAAAATATCTTCGAAGATTCAAATTAACATAGCAAACAAATCTGAAGGGAATGAGTAAAATTTGTCACATACTGCTATGTTTTTCATGACTTGATAAGTAACATCCCGTGCTCTGAATGACCTCGGATGCCATTTTCCTTCAGACCAATCAACATATGTTACTGACCAATTTGCGATTCCACCTGGATCAAGCATCTAAATACACAGTAAGCGAGTTAGCAGGGAGAAAAGAGAGATGCCTATCAATGCAATACAAAAGAGAACAGATTGGTGCACTGACAGTAAAGAAGGTTGGCAGGTAATGCTCATCAGCGTAGCAGTTCCGGTTCCCCTCCATATTTGGCTGAGAAGTTTAAAACATGAAGAGTATCTTGTCAGTGAAGCTACAAGTGTAATAGTGACTTTGCTCAGCATGAATACAATAAAATTAACTGTCCGATTATCAATCAATTTATCAAGAGAAGCATTAGTTTAAAAAAACCACCGATACAAGCTGCAGCAAGAATACCACTGACAACACCGGAATAAAAAATTATCACTAGCATCTTACTTTAACAAATGGCATTTCTTAATAGAGAACGAAAAACTATATTTAACTAAGAGTATAGATAAAAATAACAAAAGAAGACACAGAGCGAAGAACCAGTGTAGTTAATTGCTAGATATTAGATATTAGCAGGCTACTGATAACTATATCCAGGAAATCTTTATAATCTTCCAGCAAACTTAATGCAGCAAAATGCTAATACATCTGAAATACTGATTTCTTTCTACATAAGTTATATATATATATATATATATATGAAAAACAGTGAACAAAAAAATTGAAAATAATAGTGGGCTATTGTTCAGAAATCATAAACACATTTACCTACAGTGACATTCTTAACAAAGGTGATAGGATTATAGAAATAATACCAAATGAATCAAACAATCCATCCAGTTAGCAAACAAAGAAATACAAGAGGTTCTTAACAACATAGTACCCTGCAATGGTGCTTGAATTTTGTAAAATAGAGACTGTCTGCCATAATTATTATTGCGTGCTGCCGTTTCATTGAGAACCACTGCATGAGAAACAACAAGATCCGAATTAGCAGAAAAGTTTTAAATGGTTTCCAAGAGTTCCAAATTTGTAATATAAAACCCATTTTTCATGAAAATTTTGAATATTATGAATGGAAATGCATTTTTGAGGACGCATGAATGACAAAAGAAAGTGCACTCTGACATCAAAAACTTCTGCCAGGTATCAAGACACTGCATGCAAATTTTTTTTACTATTACGATGTCTTTCACTGCGTGTCAAAAACTTCTTCCACAAACTAAGTGTGAAGTTTGACAACTTAAAATGACTGGAACACATTTATATTGTCCAAAACAACTCCAAGGTAATATATTTTATAGAATTAATGAAATGGTGAAATAAATAAGCTATTGATTTTCTTGTGTTTCATAGTGCATATAATGAAAGATTGCCTGATAAAGGAAAGGACAGCAAAATAGGATGTACATTAATTCCTCAGTGACATCGCTCTCTCACAATAAAAAGGAAAAAAATACATAAATGAAATCAATTTTATTTCCATTGTTGCTATAATCTGTAGATATGGATAAATTAGGACGTATAATCACCAAAAAGGGGAGAAACATGTGACGAAAGTAGGCAACCAGGGTTCTTTCCTACCAGATTAGGTATGCAATGCTAAGTGAAGTTATAAGCAACCAAGCACTTACGGAACCAAACACTTAAGTACTCCACTGAGTATCACAAGCATTTTACTCAACATGGGACTTAGGCACACTATAATGCCCAAGTTCCCATTGAAACACCACCCTTGATAGTCGACACATGATAGCTCACATTACCACACTTCAATCAATTTCCTCATTACTCTTTGTGCATGTTTGACTTGGCGTTTGAAGCACATATCCACATTTTGGATGTTTAAAATGGAAACTATTCATAGTAGTTTCAACTAGGATTTGGATCATGGATCCGTGTTTGAATTGATTTAACAGGAAATCAAACATGCACTTCACCAGTCAGAAACCCCACAGATAACCCTTTCTAAGACACCAACAACCAACTCTGATACAAATTGGATAAGCATCTCACCCTAAAAAGCTAGTTGTTAAGGGAGGAGAAATAAACACTTAAATACTTTACCGAGCATCTCATAATACTCTATGTAAGAGTTGGACACCCCATAATACCGAAGTTCATGGTGACATTAATGAAACACTTCAATTGAATGGTCGCTCAATTTTTTAGTACAAGTAGATATCAACATCCATATAAATTATACCTGGGAACCCTTTCTGAAATCTTTCTTTTCCACTTCAGGCAACATATATTCTATATACCTGCCATTTCCATGAGGACCAGGATCCACATAGCTTTATCCAAAAGGTGAAGGGGAAAATAGAGACAGATTAGTCCAAATTACCGTCCAGAAATTCTTTAGTGTAGAATCTTTACTGAAAGGAAAAAGTTAGAATTTCATCAACTAATTTGTAGCAAGTCTTATATATTTTCTTACCTGTCAATAAAGCTGACATTTGTTAATAATAAGTAGTTGTACACAAAATCAAATCGACGCACAGGTATACAACTGTAGCCCAAATGAATGTGCAGTTGATTAGATTAAATCCCACAAATTATGACTTGCAGAAAAAAAAAAAAAAAATAGATAACAAAAGACCTTTCGGACAGCAAGACAAAATGTTGATTATCAGGGTCTAAAAGTGCATTTGCCAAAAGCCTCCTTTCTGCCTCAACCATAGAAATTTTTCCCCAGCCTACCTGCAAGAAAGTGAAAACAAGTTGGCATAAAGAAACAAATGGCTTGACCTTATGAAAATTGGATGCAAGTTAAGCACCAGGTAATCATAACAATGGAATAAAGTTTTTCTGATTACTTTTTCTAGTGTTCACAGTGTTCCTATAGTTCTGCCTCCAATTAGCAATTCTACCATACTATCATCGGAAGAGTCGGATCCATGTACTGTTTCCAGGAGAATAAATATATTCTTTCATGTATACATAGAAAATAAAAGTGCTCATATGAACGCTAGTTCTCACTGCTTAGTTGAGAGAGAAAAAAGGGCAGCTTTGTTGCAGCTAAAAGTAAAACAGAGAGTAACAAAATAAAGAGACTGAAAGATTTGTGTGACAATATTCTCAATTCCGATCAATTGTTAACTTTTTACTAAAAAGCATACATCAAATTGCATATAGTGTTCACAATTTTAATCATCCTTAACTTATGTTGGAATAGGAACTTGAAACTGTTTTATAAAGTGCTTGTAAATTATATATTCGAATCACGTGCTATAAACCATACCGGCTCACTATGAATGTCTCGACCGATGAAATAGGGGCTGACATGTACTGGCTTGTCCTTTGATGCATGTACATAAACAGAGAATTTTCCCTCATGGCCCTGCATTTGGTAAGGAGAGTATAATTAAAACATAATGGAAGCGGCGTATCTCTACCACATTCATAGGAAAAGGAATTGAACTGATACTTATCCAGATTCCAGAATGACAAACATACATTGATATTTTACTAAAAAGATAAAAACATGCCACAAATATATCCTGGTATTCTAGCCTTATTGGGAGTACATATAGAACAATGCTCAATTTTCTATTGTTAAAAGAGACATAAATACAAACTCAGATACTAGAAGCTACTACTCTGACCTAAGCCATAAGCTCCCAAAATTTGCTACACAGATTCAATACTATTAGGTTCGTAAGTGTGTGTCTAATGCTTGACCACGAACTGTTGGGTTTATATTCACGTGAGTGTTGGTGCAGTAATTTCATATAAATGTTAATCATATCTTAATATGGATGTGTTCTAAAACTAATTTAGGAATGTGCTACATCTAACAACCCCGTTAGTTCAAGCAGATAAATCAAATGCAGAAAGCTTGTTACATATATATCCAATCTTTCCCAGAATGAAGTGACAATCAATATGTGTTTGATCTCTAACGAAACGCGGGATTGGTCAATTGGAAGCAATGTGAAGAGTGGCCCGGTTATCACAAATCAACCTCATCTTTAAATCTTCTAACTTTAATTGCTGAAGTAATTAATTAAGCCATGTCAATTCACATGTGCCCAGTACATGGTTCAGCCACTATACTCCATGAGATTAAGATTTCCCCAAGAAAAATGCAATAGCTTGACATGAATGTTCTATCACGTGGAAATCCTGCCCAATCTAGGTTGACATGGCTATCACGGGATATTCAGCCTCTACACAAGTTTAGCGTTTAGCCACAAGACAATCCTTTAACCGTTTATGCCACCATTAAGTTCAATCTTGATTGTATTACTCGTCTACAACCTACAATGATCTTCTAGGAGGTAAAGAAATGAGATGCCAAGTATCATTTGAGTTTCACTTAGCTTTAGGTGCATAAACAATTGGCGGTGGCAAAAAGGTTTCCTGAAGGAATGATTCAGTAGGTAGCCAATTAGCAAACGGAAAGAAGAAGCATCTCAAAGAAAGTGATATCAATTAAACAGTATGTAGATGTGCTTAAACTATTTTGTGCATGTGGTACGCGTGTTAAATGTGCTACATCTAACAAATATCCCTTCTCATGCAGCTTCCTTAATCATGTTCAACTTGTTTCCATGCTTCTCCCATCCCAATCTCTAATATTCTTCTGTCATGTGTCAATTTTATTAGACTCCTCCCATTCCTCTTAAAAGACTTCTCAAAATACATTTCAGTTACTTCTTCCCTGCTTCTCTTTATCCTCAGGCCCAATAAAAATTTCTGACAATTAGGTCTAAAATTATGCTCCACAAGGGCCTGAAATGTTGAATGTGCAATTGAGTCATAAGTCCAAAAAATGGCATTACCATGTTACTGCAGGCCCAGAAATTGTGTTTTGTAAAGTTCCCTTTAAGCTGCTAAGAAATATAATTGTTACTACAGACGCAATGGGAACATGATGGAAGTTGTTTAGTAGTCCCCAATAGTTGAAATATAGCTTGCTCTTTATACCATCGAGGAGGGGGTTATATGACTATTCTAGTTTTGAACATTCCAAGAGAATTGTGGATTCTTTAAAGGGAGACACTGAGGAGATTCTATATCAATGGGTCATGAATAAACCCGCATAAGACACCAAGATATTACCTTCAATCCAAAACTTTAAAGATATAGGCTTGTGGGTCTTTCTATTTATACATTGTTCACCTTATTCATTTAACCAAATGTGAAACTTCCAACTATTTTGAATTCCTAACAATTTTCATCTCAAATGTATGTCTCTTCCACATTGGTATATCTCCTTCTCAAGGTGAAACATTGTTTTAACCACAAATATCTTAGTAGTGACCCTTCCTTTTCTACAACAGGACACACTAACACTTTCCTAAAACAGAAAACTTTGGATACAAGAATCTTCAAACTTTAGGATTCTTTACCTACTTTATATCATATCATATTCATTTATGTTGGTCACCAAGGTGAACCATTGGCAGGAATAACACTTGTGGGTTTTTTTGATGGGAGACACGGGAGAGATTCAATACAATTGAATCGTGAACAAATCCATATACACCTCAAAACACCATCTTCAACCTAAAACCTTAAGACAATAGGTTTATGAGTCTTTCTACTTATATATTGTTTATCTTATTCATTTTTACAATGTAGAACTTCTACCTTGAATTCCTAACAAGAACCTACTCGTGTGTAGCTTGAATCAACTGGCTGGAGCTAAAAGATTGTTTAGATCCTCATGAGTTAGTAGGTCCCGAGCATTCACCTAACCCTTCACCTTGAGGAATAGGTGAGGGTATTGTCAAAAACCAACCGTGATTACCAAGGTCTACAACTTGAGAAATATAACCAAGGAATCCAATGATCCGGTGTATGAGGAGATAACTCAATAACTTTCTTTTCTGTTCATAACTAATTTTCTGGTCTAATTCTATAAGAGTGTGAATTTAAATCACCAAGCTTACTCAATAAAATAGTCCATACCAACGAAGCTATAATTTTAAAGCTATTCTATAAAACCAACTAAATACAAGATAACATGCAAGAACTGAAAATTTCACAAACTACTAGAACGAAATTCAAAGATATCTAACATGCCAGAACTGAAAATTTCACAAAGCATTATGATTCTTAACTAAAATGAAAAGTAAGAAACCCTTAAGTTGCATCCAAATAGATAAGAGTTTCATAAATAGGCACAAATTCTTATTCCTTTGTAATGTAATGTAGCTGACTTTGCCAATGCTTATAAGAAAAGGGTCCTACAACTTTACCACTTATTAATTAACAGAAACTGTTCATTCCTTCATGTTTTTTCCATTGTAATCCAAATGTATTTCCACCCATGGATAAAGAAAATACATCCAGATTCAATCCACCATTCATCTCCACAACTTGAACACAAATTGCCAGCAGATTATCTGCTCACCGTAAATCAGTCCGCAGAATAGCGATTGTAAACTGTCTCTTTTATATAAAGCAAACTAGTCTTTCCCACCAATACATCTCCTCTAATCTTTAGAAGGTTCTCGTCTCATCTGTACTTATAAATTGAAATTGAATATAGCAATAGAAAGACAAAACAGGACCTATAATATATTATTCTGTTCTGCAAATCACTTATGGTCCCATTCTCAAACTAATGCCAACAAAAATAAACCCAAATATACAAGCTGTAGGATAAAACTACAAACAAAACAAGAAAATTTGAAAAACTTACTAGACATAACATCAAACATATAAAAAAAAAAAAAAGGCACAAGAGCAAAGTTCATGGTCTTAGGAGGAGGAATTCCAAACCTTAAAGAACATGTGCCAGAGCTTCTCGAAAGGCAATGAACCCGGAGTCAAAAACAAAAACGCTACTTTAGGTTTCTTGGTTATGACAGGATAATAGCTGAGAATCTCGTTAATAACAACCCGAGACTCAACCTCCGCATCAGTCAATTCGCGCGACTGAGCCGCCGGCGGTAGATCGAAAGTATTGCCACCACAACCACTGGAGGAGAATAGGGAGCAGGAGGAGGGGCTCCGCGGCGGATACACGTAGGCAGCAATGAGAAACAGACACACTATGGAAACTAGAACAATAATCCATGTAGGCCTCCTCAACTGTGGCCGGCTTCTTGATCCAACCATGATCAAAATATTCCTTATGAATTGCGGCCATGCACGTTCCTTCTTCATCTAAGTTCAAGGTACCTCACCAGCATCCCCATACATCCACCATCCATCAACATTCCTTCATCTGTTCAAACCGTCTCACTGCCAATTACCAAAAACACAAAAAATCACTTCAATTACCAAAAACACACGCCTCCATAACAATCAACATTTCCAATTTCTTCCTTAACAATCAATAAAAAAAAATACACACTCCAGATCTCATCCCCTACTTAAACACAAACACAACATTAAACCTTAAATTTCAACCAAAACTAAACGTAGATCAACAAGATCCACAAACAGAGCACAACAGCGTCTCGTTATGAAGTACGAACCCTAACACATACAATTCGAGTCAAACACCGAAAACCAGAAAAAAAAGAAAAAAAAAATCTCTCTCTCTCTCTATCTCTCTCTCTCATGATTGAATATTTCAGATCTTAAATTGACTGATTCAAATAACATTGGAAAGAAGAGGGAAAATGTGAATGAACGAAGGAGCGAAGAGAACGAATCAATACCTGTGATCCAGAGAGGGATCTAAGCGAAAACAAATCTGAAGGAAGCGCCAAGCAGAGAAAGGAAGAAGAAGAATGATAAAAATAAATAAATAGAAAAAAAAAAGAAAAAAATTAAAATAAGTGAACGTAGAAGATGACGGGAGTGCAGGAACACGAAACGAAGAGGGAGACAGGGACAGACACAGGTTTTGAAATGAAATAAGGGAGAAGATTGGTTATGGATTCATTCAGATTTGTGAAGCCAAGTGGAGAGCGATGATTCCGCTCCTGTTAAATAATGCTAATTATTAATTAACAAATTAATCCCTCATTTGGATTAATTAATTTTAGTTAATGTATGAAATGAAATGCACCAGTAGCAGACACAACACAACGTGGTCGTTTCTGTTTTAAGCTCTTTCTCCGCCAATCACTGTCGCGCACTCCAACTTGTCATGGCGCACTCTTCTGTTCAGTACCCTGCATTTATGTCATCAATGAATATTCATTTTTATTAGATAAATTAATTTTATATGTAATAAAAACTCTGAAAAAAAATTTATAATATTAATTTTTTAAAAAGATAAATTTATTTGTTCCACCTATGTACTAGCCTACCATGAGGATTCATGGTGTGTCCCCACCTCACTTATTTAATGGGGTTTGGTAAGTTGACCAAATAGACCCGATGCATTATTATCTTTATTACAAACTTCACTCATTTGGTAACTTTCTTTTATTAATAATTTCTGTTACACATTTTTTTATTTTTCACAGAAAACAAGAAAACTATTTCTTAACTTTCTTCTATTAATAATTTTTTACACTTTTTTTTTTATTTTTCACTGAAAACAAGAAAACTATTTCGTAACTTTCTTCTGTTAATAAATTTTTACACATTTTTTATTTTCTCACAAAAAACAAGAAAATTACTATATTATTCTGTTTTCTCCTCTACTAATAACCAAAACACGTCTCATGTTTTTTATTTTTATTCTTCTCGCTTTTCGTAAGTCAAACATACAATATTTTCATGTTATTTTTTTGGGTTAAAACTAGTATTTTACTTGGGGATTGATGTATATGTATTTATAGACTAGGGAATTCTTACATTGTCACTTAATTCTTATTGAAAAGAAATTGTAGATAAATTATTTACAAATTTCAAAAAAACAATGAGAAGATCTAAAAAAATCACTAGATTTGGAATAAAAAATAAGTGGAGAGACTTTTCATGATTATTTATTCAAGTATTATTTTTAAAGTTGAAAAAAATAAAAAATACATAACTAAACTGTACAAAAACAAGTTACTACATTTAAAAACACACGAAACTGAAAAAACAATATAAAAAACTTTCTTCATTTTGGATATTTAATTGTGAAACAAATCGTGATCACATGTCTTCAATTGAATTTATAAAATTGGAAGAATGATTGAACGTGAGTTTACCAGTTCAATATTCTCCTTTTCATTGATAGGTAATAACAGAGGCAACTTGTTATATTAACATATGGCACTAAATTTATTTTTTTTCATGTGACAATTATTGGGGACTCCTTATCTTTTTTTTTATATGGTATTGTGTACTAACTTTGTGCTTAGTAATATATTTTCAACCAACCCATACCATTTTTAACGTAATGTGCCTATTAAATATTAATTACACTGTTATGTTGAAAATTAATTTCCTTCCAAACTTAGTGTTGTTTTATTTTTCATTGTTACTAATTTATTTTATTACTTTTACAGTTTTATCCTCGCTTTGGTCAAGAAATTGTTTGCCATATATACTTCTTTCTTTATAAAATAACTAGTTCAGCCTTAATGTCCTGCATTTTAAACTTACTATATATATATAATACAAAACAAATATATTGATTGGAGGTGGATAAAAACATATTAATTTAATTGAAAGCCAATAAATAAATAAAAACATAATTTAGAAATCAGCACAACTCGTAAATGAAGATACAAGTTGAATTTGCAGTACTCAACGAATTTGTGCTCCTGTTTTAAATCCAGTCAACTTAAAGAGAGCAATATAAAGTTAGAAATTGAGAAAACCTTTTTTACAAATAATTTATAGATCACACATTTTTTTTAAATGTAACCCAATTGGCATATGGGTGGATTAGCGGTAATATAAAATAAATGTCAAAAGCTATCGTGAGAGAAAAACTAATAACATTTAATAACTTAATTACCATGAAAAATGATATTTAGTGTTAATTATTAGTATAAAAAAACCTATTCATGCCATAATCTCAGTTCTAATTAAAAAAATTGAAAATGATGCATATTTTAGCAAGAAAAAAGACAATTTTTTAGGCCCGTTATCCTATAAATTAATGTAAGAATTCATCGTTACATTGATTAATACTACATAGTTTTATGTTGATTATCAGATTAACGATGTAAAATAAATAAATTTTCTTACCGTATAAATTGAAATTTAACAGTTCCTTTTCTACATGGTTATTTATTTATTTTTATTTTTTAATATTTGTTGTCGTCGTTGTGACATTTATTACTATAATATAGACCGACATAAAAATGTTCTTTTATATATTAGCTGACATAAAAAACATAACTTTTTTACATCGCCCATTACCCCTCTCTCTCTCTATATATATATAACAAATTGCACATGTGCATATCAGTTTATTTTTGTAAACTAGCTATAATACAAGCAACTCTATCATTAAATAATTTTGCATAGTTATAGTTGGAGATATCACCAAAGTTCATTGGCTTTAAGTCTATCTTTGTAAATCTCAATTGCTTGTGTAATTTAATCATAAAGTTGTTAGTACAATGCAATGTACATTGATGGTCTACAAGTTTTTCGTTCATATTTGGGATGACCAAGACATTTTCCAAAGTGTAAACTTGTTGTTTTTCAATCAACACCCTTAAATTATAGGAGAAGACTTCTCTAATTAAAACTTGCATTTTCCCTCCCAATGATTTTTCTGAAAGGCAATAACTGGTAAGTGATTTTCTATTATTACACAAGCACTTAAAATAACAGCAAAATATCTTCAAGATGGACCACAAAAAATCATTTTAAAAAAAAGGTTTATTACATATCTTCAAATCCATGACAATGAAGTTAAAATAAGGAGCTTGCAAATATTGATCATATTCTACATTTTAAAACTGGTATTTATACATTAATGTGAAGATATGTTGTTCACCATGATGAGATTGACTTTCGATGAAGTCATTCTTATAGAGAAGTAGTTGGAGATATAAGATTGGTTATAGATATATGAGAAGAGTTGGCTTATGTTTTAGAAATGTGGATATAATAAGTATTGGTGAGAAGAAGCACTCAACATGGACCCATGGAGAAAAAATTCATAAGTTGGTAAGATTTAGTCAATATGGACACATTTCAAAACTAATATTTTGACTACACCTAGAATGATGTTGCCAAAGATAAACCAAAAATTTGTGTAGTTCAACCTTAAAGAATCTTGTGACTTGAAAAATATTGAACCTGTGAATATGAGTGTCATTATTCAGTTTCTTCCCTAACTAGAAGCTATATATCTGAAATCTAGGGCTTCCATTTACATGTTGATAACTATGTGTTATGTGATGATATATGAGTTGCCTTATTCACTATAACTTAAGAGATGTTACATGAACCATGTAACAGCAAAATCTTAAGAATCTTAGGTACATTTTATACATGATGACATGACACATGTCAATCATATACTATCTTCCTAAATAACTATAAAATTATTGAACAAAATAAAAAAAATAAAAAATAAAAATTCATTTCATACAATATGAGTATGACTTACAGAATTAGTTCAATTATTATAATTAAATATTAGTTTAATTTAGAAATATATATTGAAAAATATAAGTATCTAGAAATATGTATATTTGTTGTCAATATCACCATAACAAAGAAACTTTTCTTTTTAGAATCTACAATTTAGAATTTTATTTTTTTTTAAGATAAAACACACGTATATCTGTCATGTTACACAAATATATATATATATATATATATATATATATATTTATGATGTTACTTCACATATCTATATTTTTTTATCTTAATAGCTTGATACAATCTTAACTTCTTGTTAGACTTGAAAAATCAAATTAAGTCTTAAGAGAAGTTGTTTAATGATGATATTTGTTGTCATAACTTTCATTGTATGTGTTTTTAAAATTTTACACACAAGGTAATCACAAAAGTTTGAGTTTGTTTTTAAGAGGTTAAAACATATGAAAAAATTTGTAAGTCTATTTTAATCAATTAAAGTTTTATGTAGTTGATTAAATTATTCTTAATATGTTTCAAAACAAAATAATTGATTATCCACTTTATTAACATATTAAAATAGAGAGTGAAAAAATGTGTCTCAAAAAATAATTAATTAACTTATTTATTATTCAATTAACTTTGTTTGAAGTTGTTATTTGAAATACATAAATAGTTGAAATAATGGATTAACATGTGTAATAACTAATTAAATCAGAAAGTGTTTTAAGTGATTTTTAAATTTTATTAAGAATAATTGATTTCCAACTTAAGATAATCAATTAAATATGTTTGGAATAGTCTTTAATCAACGTTTTAAGAACTCTATAAATAGAACTTTTGAATTTCTCATTTGAATATCTAAATATATTTTCAAAAGAAATATCACAATATTCATTTCAGATTTGTTTTGACCTATTTTTATTTGCTAAAAGAGTGATTCAAGATTATTCAAGAAATCTATCAAAAGGTTGTGTAGCGCTATTTTTAAGATTGGTTAAGAAACTTGCTGCTAGTGCTGTATTTTCTAATAACATGTTTCTTTTTTATGTTGCTAGAGTATTTCCTATCTGTTTCCTCTTAAGTGTTCAAGAGTTGAATTGGTTACTTTCCTCTTGGTGTGATCCAAAGGTAGGACATATCCTCCTTTGTATTTAGGAGTTGATCTTATGTGTTTTCTGTTTTGTATATGTTTTGCATGTGTTGAATGCTTATGAAGAAGTGGAATTTAAGCTTAACTCAACCTTACAAACCGGTTTGTAAAGTGAGGTTTGCACCCACTTATAAACTATTGAAAGGCCTCATCTCTAGTTGAAGTGGGATCTCTAACACACCCCCCTCGCACAGAGACTGCTCAACTCGAGCGTGGGACTATATATTAAGGGTGATCCGATAGGCCCAACAACCTTGCTAGGATAGGCTCTGATACCATATGAAGAAGTGAAATTTAAGTCTAACTCAACCTTATAAACCGACTTGTAAATTGAGGTTTGCACCCACTTATAAACTATTAAAAGGCTTCATCTCTAGTCGATGTGGGATCTCCAACAATGTTTGTATTAAACATATAAAGATAGTGGATTCTAATTATTTTGATGTTGAATAGTTGAGACCGAATGTGGGATTTGTTGTGATATGAACCAGTATAAATTTCTATATGATATCTCTCTTTATCTTTTTTTATCTTGTCATTACTTATCTTTATCAATCTTGATTCCATAATTAATTGCATTCGGAGTTTTCTTATAAGAACAATTTTTCAAAGAGCTTTAAAAAAGTGTTAATCTTCTTCAAAAAAATTTAAAACCAACTCACCCCCTTTTTCTTGGTTTAACTCAACCTTACGCTACCATTTTGGACAAAAAAGATTTTGATCAACGGAGATCATCAATTATATATCATACTTCAATTGTATGTATGATGTTATTATGGTAAACAATAGTATTTAGCAAGATAGTTAAAATTGAGATTTTAATCGTAAAATTGTAAGATTTTATATATTATCTGCGATTCAAATTCCACACAAGATCGTGGAACAATAAGGATCGTCGTATAAAATCATAAAAATGTGTGATTGTGGTTTTTTTTTTTCTATGCATTAACTATTCACCTTATTGGGTGGATGCATTCGATTCAAATTCAATTTCAATTAAAATAAAATGAACACACATTTAAAATTAATGCAATTAAAATCAAAATAAATTTCAAACACAATTAAGAATTTAGAGTATTTTCTGCTACATTGTTCATATTCTTGATTAAATTGAACAAGTTTCAAGTTCAATTAAAATTAAACCAAATAAATGTGCATCTCTTTCATTTTTTTATAATATCTTCCAAGTACTTTATTTTACTTATATATATATATATATATATATATCCTAAAATCTACAATTTGTTCTAGGATTTCACGATTTACGATTTTGTGAGCTTATCATAATCTTACCTATAATCTCGATTTTAACTACCTTAGTTGTAATCACACTTTTTTGCATAGGTAGGAGTGACTTTATGTATTTAGCCTAGGGAGACTTTGTGTACTTATTTCTAAACTTAGGAGTTTAATGGACAACTTAGAGAGACTTTATGTACTTTTCATAAGAGACCTCGTGTACTTGGATGTTTAGGAGTGACTTTGTATCATCATTTGAAAGTCAAAGTGATTGTGATAATACTTATATTTTATTTTGAGTAGTGATTCAATAACAATTTCTCGATGTGGGACCTCTTTGTCCTTTGAGACAACAATTAGTGTGGGTGCTTCATCTTATGGCTAATTGATTGGGTTTGTTGGTGAAGTTATACATCAAGCTGCAAATTAGTTAGTTCCTTGTAGGATTCAATCACACGTACGAATTGTGTGAAATCAGGACTAAGTTGTGAAGGATCATGGTTATATTGTGATTGTTGTACGTGTTTAGTTTTTTCTCAAACAATAAACATGTATGGTCTAAGAAGATTTTTACTAAGTCTCTACAGTGATGCCAAATGTTCTTATCGAAGAACTAAATGTCTCTGATTGAGTTATTGATGAGGTAAAACCTTTAAGCCTTTTAAGTCAACTATGGATTGTAGTGAAGAAAGAGTTTCATGTTGATTAGGTGTGAATAACAACAAAATGGTTATTCACCCATGAGCGACACTTTAATGCTTAAGTTAGCAAGAGTGTATGAAAATAAGAGTATAATGTAAATAATATAAGATTGAATATAAGTTGAAGTGAGACTTCCAATAGTACAGATATTACTATTGTATAGTTTTTAGAGCCCTTACTTTTAAGATTAAATATTGTTAGTATTCTCACAATACTTAAGGATTTGATGAAGTCATGCAAGACATGACCAGCAAGCCAAAGCAAGCAAGTGGAAATGTGTTCTAGGTTGTGTCTTAGTGTGAGTGAGTATGATTGGCCGTGAAAGAGAACCTATGCACATCTAAGGAGAAATTCATTAGCACATGGGTTAAATGATTTAAATCAAACCATAAAAAGGTTTTAACTTCAGTTAAAAACAGTTTTGGAAAATAAGGTAGTTAAAAC
>Ga0209489_103233_pt1 | contig 32088 bp, 16 predicted proteins | sample SiratrowhiteBW_FD_187527 | JGI IMG/M metagenome (GOLD analysis project Ga0209489, IMG submission 187527) | Root nodule microbial communities of legume samples collected from California, USA - Siratro white BW (SPAdes) (version 2) | ecosystem: Host-associated > Plants > Roots > Nodule | place...
AGATTTCAGAAACAATTTGTGTATATTGTTCTAATAATAACACTGCACAAATTTAGATTTCTAGTTTTAGAAATGTGTTGTCCACTTTTATCAAAATATAAACTTACATATTTGACAACAAAAACATTTATCCTATTGTACCTGTGTTTGATTTTTTTTATTATATTATCTTATTTTAATAAGTTAAATTTAATATTTATATTAATTTTATTATATTATCTTATGATATAATTTTTTTCAAGTATTATTAAAAAATAGAGTTAACAAATTTAAAATCAGAACAGTCTAGAAATTTACAAAGAATAAAAATAAAATATAATAGTAAAAAAAATTATGTAACGTTTATTTTTTAATATCACTTATATTTGCGTTTTCATTTCTGCTAAGAAATTAACTAAAGTTGAAAAAAGATAAAATATTATATCCTTTAAACTAAATAGAGAGTTTGCGATGAATTGTTTAACTCTTGTTGAAGAAAGAAAATATCAATAAAAGATGAATATTGATTCAAGTACTCTACTCGAAATTCAAAGGTATCCTACACAACGAAGATTGTATGAGAAATAAATAAAACCAAATATAAATAACTGAATTAAATTAGTGAAATAAAAAGTTTTAATGTTTTAAAATACGATAAAAAATTTGGATAAGTAATTATACATTTATTTTTTAATATAATAAAAAATAATTTTAATATCATGTGATTATTCTTTTATCTTTAATAGTTTTTAAGTATTTTTATTAAAAAATGAAGTTAATATATATATATATATTCAATATTATTCTCACGAAATATTCTGTCATTCAACTGAGAATTTGTGGCAAATTTTGCCACGGCTTCTTCTCATATATTCTCAATCATCCTGTGTACTTTATTCACGTGAAGGGACCAAGCAACTTATCATCATCATCATTTTCGTTTCTTTCATTTGGGTTGCTTACAATTTTTATCTCAAATTGAACAATGTCATCATATAAAGTTTTATTTTTACTTATAAATAGTAAATGCATTTCTTTTTATGAAATTTAAAGAAACAATTATATGAACAAATGTTCTGTCAAAAACAATGAGTTAAATAAAAATAAAAGTTGACAAGAAACAATATAAGGAGTCATGCATTGTTGGATGGGATTAGAACATTGGTAGATTTTTCACTAAATTTTTATGAGCTTTTAATAAAGTATTAATTTTTAATTTTCTTTTAAATATATATTCAGAAGAGATATATATTTAAATTAAATAATAATATTGCATTTATTGTGAAGATAAAATTTCCAAATAAATAGTGTATGTAATTTGTCATCATTTGATTGAAAAAGAGTAGACAATGCTGCACATTGTTCAACTACTGTGTGTTTGGACATACTTTTTCTACCTTTTAGTCTCACCTACTGTCACTGACAAGGTATTGCATGATCATAAAATTTTGTAAGTTTGCGTTTGGAAATTTGCTTCAAATGAATTTTCATTTAGAAAATATTATGTTTCTGATAGATTGAGAAAGTTTTTATCATTTTTAAAATTGTTTGGTTGAATATGACAAATTAAGACGTGACAGACATGTGATGTAGCTGTTTTAGATTGAATGAATACTGCATCAGAAGTTGCAATATATGTTTTTGATTTTGATTTGTACTGCAACTTGATCATATACTTTATATAAAGAAATGAAAGGATAATTGTTCCAACTTTCTCTGCAAACAACTCATTTTAAATTGTTTATTTATTGGAATTTACTTAAAATATCTATTTTTGCATGTCTTACATTTTATTTAATAAAGTTTACCTGCTATTTTATATTTTCTTTTAATAAACTGACATGTAGTTAATTTTTTATAGAAGATATTCTCTGATACCCCAATTACCATGATTCTTTAATAGCTCACAGAAGATCTTAAATTAATAATAAAAAGTATTAATAATAAAGGAGTATCTTAGTCAAAAGTATGAATTACATAATAAATAAATAATTACAACAAAATGTTTAAGTTATATCACAAATTATACCATTAATCAATAATTAAATAAAATCAAACTATTAAAATCAATTCATGTTACTGATGTTTTCGTTGTTTGTGACCTTTTAAACACATTATATCATACAATCGTTTTGAGGTTATATACTCACGAATTGAGTCAAATAAACAAGTTTAGTTTTTTTTTTTTTAAATTGTAAATAATGAAAAATGGGTTAATGTGAATAATACTCGTCATTTACATTTATAATACAAAATAAAAATAAGATGTATAAAAAAAGAAAAAACATCGTGTGTTTCATCAATTTATAAAAAATACTGATTTTCATGTATAACACGCTATTACAGTAGAATTAAAAACAAAAATAAACAAACCAAAGAAAAATAATAAGTTAGAGAATTTAAAATATAGAATCATAAAGTTTAAATCTTTTATATTAACCAAAATATCATAACTCAGATATTCATCAATTATCTCATCCATCACATTATCATTTTTATTTCTATAGAATAATACATGCTATACATACATTAAATTATATATAAAGACACTTGACTCTATTTCCAAAAAATTCTGCATTGAATAAACCTAGATGTTTACACCTGTCACACAACTTAAATATGTGAATTAATCAATCAATCAAGAATATTATATGACAAGGTTAGTTCACTTGAGTATGTTCTCATCAGTTATATTTCAAATTGCAATTACTAAATTGAAACCTCCATCCACTCTCACCACATAATAAATTCCATCTATGTGATTCTAATATATTAGTAGAGTTTGGACACCTCTTTCTAGATGAATCACAAAACAATGCACAATCCTATACATATCAACACAGGTATCTCATTTCCTGAAGATATTATGTCTAGATTATAATCCATAACATCTTAATATAATATTATACATTATTCATAATAAAACTAAAGCTCGTCATCAAAATAACTCAAACTTAATTCAATAACCAAATTCAAAGGATTTATACAATATCAAACATCAAGTTTCGTCATCCTATCACATACCATAACTATCAACATCATATCAATATAAAACTCTCCAATATATCATAACTGTTAATTCTATAGAAATCAAGTATAAGAATTTAATTTCAAATAATTTAATCACGATTTTTGCAAGAGAAATTTGAAACTTGGTGACCAAGTTACCTACATATCCAGGTCATCTACCTTAAGGTTCTATTGGAAAATAAAACCATCAACTAATAAAACAAGTAATTAGCTTATGGCTTAAAGTAGAGCATTTTTCTAAAAGTTCTAAAGTCTATAAATCACATAGGATTTCCTTACCTGCACTATAAAACTTTGATCAACAATCAGACTACACCACTAAAACAACAAAACATAGACCCTTATTGATGTTAAAGACGTCACATACAAGCTATTTTTTTAGAGTACAACACTTGAGATTGACTTAAAGAAAAACGAGTATTAAATGAACTTATTCTATTTAAGAATCTGATACTCATGTTCTACTCGACACCAGTAATTTAATGATGACCTCCAATTATCAGTCTGATGAAAAAAACGTGGTCAGAAGTTTAGAGAAAAAAAATATAAACTAAAAAAGCTATTTATAGAGAAATGATAGTTTTTATAAAATAAAATTTAAATAACTTATTTTTCTATTTATATGAACTTCTAGTTTAAACAATAAAATATTCATATGTTCTTTTATTAATATCACTTATATTCTAAACCATTCTAAGTTTTCACCTAATATTACTTTAAAATTAATTTATAAGGTTTTATATTTAATTTTTAATTAAATTTTAAATTTTAATTACATTAATTTTAAATGAGTTATAACATACATAAAGTAAAATTTTAATATATTAAATTTTAATTAAAATTAGATTTATACTAAATACATTTATAAAAAAAATATATAATCACGTATCTTTTACCATTTTATTCAACTATTCTTATAATTTTACTATTCCATAAATTAATGTGAAATTTGAATAAAAATAATATGCACTATTTACACTCCTAAAATTTTGATTTTAAGTTCCTTGGATACTGATCTTCATAGGGCAGCTGTAGGGATTATAGAGGATTCAATGATACTGACATTTATCTCCTCCATGACCTCTTTCAGTGCAGTGGATGCTCACACTGCTGCTATCAGTTTCAAAACAGCAACCTATCACTATAAGATACTTCACTTTAGGGGGAACTGTTATGGGTGAACCAAACCACTTGCATTTATGGGTTTTTTTTTAAGAAAACTAGTGCAATTTGATCTTGAAAGGGAACCATAATAAGAAGCTTGAACTCTAGCTAATGATGATGAGAGCAATGGATCTCAAATTCCCAGTTGTTATGAACCACAAAAAGTTACGTAAACCACTCTACATTTTAGCTGAGGTGATGTAACACAGCATATGATTGTTGAAAAATAGTTTTAGAAATTTGAAGAAAAGAGAATTAGTCGATGTGGGAGCAGAAATAGAGGAAAGTGGCATGAAGCTAAATTGAAGAGGTTGTTTTCTTCTTCTCACCGCATTGAATGCGTTTTAGATTTCGCCATAAATTCACCCTTACGTTACATTATTCAATACTATATAGATAATGTGATCCACGAGTATATATATATATATATATATATATATATATATATATATATATATATATGTTTTTGTTCAAGTGATACTAAGTGCAACTCATGTAACACAGTGCAAGATAAGTGACGTTTAACTTTATGAAAATGTTTTTAATGTGAACTAAGTTACATTGAGATGAATCTATCTTTTAGAAATCTTATATTTAATTTTCTTTTTATGGTTGCATTGATTTTCCTTTTGATTGATTTTACTTAATTATTCGACAAAGATAATAGAAATGAAAATTAGTAATATAATTAAAAGAAAATAACTAATATTTAAATATTTTAAAAATTATAAAATGAACAAAGTAATAACTCATAAATTATCGTGTATTGAAAAAGTGTGACAGTAGAGAAAAAAATGTGTTACTTTGATATAATTTTAACTAAAATAGTAGAGTTGAAATTGTGTTAACATAACATGATTTAAGTGAAAAAAAATATTAATGAAATGGTGTTAGTTTGACATAATTTTAGTTTAGGATAATTTGATTTTATGTTTTATGTTTCGAATTTAAAAAATAAATAAATAATATTAATATTTAGAAATTTGTTTTTGATATAAATTTTTGAATAATAACTTTTTTAAGTGTATATTTTATATAGACTCCTTACTTTATATAAAATTATCTTCAATTTTGAATTGTTAAAATTTAAGATGAAAAATTTATCATAATTTTTGATAGAGAAATCTTATTAAAATATTCTAAATTACTAGAAATTAGATAATAAATTTAGGAGACAATCTCTATTAGAATTTTATATCTAAATTTTTTTCAAAATTATATAGTTTACTATTAATTTTTATTTTATTATTATTTTTTTAAGGTTTAAACTTTTACTTTACATACTTATAAAATTTTTTTAATGTCTCCTTATATTGATTATAAATATATCAAATCATTATATTTTACATTTAAATTTTAAACATATAAAAAATAAAACATATTACAATTACAATTTGTGATATTTTAAATTTATGACTCTTATGTTGTTGAATTTATTTATTTATTTGTGGTCAGTATAAGACTGCATTCAATTTAGAAACCTAACATAATTAAGCATAGGATTCAATTGGGTGGTGCAGTTGATGATGACTTTTCAGTGCATTCAATTTAGATACCAAAGCATAGGATTCATTTATTTTTTTCATGACTTTTCAGTGCAGTTGATGCTTCTACTGCTATCCCTCTCAAAGCAATAACCTGTAACTATAAGATACTTCACTTTAGCGGAACTGTTATGGGAAACCAAACCATTTGCATTTATGGGGCTTTTAAGAAAACTATAGTGCATAAGATCTTGAAAAGGAACCATAGTAACAACCTTGAACTCTATATAATAATGATGAGAGCAATGGATCTCAAATTCCCAGTTATTATGAACCACAAAAAAGTTTACTAAAAGCACTCTCCATTTTAGTTGAGGTGATGTCACATAGTTTTTGATTGTTAGAAAATGGTCTTTTAAACAGAGAAAAAGAGAATCAGCTGACATGAGAGTAAAGATAATTAGCCGATATGAAAAGATGTTGATGTCTCAAAGATAAAATTAATTTATAATATAATAAAAGATGAGTTAAATTTAAATTTATTTTTTAATATAATATAAGAATCTATCTTAATAAAATTTGATAGGTTTATCAAATCATCATTTATAAATATTTAATTTTTACATATAAATATTTCAATATAAAAAAAATATATTAAAAACTTCATATTTAAAAGATAAAATTAATTTATAATATATTAATAAAATCAGTATTTATCATTGAATACGTTTTGGATTGTTAAACTTTTAAGATTTACCGTTACGTTACCCAATTCAATACTTTATAGATCATGTGATCCACTTCGTCAATATATATATATATATATATATATATTTAAGTGAGACTAAGTACAACTCATGTAAACACATGATGCAAGATAAATGTTTTGAATATGAACTGAGTGACATTGAGATCAAACTATCTTTTTTGCAAATCTTATATTTAATTTTCTTTCTATGGTTCTATTGATTTTCCTTTTGTTTGATTTTACTTAATTATAGACAAAGGTAATGGAAATGAAAATTAGTAATATAATAAATGAAAATATTTAATATTTAATATTTTAAAAATTATAAAAAGGAACAAAGTAATAACTCTTAAATTATCATGCATGATTTTTATAGCAATAACTCTCAAAATTAAGTTGATAATATCATTTATTATCTCAAGATTTCTGTTGATTTTTTTCTTGAACTATACGATTTTAATCTTCCCGTGATTTTCGTTGTTCCAAGTCATATCTTAGATGGAGTGCTGCTATTTTGACACTAAATACAAGTGTTAAAATATAACTTTTTATCTCACATGCTACTTAATAAAAAAGATAATTTGTAAGAAAAATTGCACATTTTTATGCAAAATCCTACCATAAAAAATGTAAAATGAAATTTTGAGAAACCTTACACCAGATGTAGGGGAAGGACCACCAAAAAAGTAGAAATGCTCCTATCACTAAAATCCAATCACCAAAAGCTTAAGTTTTGGAGTGAAATTTTGTTTATTATGCTGCAACCACTGAAATCAGACGTGAATTATCTGTGTTTTCGTGTGAGGGTGTGTAGAAGGTGGGGTACTAATCAGTTATGCTTTTTTGTATGAGACCAACCTTTCTTGTTTTTTATGTGTCACACAACACTCCTTTTCATTTAATGCAAAATATTATTATAAAAAATTCTTGATTTAGATATGAATTATTATATATAAATTTTTTTTATAAGTAAATTTAGTCTTATATAATTTATTATATATATATAAATTTTACTGAATCATGTCCAAATCGATATGTAATTATCTACAAATTATAAATTTTATATACAGATAAATGCGATTTTTTGAGTGTGTCTTTTTCTAGTTCTTTCAGTTCGTTGATTTTCATGAACAGCTTCTTATTAAGCTTTCTAAGTACGAGTTGCTGCCTGTAAAATTGTTGATCAATCTTTGATGACGATGATGATCTTCAATGGATTCTCTTGGATTTGTCTGAAGGATTTTGAGTTCACTTCTTTCTGTTCCCAAAGGACCACAACAGACATAATAAATCTAAGTTTCGCCGCTGTTTTCTACGCTTCTACGTTTGTCACTTTAATCCGAAGAAATTTTACAAATGGAACTCATAGCAGAAGCAAGTTTTTCCTTATTGTTTCTATCTGTTGTGCCATCACTAGCATCGCGTTTTACAGTGTTGGCCTGTGGAATCTCATAGCCAAAACTGATACCTCTGTGAGCTGGTTAGCATGCATCGTACGAGGATTTGTTTGGACTTCTTTGGCAGTTTCTTTGCTTGTTCAGAGACACAAATGGATCAAAGTTCTAAACTTTGTCTGGTGGGCATGTTCATGTGTACTAGTTTCAGCTCTCAACATTGAAATTCTGTTCAGAAAGCATGCAATAGAAATTTTCGATGTCCCACTATGGCTCTTGCACACACTTCTTCTCTTCTGTGCCTTCCAAAATCTTGGTTTCTTTGTCACTCAAAGTGTGTCAAAGAGTTTATCTGAGCCATTGTTAGCTCAGGAAGATGACACAGAAAAAACAGGACTAGGCCATGCTTCCTTTCTGAGCAAGTTGACCTTCTCTTGGGTTAAATCCTTACTCAGTTTGGGTTACTCAAAGCCACTATCTCTTGAAGACATCCCTTCCCTTCTCTCTGAAGATAAAGCAGATTTGTCCCACCAAAAGTTCATGCATGCATGGGAATCCCTTGTGTGGGAGAGAGGCAAGAACAATACCACAAACTTGGTGCTTTGGTCCATTGTTAGAACTCACTTAAAAGAGAACGTGTTAATAGCTTTTTACGCATTACTCAGAACCGTTGCTGTGACTGTTTCTCCTTTGGTACTCTATGCTTTTGTCAACTTTTCAAATAGTAGGGATAATGGGGACACAAATCTCAGAGAAGGTCTTACTATAGTCGGTTTTCTTATTCTCTCCAAAGTGGTTGATTCTGTGTCCCAGAGACACTGGTTTTTCAATTCCAGGAGATCAGGATTGAAGATGAGATCAGCTCTGATGGTGGCAGTGTATAAAAAACAACTCAAGCTTTCAAGCTCAGCAAGGACAAGACACTCCACAGGTGAAATTGTGAATTACATTGCAGTTGATGCATATCGCATGGGAGAATTTCCATGGTGGTTTCATGTAACATGGGCATGTACATTGCAACTTCTTCTATCTATTGCTATCCTTTATGGAGTTGTGGGAGTTGGTGCTCTTCCTGGTTTAGTCCCTCTCCTTATATGTGGCCTTATCAATGTACCCTTTGCCAAGATCCTGCAAAAATGCATGGCACAGTTCATGATTTCACAGGATGAGCGTCTTAGAGCAACTTCAGAAATTCTAAACAGCATGAAAATCATTAAGTTACAGTCCTGGGAAGACAAGTTCAAGAGTTTGGTTGAGAACCTACGTGCGAAAGAGTTCATTTGGCTATCTAAGGCACAGATCATGAAAGCTTATGGCTCATTTTTATACTGGATGTCTCCTACCATTGTTTCTGCTGTAGTTTTCCTCGGTTGTGCTGTTTTCAATAGTGCTCCATTGAATGCTGGGACCATTTTTACAGTTCTTGCAACGTTGAGAAACTTGGGAGAACCTGTTCGAATGATTCCCGAGGCTCTATCTATTATGATCCAAGTTCAGGTATCTTTTGATCGTCTCAACACCGTTTTGCTTGATGAGGAACTAGATACCAGTGATGATAACAGAAGATATGTAAACCGAAGTTCAAATAATGCGGTAGAAATCCAAGGAGGCAATTTCGTTTGGGACCATGAATCAGTGTCCCCAACTTTAAAAGATGTGAATTTAGAAATCAAATGGGGACAGAAAGTTGCAGTTTGTGGGCCAGTTGGAGCTGGAAAATCATCTCTTTTGTATGCAGTACTGGGAGAGATTCCCAAGATCTCAGGAACTGTGAGTTAAACAAACAAGTTTTAAAGTTTAGCTTTATGACATGACAAATTCTTGCTGATATTCGTCGTATTTAATGTTTTTCTTTTTCCTGTGAAAATTCTGAATGATGGAACATAGGTTAATGTGTCCGGCAACATAGCATATGTTTCTCAAACCTCTTGGATTCAAAGTGGGACGGTTCGAGATAACATACTCTTCGGGAAGCCGATGGAAAAAACAAAATATGAGAGTGCCATAAAAGTTTGTGCTTTGGACAAGGATATCAAAGATTTTAGCCACGGTGATCTTACAGAAATAGGGCAGCGAGGGATTAACATGAGTGGAGGACAAAAGCAAAGGATTCAACTGGCTCGTGCTGTCTACAATGATGCTGACATTTATCTCCTCGATGACCCTTTCAGTGCAGTTGATGCTCACACTGCTGCTATTCTTTTTAAAGTAAGAAGCTATGACTATAAGATTCTTAACTTAGTGAAACTGTTATATATATTCACTTCAGTGAACCAAACCACTTGCATTTATATGCTTACAGGACTGTGTAATGACGGCTCTGAGAGAGAAAACAGTGATTCTAGTGACACATCAAGTGGAGTTTCTCTCAGAAGTTGATGCAATCCTGGTAAAGTATCTCATTTGGATGGCTGTTACATTACATTTGTATATGATTAACATGAAATATTATGACTCAAATTGTAGGTGATGGAAGGTGGCAGAGTTACTCAATCAGGTAATTATGAGAGTCTCTTAACAGCTGGAACTGCCTTTGAACAACTTGTGAGCGCGCATAAGGAAGCAATTACAGAGTTGGATCAAAATAATGAGAACAAAACTGAGAGAGAAGAGTCTGAAGGTGTTCATCTCACTAAAGATCAAAGTGAGGGGGAGATTTCTACCGAGGGTCAACTTGGGATGCAGCTTACACAAGAAGAAGAAAAAGAGATTGGTGATGTTGGCTTGAAGTCATCATGGGATTATATTTCATTTTCCAGGGGTTCATGGATGTTGTGTTGGATCATTTTGTCACAATTTGCTTTTATTGCTTTTCAGACTGCATCAATGGTTTGGCTTGCTTTAGCCATTGAAATTCCAAAAATAACTAGTGCCACCTTGATTGGGGTGTACTCATTAGTCTCATTTGCTAGTGCTGGGTTTATATATGTAAGGTCTCTCTTGACCTCTTACCTCGGATTAAGAGCTTCTAAGGCTTTCTTTACAAATTTCAACACTGCTATCTTCAATGCTCCTATGCTGTTCTTTGACTCAACCCCTGTAGGAAGAATTTTAACGAGAGTAAGACTTCATTTCCAATGGCAAAAAATCTAAATAATTTCCATGTGGCTGATCATTACCATTTAGTCATATTCAAAATTTTGATACACTTTTTCTCTCTTGCAGGCTTCATCAGATTTAAGTATTCTAGACTTTGATATACCTTATTCGATCACCTTTGTAGTATCTGTAGCAATTGAAATTTTGGTGACGCTTTCTGTAATGGTTTTAGTAACATGGCCAGTTCTCATTGTTGCTGTTCCTGCAATAGTTGCATCAAAATATGTTCAGGTTTAACCACTTTCAAATTCTTAGTTTTCTATTTCTCGTCCCTGCTTAACTCACAAAGCTGATTTTTTCTAAATTTTTTACCCCGTAAAAGGGATATTATCAAGCCTCGTCAAGGGAATTGATGAGGATCAATGGAACCACAAAAGCTCCTGTGATGAATTTTGCAGCTGAGACATCACTTGGTGTGGTTACTGTGAGAGCATTTGATATGGTAGAAAGATTTTTTAAGAATTACTTGAAGCTTGTGGACACAGACGCAACACTGTTTTTTCATTCTAATGTGGCCATGGAATGGTTAGTTTTAAGGATTGAAGCACTTCAGAATTTGACAGTCATCACTTCAGCTTTGCTACTTATTCTATTTCCTCAGGGATACGTGTCCACAGGTAATATTCCTTCAGAGATCAATTAGCAAAATAAGGCTTTATGCATGTTATTAACAAGCTTTTAGTTGTTCACAATGCTCTTGGATTGTGCAGGCCTTGTAGGACTGTCTCTCTCTTATGCTTTAACCTTGACACAAGCACACATATTTTGGACTAGATGGTATTGCAACTTGCTAAACTATGTTATATCTGTTGAAAGAATCAAGCAATTCATTCACCTTCCATCAGAGCCTCCTGCCATTGTGAAGGACCAAAGACCTCCATCTTCATGGCCTTCCAAAGGCAGGATTGACCTTCAAGCCTTAGAGGTAAAGTTTCATCCTTGTCTTCCAATGTTTTTACTTTATTTTAATACTGTCAATTGGATGAACCTTCTTGTGTCTGATGGCTATTTTTATTGGCTGGTCTCAGATTAGATATCGTCCTAATGCTCCATTAGTACTTAAGGGTATCACTTGTACGTTTAGAGAAGGGAGTAGAGTAGGAGTTGTAGGAAGAACTGGAAGTGGAAAAAGCACACTCATAAGTGCTTTGTTTCGCTTGGTTGAGCCAGCAAGGGGTGATATTCTTATAGATGGGATTAGCATATGCTCAATGGGGTTGAAGGATTTGAGAATGAAACTAAGCATCATCCCTCAAGAACCAACTCTTTTCAAGGGCAGCATTAGAACCAACTTGGACCCTTTAGGCCTGTACTCAGATGATGAGATATGGAAGGTAAATGAACTAGCTTTGCTCTTGAAAAATGTTACTTTAATACCTTCATGTTTTGCTTGAGCTTATAATAACCACATGTTTGATCATGTTTAATTTTGTATATAGGCTTTAGAGAAATGCCAGCTCAAGGAAACTATCAGCCATCTACCAAAACTCTTAGACTCTTTGGGTGAGTAAACTTCACATTCTTACATAATATTTGAGATTTTGGAACAAATTAGCTGGTGAAGTCTAATTGAGAATAGTTGTGCAGTGAGTGATGAAGGTGGAAATTGGAGCTTGGGACAAAGGCAACTGTTTTGTCTAGGAAGAGTACTGCTTAAGAGGAACAGAATTCTTGTTCTGGATGAAGCTACTGCCTCCATAGACTCTGCCACAGATGCAATTCTGCAAAGAATTATTAGACAAGAGTTTGCAGAATGCACAGTTATAACAGTGGCTCACAGGGTTCCAACTGTAATAGACAGTGACATGGTTATGGTCCTCTCCTATGGTATGTTCCTTCATTCTTAATTGAGATACACTGCTTACTCAGTTAGTTAGCTAATATATCTTTGGTGATTACTTAGGGAAAGTGGTGGAATATGATGAGCCTTCAAGACTAATGGACACCAACTCTTCATTCTCTAAGCTGGTAGCAGAATATTGGGCCAGCTGCAGCAAGAATTCCTCATAAAATTTTAGTTTGCAGTGCAAAATTGCAGCAACATTGAATAATAAGACTGTTCTTCAGAAAAGGAAGAACAAATAAATTGAAAGAAAGTTAGATAATTGTGATTTTAGAAGGGTGTGGTTACTTTTATTGAGTGATCCCTCATATCATACACTCTCTTCATATGTTTATAAGGGTGTGGATGCTTTCAACACATTGTTTGGAATGATGTTTAATTGATAACAGCAAAATAGACTGTTCAATAACTGAAAATTACTCACAAGAAAAAAGTGGAACACAATCTAAAGCTAAAATCTGAGACATTCTGCAGAATATTCTCGGAACTAGCAATGACTTCCAAATCAATACTTGCCAGAGTTGATTTAGTTCCAATTTTCTTGTTCTAAGGGAAAAGTAAACCATTCACACAAGATTAAGTAATTTCAAAACATATTCAAAATGAAGATCGAATATAACTAGATAAATTTAATTTAATTTAGAAGGTATGATAAAAAGAGGGATTCAAAGAATATGGATAGGACATCATCTATGTTAAAGCTAAAACCAACATTCAAATAAATTATATTGAAATATAATATTATATGTTAAAGTTTATTAAATGTGGCTATTCAAAAAATATTTTAAAAGTTGATTATGTTGTATTTACAATATATTTATAACCATCAACATATGACGATAAATAAATTTGTTGTATTTTAAAAATTATGTTGTATTTTCAAATTATAAATATGATAATAATCATATAAAAAAGTTTGCAATATATTTTTTATTTGACAATTTTACCTAATAAATTTAAAAAATTTATAATAAACTGAAAAATATTAATTTAAGTTCGTTGAATTTTTTATTAAATTAAAAATAAAAAAAATATTTAATTGATTTGGTTGGTTGAAATTGTATATTAAGTTAAAATTAAACAAAAATATGGCTTTTATCTCTCACACCTCCTTAATTACTAACGCACCCCCATAATAAGAGAAAATGACTAAAACACCTTTCCTCGTGCACTATGTAGCCTTGCTGCTGCCATCATTCCCGCTTCTGCTGCTGCTTACACCATCATTCTCCATCGCATTCTGCACTATTGAGAGAAAGAAGAAGACAGAGAGAGTTGATCTTGAAAGCTTAGTCCAGAAGCTACCATTATGTTTTATAAAATTTAATCCAAAAATTCTGTTATGAAAGACTTATTTCAGAAATTTTGTTCGTAAAATTTATTCTAAAATGTAGTTTATGTTCTGATTTTTTTTTAAAAAAAAAAAAAACTAATTCTAGAAAATTTATTACAGAAAGTATTTCTGTTATGAAAAACTCATTCATTCTACAATATTTCATGTGTTTCGAAAAAATTTGCTGTAAAAAATACTATTTTGGAATCTGTGTGATAAATTTTGTTCAAGAAATCATATGTGGAAATTTTGGAAAGCCTATTCCAAAAATTTCAGAATAATCCAGTAGTCCATTACTTGAGGGAGGAGTTAGAAATGATGGGGTGCAGTTAGAAATTTCGGGGCTGCAGGGAGAAAAAGCCCAGAATATTTATTTGGGCCCAACCGAAGGGAGTCCCGCACCAACTCTTAAACTACTCATTCTTCTTCTACTCTCAATGACGAAGCCGTAACGATCAAAAGAGAGAGCCGCCGCACACCCTCCGCGGCACACCCTCCGCCGCAGCCTCCTCCGTGACGCGACGAGCCCCTCCGCGCTGCAACAGCCTCCGAGACGACGAGCCTCCTCCGCCTCGCCAAAGCGTACAAGGTATGTTATTTTCGTTAGGGTATGATTGAGTTGTGGTTCTGTAACTAACTAGGTATAATCTTCGGGATCTCAATTGCAATTCGCCTTAATCCAGGAATGGCGGAGAGAAAAGCAGTGGTTGGGTTATCATGGCAGCCACAGTTGTCTATTCCATCATCATCAAAAGCCACTGATGGTTCTCATACCAAACCTCAAACGGAGGCATCAAACAACACTCTTTGGAAATCCAATTCAGAGCTGGTTGATGGCCTTTTTGTCCCTCCAAACGACCCCAGAAAATTAAACAAGTTACTGAAAAAGCAAGCCAAAGATACTGCAGGGAAAAGTTGGTATGCAATGTAGCATTAGATTATTCTCTCTAGCAAGTTTGCATCTCTGTGCTGAAGTTTATTCTTTGGAGATTTGTCTTTTCATATGTAGTTGTAGTAAGCTTTTTTCAGTCAAACTAATAACAATAGACTTATACTCATTTTATCCAGTTATGTTATAGTTGCTTCTTTAGTTGGAGTGTGAAAGGGAATGATCTTGTGGTTAAATCTCTGGCAGGTTCAATATGCCGGCCCAAACCATCACCCCTGAGCTACAGAAGGATTTGAAATTGTTGAAGGTGATTTTGTTTTTTAACATCTTTACCTTTTTATTATTTTTCTGTCTGTAGTGTTGTTTCGAATATGGTCGTATGTGATGTATTGTAAAATTAGGTTGGATTGAGCTAATAATGATATACACGAGTGATATCTAGTATGTATGGTGATTGATGTGATGTGATTCAAAATAATAAAGTTATTTATATGTAATAATGTTCATAGTTGTCATTCTAATTTCTTCCATAATTGAAGCAGAAACAGTTAAAGTAGATGATTCTTCTTTTTCATGTGATTTGGTATTAGAGGTGCAAGTCGTATTTAGCTTTTTTATTACTATTGTGATATGGAATTTAGGTGGAGAGATGAAAGAAACAGAAAGAGGTAGAAAGACTGAGAAAGAAGAGGGGAAGAGGGAACAAAACAGAATAGGGAGGTTTAAGAGAAAGAGGAGATAACTGTGAGGTCAAAGAATATGTGCATTGCACTTCTGTCATTAGAATTCAATCTAGATTCACCTGCCCGGAATACAACAGCCTACCTTGTTTATGGGCAGATAGCAAACAGTTATGAACTAACAATAGCTGAATAACTAACTTAGGAACATCCTTGTCTTATTTATATTTGCATATTATATCGTGCAATGAAAATTTTAGGTGCTCTTTTGTTGGACTTTTACTTTACAAGAACCCTTCTCATAGTTTGGGACTCTAGGTTACATGATTGCTAATATTGTATGTTTCTATGATTTGTATTGTTTGCTGCTTACTTTGGACCTTTTCCCATTTAAAACCAAGAAACCATTGTGACTCTGATAGGCCGAAACCCAATGGCCCTGTTGAGGGAGAGATGGCCCAAGGCCATTTAAGGTTTATCAGAAAAAAATAACAGACAGAGTTGGTCTATTTGTATTGCAGCATGAGCAGTAATAAATTATAAATTATGTAGGAGTCAGTTATTTTTGACATGTAACAGTTACTATCAATAGGTGGCAGATATTGTTTGGTCGTTGTTTAGGAAGTTATCAGAGGGAAAACTTCGTAGTTTTTGGAGTGTTTTGTTGAAGGAGACTCCTGTTAGGGGGAACCCTGTGTCTGAGTGTGTACTCATATTTGGTCTAGATATAAAAGTTCCAGTATTCCGAGTATTCAATTCTTGACTTTAACAGACTCCTGATCTGTAATTATCTCATGCTATGGTGTTACCTTAGAACTCGTGTGGAAACTTCCTTGATATGGTTAGATATGATGCAGTGATGTAAATTATTGTATAACATATATAGTTTCACGCTATGGATATACAACTTCGAGGAATGACCAATGCTTCCCTGGAAAAAACTAGTCAGACACAGATTATTATGTATCTCTCATTTTGTGTTAAGCTATCTAGTTTTATTTTGTGAACTAGTTATTATCCTTAGACTTTAATAATAAGCATGTATGTTGGTGGTTACAGTTGAGGGCTGCCCTTGATCCAAAGCGTCATTACAAGAAAGGTGATTCCAAATCAAAGACACTTCCCAAATATTTCCAGGTAAGCAAGTTTTTGGTTTGTAGATAGATTACTAATGCATAAGCTTTGAGTATTTTTACTTTCATCGAAATAGGAATTTCTATTGGACATCTTTTAGATAACTTGTAATTTTGAATAATCAGGTTGGAACAGTTGTAGATTCTCCATTGGACTTCTACTCAGGAAGATTAACAAAGAAGGAACGGAAAGCAACGCTTGCAGATGAGCTGCTTTCTGATCAAAACCTTGCAGCCTATAGGTAAACAGGCCTTGAACTGTGTTAGAGAGTGTTTATGCTTGTTCTAATGCTCTTTTGGTTACTTACACGTTTTCATTAAATAATTTTTCTTAGGAAACGGAAGGTTCAAGAAATTGAAGAACAAAATCGACCAGGTGGGAATGAAAAGTGGAAGATTAAAGGCAGTAATTCCCGGAAGCGGGCTAAGGAAAGGAGGATTTACTGAATTATTCATCCACTTCTGTCTTAGGCAGAGTTTATGATATACAAATTTTGTGATAGGAAGAACCTCCTGAAATTATCCTCTAGAATGTGAACTTCAAAAACTTTACTTCAATTAACATTTCTATATGATTATGTTATGTAGATCATCGGTTGGTCAGTTTGTTTAAATTAGAAATATTTGTTTCTAAAATAAACATTTTTTTTAAAAGTATCACATATTTGAGAAACAATAATACCTTCTTTTAAAAAATAATAAATTACTTATTCTTGAAATAAGTGTATTAGAACAATGAATAGAAAAGGTCTACTTATTTATTAGAAAGTATTTTTTAAAAAATAATCACAAACATAGTATTTTTATTTGAAATGGTAACTTCTCTGCTGTAAAAAAATGTAAGTAGTAGATTATCTTGTGAGATAATAGAATTATTTATCGGGACTACTGTAGATTTTGTAATTGGAAAATTGGTGGGAGATGATTACTTCCACTTTTAATTTTATGACTTTTGCTGGATTTTGACTATGACTGATTCTGCACTTTGTTTTTGTCATGCCATGGTGCCATTTACGCAATTAATGCAATCTAATAATTGGTGTCCGCAAAATAATGTGATTGTGAAAAATGGAAAAAGGAATTGAATCAAATCGATATTGAGTTGTCACGAAAATGATGAAATTGAAATCCCTTTCCGAAAGTGGGATGAATTTTTATGATATGATATGATAGGTTATTCCTTTTTGTCAATAGCTTTTTTCCAGATATTACGGCCATAATACAAGTTTTTACCTGTTATGAGGTCTACCTATGAGACAAATCAGCACTACAGGGGACCAGTATCTAATTGAAAAGCTCATTGTAGTCAATAAATATGTTGAATACGTTGAAACAAGTTCAATTAGAAGCCGTGTTTAATTAAAAAGATGTATTTAGTTAAAAAGTTTAATGAAGTGTAAGCTCTAAACGTATGAAAAGATGTCATAAATTTTACCATGAAATTTATTGAAATGATTTAAGAAACTAATCATCTCATTAACCCAAATAAATTTCATAGAAGTTCTACCTAACACTCATGGTGGATGTCTAAACTGCATGCTGCATGTATTTCCCACGACTCAACTTCTCTAAAGTTTTCAAAGAACCAAAAGATGGAACACATTACTTCTACGGAAGGAGTTCCAGCAATAAGGAGAATTATTTTAGTACATTTTCTTTACCGTGAAATTCATTTAAGAAATTATAAACCAAGAACACTGCAAAACATGATAAAGTTACACATAAACATAAGTGCATTGTTTGTCACAAAAGTTAGCAAAAAGATTTGGACACCAAAATAATGCAGTATTGATGTTGGTAGCTTGTAGTGTTATCTATTTGGTTGATAATCTATGTTATTGTTACAGTGTTTTCATGCTTTATCTTTTTGTGATTTGATATCCAATAACTTGTGTGCATTCCCTAATCAATGGTGGTCTAAAGCAAGCTAAAGGTGGTTTAGTGCGCATGACATGATAGAAACACTACACAAAGGAAAAACATATACACAGGATCATATGTACAACCTTTTTTTCCTGATTCACTTGTGTGTACTCTGAAGAAGGGACTAAACAAATTTAGCAATTTCTGAGAAAGCAAAGAAGAAGACAAATTAACAATGATAATGGAGAAGACATGGTGCACAGGGAAAAGGAGATTCGATTGAGATTGGATTTTTTTGTTGGGCATTCACCAGAATCATCTATAGTATATGTTGTCTGATTTTTGGTTCTATGATAGCCAATTTTGTGGTGGTTTTGTACTTAGCATATCTATTTTCAATTTATCTTTGATACAAAAGAATTGAAACCGTTGTGAAAATTACTTTAAGGTGGATTTGTTTTTATCTGAATGAATTAAACCCATGCTTCTCTTAAAAACTAAGATTTCTTTTTATGTAAAGAAAGTTTTGCCTTAATTAGGCATCTCTTTCCACATTTTAGACGTAAGTCTATTTGTTTCATATTTTTTAAATTGTTTTCAACATTAATATATCTTTTTCATTTTCTAAAATAAAACTAAAACATCTGTAAGTTTTTTGGATTTTCTACCTTTAATTTTCTACTATATATTTACATTTTTTCCTGTTCTTTTACCTTTAGGAATTGTTTTATAAAATCATTTTGAAAACCAAAAAGAGAAAAAATACAAGGTGTATACCACGACGAGAACAACTCAAGATAAATATCTTTAAGTTATAAAACAAATTCTTATCATGTGCTTTATTTGGTAGACAATAAACAACATCAATTATTTAGTATATTCATTTCATGTTCTCTATTTCATAAATTAAAAAAAAATACTTGACATTTTTTTTCTTATATTTGAGAGCATATATTCAATAATACTTATCTTAATATATTTTTATTAAAATAGACAGTGAACAACCGTATTGGTTTATAGTGCAGAGATATTTCCCTTGAGGTTGACTACGGAATTTTTTCCCAGAATAAATTTATTTTAAAAAAATATTTAATTAAATTCATTATTTTTTAAAAATATTCAAACTAGAATTAAATTCTCAATGTGAAATAATTTTTTCACCCTATTGAAGAATATCAAAATTTTGTTCTTAAAGAGTCAAATTCCTTTTTTTTATTTTTTTTAATGAAAAAAGGAGGAAGAAAATCCGGTGATAATGACTAACACTGAGAATTCTACTTTAAAAAAAAAATCGAATTCCCTATCTATGAATAATAAATGAATCTAGTTGGATAAAAAATCTCGAAAATTATTTATTTAGGTATTCCTTAAACTCTCTTTATTCGATGGCAACATCTGCTTCATTGTAAATTTGTATCTTCTCATATTCCTGCTTTCATGTTTGTTTACAATTAAATAAAATAGCACAGAATGATAAATTTGCTCGTTAAATTTCTTAGCAGAAGAGTAAAAAGGGTTTGAGAGCATCCAAATCTCTTTCAATACATTTAAATAATTCTCATTCTACGCCAAGAAGATAGCCATTAGCATGAGCTTTAAGATGAACAATAATGTCTTTCATCTATGCTGCAACCAAAAAATTTCTGGTTAAAAGGCAAATGTCAAATTCTTAACTTTTCAGCTAATAATTCAAGCTTTTATCGAGTGCTGAAAAGGGTGTTTGACAAAAGGCATGCACCACAATAATTAATTAAACCTTTTACACTTTTATTCAATAAATATAGTTTATTATGGTCAAGGACCAAAGCACCATCTCATACATTGACTCAGAATGCAACAACATTTCTTAAAATAATGAGACACTAATTTTCATTCATAAATTTATTTTGGTAACTTGAATGCATATCATATAAAGATTGGTCCCAAATTATCTAATAATTTCTTCCAATCTGTGATTAATTATTGAGGAACTGAGAGGGCTTTTGGCAAAGGTTGATGAGTGTCAATTGGAATTGAAGTTGGCACCAACTTGCAATCAAGTGAGATTGTTTGAGGAGTATTGTTGATAATGTTTCCTTCTTCAATGGTTTTGTTGATGAGATGGAGTAGAACATGGTGAAGCTCTTTTCCATCTCTCCAACCATGCACCTGTGCCTTTATCTTAGTGGAATTTTTGGCAACTAAATCACACAATGGAAAGCCTGTTCTTGGCATCAAATGGTCACTTTCTTTTAGCTTCAAACTTGGGCAAAAATCTCCATTTCCATCTCCAATATAGATTACTTTCTTCTTTCCTGCTCCTGCCAGGGGATTTTGGATCCTTTCTATCACCAATCCCTGCATGTCATTCCACAACTTTTCAGGAAAATGATTTCAAACAAATAAAGTATTCATAAACAAACATAAAATACTCAAACAATCACTTCAAAGACTATTTAAGATTGATAATGTAATGTAATACTTGATGGATTCAATTGATAATTTACTTGAACTATTTAAGAATTTTTCAGGAATTATCTTACTTTTTGCTGAATTTTTTTTTGAGACATGATTTTGTCAAAAGTTGTGGACTGTGAAATGCATGACAGAGACCAAAAAAGTGGAGGATGTGAGTTCAATATCACAAAGTGCTAAAATTATGTTAATTTTGTTGGCAAAATTAGAGAAAAAATATAGGAAAAATTAAATAAGAATGAGATAAGAGTTAGATCTACATAAAGGAGTTTTCAACCCAAAATCTTAAGGTTTTTTTCTTATTTTTATTCAATGTGAGACTTAAACTCATACTTGAATACCTAACACTCAAATAAGAGTTTCTCTTCTACATTGATACACTCTACATGAGTCGGTCATTGCCACAAACTATCTGTTGTTGTGATACTACTTATTGAAAAAATTCGAGGATGATACCACTTGTTAAAAAAAATTCAATGAGGGAAATACGATGGAGATCAAATAAGAATAAGACAAGAGTTAGACCCAGACAAGAAAATGACACCACTTTCAACTCAAAACCTTAAGACATTGAGTTTGTAGTTTTTCTTTCTTGTATGATGTTGAATTTTCTCATTTTTACTTAATGTAAAACTTAGACTTATACTTAAATATCTAACAAATTTAATAAACAACATCTAATAAATGGTTGTTTTAGTCAAATATTAGAAAGTAAAGTAATAAACCATTCAAAGCAGTAACTACAAATTACTAGAATGCATGTGAGAGTTAATTGCATGGCAATAAGTAAATAGATGTTGAGAGATGATGCAATTGCCTTGCACATGTTTGGTGGACAAAGATTGCATCCATGGGAGGATTTTAGGTAATCATGGTATGGACAAATGTTGAGGCTCCCTTCCTTCACATGGCTGGGGTTACAAATGATCTCTGAGAAACACTTCCACACTCCATGATGCTTCAAAATTGTCTCAATAAAGAAACTATTTGCATCACTCACAATCTTCACATCACACCTGAATCCAATTCCATAGCCATTAATTGTACTATCTTCATCCACACTCACAAATTTAAGGGTGTGTTCATGGAAGAAATTTAAGGGTGTGTTTACCATAAGAAAACATTTTCTGCTGTCAAATACTATTAATTGGACACTGAAAAGGTCAAAATAACTTTTCTTTTTTCTATATTTCTTGTGAAAGTATTTAAAAACTGCATGCAGATTAAAAACAAGATACTAGTTTCATATTCTCCTACTATAGTACACATTTTACCCAAGGGAATAAGCTGCTTCAATAGCAGGAACAATTGAAGGATGCATTGGTGTCCTATGCAGAATTTCCACAATGTCTTCAATGGTTTTTCCTTGTGAATGAAGTTCTTTCATCATCCTATCCTGCAAGATTTTGGAAAAACAAAATATAACAGAAGCATGAAAAGAAAAAATATCTTGAAAATTTTAGTTCTAGTTCAAAAAAAAAAAAATAACCATCAGAGGGTTCCAAGCCATGCTGGGAAGAAGCTGGTAGAATTTTTGAGTTAAAGCAGTGTCATCAAGCACCCAATTATCACTATCACACTCAATGATTGTTGAGTCAAAGTCAAAAATGACCATAATCTCAGCCATTTTGAATGCACCAAAACAAATGTTGAGATAAACTGTGAGGTCATGCACTAAGTGAGAGGGTATTTATAGGGAAAGAAGGTTAGAGGTTACACGAAAGCATTATTAGATAACATATTATTGTAGTCAAAAGACTAAAGAAAAACCACTTTCTCTTCACTTTTTCACATTTTATTTTATTGGGGCAAGTCATTTAGAGGAGAAGATAGTGGTGCATGACACCTCCTGTGCCATCAGATAGATATTTTAACACTTACTAACTTCACCACCAATAATAATCCTCTATCAGACCAGAAATTATTGTGTTTGTTAAATTAATTAATAAAACTAGTGTCACCTATTTCAGGGTAAAGTCAAGTTATAATATTAAGGTTTAACTAAAAATTTTTGTTCTTTACTTTTGTTTATCAGGTTTTGTTTTGTGTGCTTTGTTCCTTTTAGAATGTTACAAATTATATCAGAATATTAAAATAAATGAATATTAGGTATGGTGAAAGGAAGGAGATAAAGATAAAAAGAAAATGGGATGAAAGGTAAGTTAGAAGACGAAGTTATTGTATGTTTACAATTAGACTTAATTAAATTTTTATCTTAAGATTATACGATCTTGTAGAAATCTTACCAGATATTTTATTTTCAAAATTTTACCACCTAATTTAAAGAAATATGGTTAATTTTGCCTTGAATATATAGTAAACATGAAAGACAATTACATTCTTCTTTCTCATATGTGTGTATATATATATATATATATTTATAGATTTGACTATTAGAAATTATGTCTAGCGCATTGGGAGGATGGGCTTGAGTTACCCAACCCGGTCCAGTTAAGATACTTATTAAATATTTTATATTTTAATAATTTATTAGTTATATTATTTTTTATTTCTTCTCATTTGTCTTTTTTTTTCATCGCATCAATTGTACTATATTACTTATTTTTAAAATTATGATATTTATTTATTTTTAAAAATTAAAATTGTAAAAAATTAATACCAAGAAGAAATTAAAGTTTCACGATGACCATTCTTGATAACTGAAATTTTAATTAATAAATAATGATTTTTTTTCAAAGATAAAAACTATGGAAATTAGTAAAACTAACAGTGTATGTATCTCTTGGTTTAAGAGAAGGGACACATTTAATTTGTTTCTTTTAAATTTAGGAGACTTGATTATATTTTTCTTTAAAACAAATACCAAAATTTAATCAAATAAGCATTTTTTTTTATTTAGGGTTTTGAGGCTTGAGGATTTGAATTGTAATCTTCCAAGGACCATCGGCCCAAAACAACTTATATTCTTCTTTTTCTTTTTGGACTCATGCCCCATTTTTTTTTATTTCATCTTGCTGTTCTTTTTATTAGAGAGAGCCCCCTATAAATTTTTTAAATGTTTGTTATTATTATTAATAGATAGAGAAAAAATATAGATAATGAAGGGGATAAAATTAGGTATACCCATAAGCCTAGCTATGCTGTATTATTAGCACATTCGACATATTTGAATGAAATTATTTATATACACTTTAAAAAATAAGAATAAATATATAAATTTGTTCATAAGTTAAGATTAATTTATATACGAATAGAAAACCAAAGTGGCGTTTGGTATGTTGGCAGAAGACTAAAATATGTTGATTCTAGTCAAATATTTTCCACAACATTGCCCATCACATCAAAATAAACAGTCTGCAAGGAAATATAACCAAACCAATGCTTGTATTTCATAGGTTAGGACCAATTCCAACATTAGGAAACTTCAGTGAAGGTTTAATTAAGGTTGTGTTAACAACAAAAAATCGAATTATGATACATTTTAAATGTTACTAAACTATGAATCTATGGTCGAACTGAGAGGACTTTAGGGATAGTTTCATGAGCAGAGACTGCGAGAGTCTGAAGCTTGCAGTCAGAGGAAATGAAGGGAGAATTTTGGTCCATTGATATTCTGCTGATCAATTGCAGTAAAACTTGTTCAAGTTCTTCTCCATCACTCCACCCATGAATCTCAGCCTTAAGAAGTGAAGGGTCTTTGCATATCAAGTCCCACACCGGAAAGTTCTTCCTTGGCATCATAAAGTCCTTCTCTTTCAGCCTCAAACTTGGGCAATAGTCTCCACTCCCATCTCCAAGATAGATCATCCTCTTACCCTCTTCTGAAATTGAAACTTGGATTCTCTCTATCACTATACTCTGCAATCATTCAAATAAAATAACATTTTAAAATCATATCATAATTGGACATAATTTTAAATTACAAGAACTTTCTTAATTGGTATAAGAAGCTTCAACCCAACATTCCATAATGTTTCATTTATTATGAACTATTGGTGGGGCCTAGGTCAAAATTATTCTTTATTTTGTATTTCAATCAAATCCTGTGTGCTCATATAAAAGAGAAAACCAGACTAGAATGGTTGGTTTGGTTAAGAAAATTTTTGGTATTTTTTAAGGCCAAGAAATCAGGAGACAGCACTCCATTGTTAGCTCTTGTCAACATAATTAAAAATAGAAAATAGTACTTTTCCAGAAACTGACAAGGTGTTTCAAATCAGACTTAACTAGTAAAATTTCAATTTTCAACTATGATAAATCAAAAAAAGTTCTCTTTTAGCAAAGAAAAACAGGGTAGTGGATGAAAAATGAGATCTATATTTACCTTGCACATGTTTGGAGGACACAAACTGCAGCCATGGGGAGCTGTGTTGAAATCATGACAAGGTAGAATCCTTAACCTTCCTTCTTCATTCACATAACCGGGGTTGGTATTAATCTCTGAGAAATATTCCCTTATTCCTAAGTGCTTCAAAATTGACTCAATGAAAAACAAGTTTGCGTCACTCACAATCCTCAAATCACACCTGCAAAAACAAATGCCACCATAAATTTAATCCTCAAAAATCACATTAAAGAAACAGTAACAGAATTTGGTCTTAGGAAAATGCATGCATAGTTACTTACCCTGAAGCATGAGCTGCTTTAACAGCAGGTATTACCCTGGGGTGTATGGGAATCTTATGCAGAACCTCTTCAATGTCCTTAATGGTTTTACCATGTGAGTGAAGCTCCATCATCATCTTGTCCTATAAATCCAAAACCATAACAAAAAAAGAAAAAAAAAAACTGTTATTCATACCATCAAGACAAATTAAAGAAAATAACAAAAATGATACATATTTCTTTAAAGGACAATGTATGTTAATCTTTAATGCAAATTTTTTAACCAAAATTACAAAATGAAACTTTAATGGCAAAGAATACTTACCATGAGAGTGTTCCAAGGCATTGTGGGAAGGAGTTGGTTGAACAAATCTGTGAAACCCAACTCGTCGATGACCCAGTTGTCGCTGTCGACATCCACAATGGTCTTGTCAAAGTCGAAAACAACCACAATTCCAGACATGTTTGTTTTGGTGAATGGGGAAAATCTGAATGACCCACAAGAAGAAATCTTCTTCTCAAGAACAATGCTCTCTCTGGGTGTCTCGTAGAGCTCTCAAGATCTGTTCTTGGCTTCGATTGCACCCTGAAAGAGAAGGAAAAGGGTATTTGTAGTGAATGTGGGTTAAGGCTAAACCTAAAACCCAAAAAAAGGAATCTTTGATTCCAAAGGAATATTACATTGCATATCAAAAAGTTTCTGGAAGAGAAGAAGGTGACCATGGAAACTTGAAAACTGAAAAGGTTTCATTTTAGCCTCATATATTTCAAATTCAATCTCAGCCGTTGGTTTTGACGAATATTAGGTGGATAAAAGATCAGAGGGTGTGGAAACTGAGAATAAACGTGGGAATAAAAGGAATATTCCATTAGGGAATTGGATGCCTTTGATATGACTATGAAATGCGCTACTCCACCAACAAATTTTACAGGTGCAACCCATCAGAATATTCTGGGTATAGTTCCTTTCACAAACATTTAATTCATGCAATCAATTTTTATTAAAATTTTATTTATTGCAGTGGTAAAAGCAATAATGTTCATTGAAAATAAACTATATGCTATATTAAATAAATTAGCAACATAGTATGGGTTCATTAAATGTTTTCTCTTATGTGGCTTTTTAGCATTGTAATTATTGATAGTCCAGACTTACTTTTGACTGAAATACCAAATAAAAGTGATTTGGTAAAAAAATAGCAATTACTTTATTAAAAAAATAGAGAAACCAAATGTTAATTTTTTTATAAGATTATTTCTCCACCAAAATTCAACTGAAATAGTCCCAAATGAATTAAGTTACCAAAATTCTAATAATGATCGTTGAACTTTGATATAATTATAATGAAGATCTATTTGAAAAAAAAAAATTCTATACCAAATGTTTTGAGAAATAAGTATAAGTATTTAATGAGAACAAGTAAATTGAGTGGCTACTCTCACAACTAAAGTTATATTTATAAGTCCAAATTATTATTGTATATTAGATATTGAATCTAAAATTAGTTTTAAATCTTTTATCTTATATTCTCTATCTTTTTCAGTAGTAGGTAATATTATAATTCGCTACTCTGTCGTATTTTTTATTTATTTTTTTAAATAATACACTTCTTAAAAGTAAATATTTTATCAAAATATCTAAAAGAATTTATAATTTCAACAGGTTGTTTCTATTTTTGTTGAGATTAGAGATAATCAGCATGTTATTATTATATTAAGATTAAAGGCGAATCACCTTTTTGTCTTCAAAATTATAATATAGATTTTTTTTCAAATAAAAGTTATTTTTTACATGTTAAATTTTCACATGAATTATATGACTTCTATAAACGTTTGGCACATGATAATTGTTTATTCTCACTGTTTATTCTTAATTTCAAACGTTTTATTCCTTTATTATCACATTAAAAGAATACATAATCAATAAAAGGTCAAATTTTTAAATAAGTTTTCAAAGTATTAAAGTTATCTGTATATTAAATATTTAATCTAAAACTTTTTATATCTATAAAGGTGCAGATAATTTGGCACATGATAATTGTTTATTCGCACTGTTTATTCTTAATTTAAAAAAAAATCCTTTATTATTACATTAAAAAATACAAAGGTCAAACTTTTAAATAAGATTTCAAAGTAATTGAAAAAAAAAAAAAAACTGAAAATATTAACACTATATTACCAAGGATGAATGTTGCAAACATCCCATAAAAGATATACTACACACACAATATACATTTTTAATATTATTATAAAGTATAGCTTAAAAGTCTAATATAATAAAAGTATTTATCCAATAAATATTAATTTTAAATATAAATATATTTAACTAAATCATATCGAAATATATAAAATCTAACTGAAGTTCATAGAAAAACTTTAGATATCTCTATTGAACAGTAATCAAATAACCATACAAAAAGAATGACTTAATTAAAAACTAAATCAACTTAAAACTAAGCATAAATCATATACATTATGCTCTACTCTAAAGAATCTACTTCACATCAAATATATCATATCTAATTGTCATGTAGAATAAATTTATAATGTATTTAAGTATAAATAAACACTAGATATATAAGTATACTACTATTATTTCCGACTTTTGTCTCCCTAAATTTTTGAAGAAGAATAGTAAAATAAGAAAAGAAGACTCAAGTGAAAATTCAAGAGGAAAATGGTGGTATGATATTAATCCAAAATTGAAGATGAAGCAAAACATTAATTGTGAATTAAAAGGGGAAAATCTCTCTCTCTCTCTCTCTCTTTATATATATATATATATATAAAACTTTATTTTGTAACTCGATTTAAAAAAAAAAATAGTATTTGAATTTTAGATAAGTTTCAACAAATAAGAGAAAAAAAAAATATGCACAGATTAAAGAAAAAGTTTTACAAAATTAGTTATTTTAATTCTTAATTAATCATGCCGCTACTGAAATAAATAATTTTACGTAAAGAATAATTCATATTATTATAAGCAAATTACAATGTGAATAACTTTTCATACTAACTCTTACCTTGATGGTTGACACTGAACACTTAATTTATTATAGTGAGTATATACGAGTTTCATGAATACTTTTAATTTTCTATTTTTGCAGCATTCATCTTATTTCATATTATTTTTCTTTCATTTTTGTCATTAATACCGCGATAATTAATAATTGAACACCTAAACCTCAGGTTAATAATTAGTTTTAGTTAAGCATCCTTAAGGTAACCAAAGTGTTATTTGGTATGTCTGTGGAAGACCAAGATGTCTGATCAATCAAGATTCTAGTCAAATGTTTTCCACGGTTAAACAATGTTCAGAGCATAAAAAAGTCACAAAGATGTATGGAAAAAGAGTCATTGTTATATGATAAAAATTATAGTGGTCCACATTTTAGACCAATTCCAACATTAGTGTAGGTTTGGTGAAGGTTAAAGGGGGAAAAACCTTAAAAGTTATTAACTATGATACATCTTTTTCAAATATACTAAACTAAGAACTGTTTATGGCCGAATTGGTAGGACTTTGGGCAAAGCCTCTAAAGCAGAGACTGACAGAGTCTGAAGCTTGCAATCAGAGGAAACAAAGGCAGAGTTTTGGTCCATTGATATTGTGTTGATCAATTGCAGTAAAACTTGTTCAAGTTCTTCTCCATCACTCCACCCATGAATCTCAGCCTTAAGAAGTGAAGGGTCTTTGCATATCAAGTCCCACACCGGAAAGTTCTTCCTTGGCATCATAAAGTCCTTCTCTTTCAGCCTCAAACTTGGGCAATAGTCTCCACTCCCATCTCCAAGATAAATGATCCTCTTGTCCTCTTCTGATATTAAATCTTGGATTCTCTCTATCACTATACTCTGCAATCATTCAAATAAAATAGCATTTTACAACCATATCATAATTGGGGATAATTTTAAACTACAAGAACCTTCTCAATTGCTATAAAAAGCTTCAACCCAACATTCCATAATTTTTCATTTATTATGAACTATTGATGGGGCCTAGGTCAAAATTATTCTTTATTTTGTATTTCAATCAAATCCTATGGACTCATATCAGATAGAAAACCAGAATGGAATGGTGGGTTTGGTTAAGAAAATTTTGGTATTTTTTAAGGCCAAGAAATCAGGAGACACGTTACATTGTCATAGGATCAATTCATGACTCATGAACAAGTGAGTCACGTCATCTTTATGATCAAAAATAGAAATAATACTGTTTCATAGGCTAAGCCAGTTAAGATCAACTTGAAAACAATATCTAGAAACGTGTATTGTGTATTGTTGCCAACTGTTATATACATTTAAGTAAATTTTTCATCATGTTTTTGACAAATCAAAGTTGTTTAAGAAAAAAAATCTTTTATCATAGAAAAACAACTTGCTTATTCACCTTGCACATGTTTGGAGGACACAAACTGCAGCCATGGGAAGCCTTGTTGAAGTCATGGTAAGGTTGAATCCTTAACCTTCCTTCTTCATTCACATAACCGGGGTTGGTATTGATCTCTGAGAAATATTCCCTGATTCCCAAATGCTTCAAAATAGTCTCAATGAAAAACGTGTTTGCATCACTCACAATCCTCAAATCACACCTGAAAAAACAAATGCCACCCTAAATTCAATCCACAAATTATATTTACCAAAGAAAAAACAAATTAAAGAACATTATTATGATTCTGTATGAGAGATGCACAGTTATAAGTACCCTAAAGCATGAGCTGCTTTAATGGCAGGTATTACTCTGGGGTGCAAGGGAATCTTTTGCAGAACCTCTTCAATGTCCTTAATTGTTTTACCATGTGAATGAAGCTCCATCATCATTGTGTCCTTTAAAAACCAAAAACCTTAATTTATCAGAACCAAATTATAATTCTAATGGAAGAATAAAAAACACATGGTAAATTGCATTTAAAACATGTGTGAGAACAAAAAGGCTTACCATGAGAGTGTTCCAAGGCATGGTGGGAAGAAGCTGGTTGAACAAATCAGTGAAACCCAATTCGTCTAGGACCCAGTTGTCGCTGTCGACATCCACAATGGTTTTGTCGAAGTCGAAAACAACGACGATTCCAGACATACTCTGTTTTGGTACGGAGAAAAAAAGAAAAACTTGTTCTGAAGAATAAGGCTCTGTTTGGGTGTGTCTAAAGTGCTTTCAAGATTGTGGTTCTTCGCTTGGTTCTGCAATCCAAAGAAAACATTGTGGTATTTATAGTGAATGGAGAAAAAAAAGAATCTTTGATTCGGAAGGAATATTACACGGATAGTTCGTGGTAGCAAAGGTGGATGATCAAAATAAAAACTGAAATATGGGCCGAATTAGATGTATTGTGATAATTAGATATTTAAAAAATTGTGAATATATCTTGGTAAAGAGAACACACTCTAACTAACTATATTCGAAAGAATTTTAATTGTTATAATAACTTAGATAAAGAATTTTTTAAAAATTTAATTTATTTTTATAAATAATTTAAAATTTATTATAATATATATATGTTGTTTGCATAAGAAAATAATAATTTTAAATTTTGTTTGTAATCTTAAAATTCAGAATTCTTTATATTGTTAAATTAGTGTTTTTTTGATTTTATCTTTTCATCCGATTAATTTTGGTTGTGGTTTCTCATTTTGATTAACATCGATACATTATTAAAATATCAAAACATTATCATTCATAATGATTTTTTTAATTTATAAATTATTTTTTATTTATATTGTTAAGATTATTAACTTTTTATAGCAAATTATTGATATTTATCACTCTCATTAATTACACTTATATCGAGCAAGATTGAGAGGTATTTCTTTTTATGTGAGCTCAGTTTTTTAATTAATATCTATTATACTTTTTGCATTTTTATAATGATTATTTTTATCATTTAATACCAATTTATTTTTTTGTTATTAATTTGTTAGAATTTTTGGTTTAATGTTGAATAACAAGCTTTCTATTAACATTAACTTCTTTATCAAATATTAATTGAGAGAACTTTTTAGATGATATTAACTGAATAGTTATTAAAAATTTATAATTTTAATGTTAACCTAAATCATTATAGTTGATGTTAAGTAAAAACAAACTTGAAAAAGCTTTGTTAATATTACTAGAAAAAATTTTGACGGCAAAATCAATACTACTTAAGATTAATTAAAACATTATCAATATTTTTAAATTATTAAAAATTATGTAATATTTAAATAATTTTATATTAATAATAATTTAAATACTTTGTAAAAAAATTAATAAATTTAAACTATCTTATTCAGAGAAACGTTTAAAAAATGAAATCAAAATGTATAATGGCTGTTACCAAGGTTTCTACCATTAGTGGTATTTGGGTATTTTCTTCGTTTTTAACACAGGTGGTTATATACATTCTATTTTCGGGACTAAGATAATTATCCCACCAACCTTTTAGGATTCCT
>Ga0209489_103237_pt1 | contig 32057 bp, 14 predicted proteins | sample SiratrowhiteBW_FD_187527 | JGI IMG/M metagenome (GOLD analysis project Ga0209489, IMG submission 187527) | Root nodule microbial communities of legume samples collected from California, USA - Siratro white BW (SPAdes) (version 2) | ecosystem: Host-associated > Plants > Roots > Nodule | place...
ATATATAACTCTATTCCCAATTATATAATCTAGAATTAAAAAAATTTAGACTCTAAATTGTAGAATCCGAAATAAAAGAAAAATATTTCATATTATACAATAATATAATTTTTTAAAATTTTAAATTATACAATCCAAAATATAATTTTTATATTCCGTATTGTATAGTAAAAAAATATATATTTAAAATTTTGAAAAATATGAGGTGCAAGGTTCACGAAGATGCAAGAAGAACGCGTTCTCTTTTTAGTTATTTAAAAATTCAAATCCAATTACCTAATCTACTTAGTCCACATGAAAGTTAAAATAACCTAATCTACTTAGTCCACGTGAAAGTTAAAATGTTTTATATTACTAAGCTTGTTCCTATACATTTTATACTTCTAAAATATTTTATATTACTATCCTTGTTCCTATACATTTTATACATTAGAAGTATATGTAGTTGGGATCTATTAAAGTAAATAGAAGCTCAACTTTCTTCTTATATCCATTTGATCATCTAAAAATCTAAATTTTTTTTATTCATTTTCTGACTATAATTCAAGTTATCAAAGTCAGAATTCTAAGCTTAATGAATGTTAGGTTGGTATATAATGTTAATGGTTTTAGTTTCTGTAATATTAATTAAAAGTATTTATGAAAAAATTAAGATATCCCTTCTCATTTGTTGTAGCCATTTTAAAAAATAAGATAATATTTTGACAGCCATTTTTCTATAAGCAGCAACATAATAGTTTTTTTTCACAATAAAATATTATATTTAAATGAATCATTAATAATATTAACGTAATTAGGAATAAAATATCATTAAAAGTTATTGTATATTAATTATGAGATGGGAGAACTGTGAAAATATGGATACCCTTTTACAACGAAATGGGAAGAAAAGGAATTTGTGAAAAGGCACCTTACATTAATCATATTTACACAACGCCGTCATCGTCATGGCCGGAACAGAAAGGACAAAAAAGACAGCAGCGGCAAATTCAACCACGCTTCAAAAGAAAACTACTTTTATCGTCAATCTACATTACATACATAGTAGTATAATATAGCGTTCAGACCGTTATTCAATTTGCCACGTCATCCCTTTAACTAATATTCAAAATGTAAGGGCCCACCACAGCCGTCGCCGAAATTGTACGGCACAATAAAAAACTAATCCTAATGAGACACGTGGATTTAGACTAACCAACTACCCACGACTCCGACCTTCTCCCCAACACCGATTCTTCAAACAACGCTTCGTTCGGTGCTGCCACCAGTGCTTCCCCTCGTTTTCCTGCCACAGCTCCGTTTCTGCTTAGATGATGAATCCTCGGGCTGAAGGTCTGCTTTTTGAACTGCTTTTCCCCTGCCACCAGTTTGGAATATAGCACGAACGCTTGCTAAAAATCCAGCTTTCTTCCTCTGGCTCCGCTTCGATTTTTGCCTCGTGACGGTAACGGTGGTGACGGAGGTAGTGGAGGTGGCGGTGGCGGTGGAGGAGATTGATCTCTGGCGAGTTCTTAGTGTCCGATTCCGGTCGCGCTTGGATCTCACTCTCCCTATGCAGGAGACCTTCGGCGACGACGGTTCGACAAGGCAGTGTTCCGATTTTCCGCTGACAGACGCACTTCGCTTCGGGAAGAGCCTGGCGTTTTCAAGTCGCTGATTGCGACGGTTCTTTGCTTCGGCGGAGGAGGTTTTCCTTGGCTTCGGCAAGCCGATAATCGCGGCGCTGGATTTCAGATTCTTCGAGAATCGCTGCGAGTTGTTGTTCGCGGCGGCGTTCAAATTCGTGGAGGAAATTGAGTTTCCTTTAGTGGATTCGTTCCTCTGGTAAACGGCGTTGCGGTCCCACCAGTCGTACTCGGCGTCACCGGAGAGCCAGAAGGACGTCGGCGGAAAGTCCGAATGGTCGTTGTCGGCGCAGGCGATTTTCTGGTCTAAGCAACCGTCGGTGCAGGCGGAAACCAGCTCCTCCAAATCGACCTGTGGCATAATAGTAATTTGAGGGACAAAAAAAAGTTTGTTTTGAGTTATTTTTCTTTGAATGTGGGTGCTGAGTCGTCTTGCTCTTTGTGAGGGCGGTTCATTTATTTATGGGAAATATACACTAAGAATAAAATATTATATTATACTAAATAATAATTTATTTAAGTGGAAAAGTGTAGATCAGATTTACTTCTATATCGCTTTTATTTTAGAGAGAGAGAAGAAAAGGCATAGTCAAAAGAATAAGAAAGCACTGTTATTGCAAAAGGATTTTGATGTTAAAATGGTTTGGAAGAAGATGATAAGAAGGTGAATCCGCGGGTGCACGAGGGGTCGCTATTCGTTGTGGATGTTAATGTTTGGATGGGTAGAGAAATTTCACCATTACCCTCTCATCTCACTCTCTCGCGTCATGCTTTCTTCCTATTGTGTATTTTCTCGGATCCATTGTTCTCATTTACTCTTTTCATGTTCTAATTTTGTTGTTTTCGTATACTTTTTTTTTCCTATGTCTCGCATGTTTGTCATTGTTTGTGATGGTGGTTGGCTATTGTAGCCAAAATTGAAAGTTGGTGGTTGTGGTTGACTGTGATAAGGAGAATTATAAATACCTTCATTTTTTACAAAAAGGGTTTTTATTTTTGTTTTATTTATTGTATCTTTTAGAATGCATGTATCGATGTTATTCAGTTTTGTTAAAAGATTAAAAAATTTAAAAACATTATTTATTGTAAGATACTTCTTATCAATTTCCAATTTATTTTTTGGTCCTTCTCTTCTTTGAAGGATGGAAAATAATGTGATATATATTTAGTGATTTATATTTCTGAACGGGGAGCTGGTGTAGACTATATATTCTGAGATTATTGAAATGGTGAAAATGTATCACCAAGCCATTTTTATATTTAACTTTGGTGAAATTAAAAATACCAACAACCTTTATACACGACCTAAGTTAAGGAACTCTCCTCGGGTTTTGAATTATTATTTCTGATAAGTTATTTTGATTTATGAACAAATATATGGTCTTTGTGAGAATATTACTATTTTTTATCTTGGAAAGTTATGTCTTGCATTACTTATTTACATGTTTTTTATTCTTTTGGCACATTTCTTTTTTATTTATACAAATTTTATATGTATAGGCTTGTGGTTAACATGAGATTTGTAACATCTAATGTTCAATTGACGCTGCAGGGAGTTTAGTGCAAATTAGTGGGAGAATTCTGTGAGGAAATTAAACAATTGAAATGGTGACATTGTGGCACTGATTGAGCCTTTATCCAACTAAATTGAATGAATCATTCCCATTGTTGATGATTGAAGCAGGTACTTGCGTGTTAAAATTTGAAGAGAACTGTTCATGAAATTCATAAATGGTGGTACAACAGAGAATCACTGCAAAGAATAAGAGCTCTTCCTCGTGGGTTTTCTGGAAGCAATTTTCGGTGCTACCTTTTATTCGATGAAGTGCAATTATTTTCATTACGTCGTTTTGATTGGAAATTCATCAAACAGTTTGATCATGCTGAAGAATTGAGTGCAGAACATGTTAGGGACTCGATTGAACCTATTTGTTGAATTCACGGTGCTATCATTGAGTGAGGAACTTGCTATCGAATTTGACATGACTTGATTGTCATGCGGGTTTTCTTACAACAACATTTTATTTTAAAATAATAAATATTTACGACTTCTTCCTATACTTCCAACTCTTTCCGTAGACACTCTCAAAATTTTCAAAATTATTCTTAAAATAATAAAGTAGAGACGAAAATGCATACCTTTAGTTCTAGAAATTATTATTTTAGAATAAAATATTTTGTAACACAAAAAAAATCTGTTAGGGAGCATGTTGTTCCAAAACAAGTTATTTGAGTTACAGAATATTCTATTCCAGAATAATAATACAATAAAAATCTATTTTGGAATAGTTAATTTCGGAACACTGACTTATAGAATGTCCAGTTCCGAAACTCAATCTCAACAAGTTCTGGAACCAATTGTTCCATAACACATTCTCACTCTCCAAATCTATTCCAATTTGTTCTGGAACACTCTTATTGACTTAGGAAATGTTCAATTTCGGTCAATCAACATATTTCGGAATAAATTGTTCCATAACACATTCTCATTCCTAAATACACATTTCGGAACTGAAAAGGCAAAAAGGACAGTACTGAAATTTTTGAAAATTTTGAAGGTACCTTAAGAAGCCTTGGAGGTGCAGGAAGAAGCAGTCTAAAATATTTGTGGCAACCCAATAGATTTTAAATGAATAACCTAATGTGACTCACTAGGTTTTTACTCTCCATATAAGAAAAAGACTGAGCAGAACAAATTATAGCATCTTTGTCATCTAGAGTTTCTATTTATTTTAAGTGGTTGTTTAAGTACTTATTTGTGGTCTGTTTTTGATAAAATTTCATCTTCTTATTCCTCTCACCATTGGTATTAATTTAGTAATTTTTTAGAATTTTATTTTTCTCATTGTTTGAATATGCTCTATTTACGTGTTGAATGTTTTTACTATTTACTTGTAAGTAGACTTAAAATTATTTTTGAGAAGTGTTTCTCTGTATTTTTTGTATTTTTTGATATTTTACAGTGAAAATTTTTCTAAACTAAGTCCTGTGATTTTTGTCCCTTTCATTGTTAAAAAATTAATATGCTTTTTTTTTGTATATTATTTATTTTTTATATTTTCTTAACGTTTGGATTGTTGTAGGTTATATGTCTCTTTGTTTTTTCAAGTGGAAAAATGTTTTATTTTTCAGGTATATATTTTGTGTAATTCTTTCAGTGTATAAGTGTGTCTTTCCCCTCCAACAAGATTTGATTAGAATTTTGGACTTCAGACGAGTTGTTATTGGTGCTAATCGTGGTTGCACGTATTGGTAATTATTTCTGATTTGGATTACTTTGTTAGTCTAAATCTTTTTATTTTTAGTTTTTTATTTGTGTCTTTTGTAAATAATATCTCTATGTTTAATTTTCAATTATTCTTCTCATTTAAATAATGATTCTGCTTTTATTGTCTACAGAAGACTTTCATATCAAAAGCAATGATCAAAACAATTTAGAGAAGAAAAATAGATTGAAAAAGAACTTGAAAATAAATAAATATATTTTTAATAATTTAGCCTCTTGTAGTTTATTTGGTTGTATAAACATTGTGGAACATTTTCTCAATATTTTGGTTAATTCTGAGAATGTATTTTTCTCTTTGTAAATAAAATATTTATTTTGAAATTGTTTGATGTATTTTTCATGTTGGTATTTAATTTTAAAGAAAGATCTTCAAAACACATTAATAATAACAAGATATTTACTTCTCATACAATTTAAATTTTAACTTAAATAGATTTTTATTTTTAGATTATTTTATTTAGATTTGAGTTCATTTTAAAACTTGTATATTTTATTTGTATGTAGTAAAGAGTTAAATTTGAGATCAGATCTTTTTTTCTAAAGAAATAGGGTATGATAACATTATAGATGAGACATTCTTAATGACTACATAATAAGCTTGGAGCTAGAATAAATTTTTTATACTTGTGAATTGTTTTGGGGCTTTATTATTATTTTTTCTATTTATTTGTATCGAGTCTTTATTGGGTTTTATATGTGTTTTTATTTTTATTTTTTTTGCAGTTGCTTTTTGCACTCCATCGTTTATTTCATACACCCCATCATTGACTCGAAAAGACATTCGTGCTCCTCTGGATGGATATAAAGGGATTGTGATTTTGGCAGCGGTGATCGATCACCGGAGGGTGAAGGAGCAGGGTCGTCTTCTTTGTAAGTGAATTTTCTGCTTTCATTTGGTGTCTTTGTGAAACATATTTTTAAAATTCTTTTCTAAAATATATTTTAGGAAAAAAATTTCTAAAATAGTTTTTTTTTATTTCTGGAAAAAGATTTTCGAAATGTTTCTTTTGTCTTTCGAAAAGTACTTTCTGAAGTACATCCCAACATCTCCAAATGAATTTTTGAATATTCTTTCTGAAATTACCTAAAATATAAAACTCACTCACACCACCATCCCTTATCTCTAGATCAATCCAAAGTCATCCGCAAAAACTTTTGGGAGAAAACTGCCACCAAAAAATTATTTGGTGTGACAGTAACTCAATCCAACGCGTGCATCTTTTTCTTTTTTCTTGTATGTCTTTAACGCACTCTTCTATATGAAAAATTGAATATGTTGAGAGTTTAAAGTTTATAAAACTAAATATTTGAACATGACGTAAACTTTGATATTATTTTATAATTTAGGATATAGCATTTCAGTGACCATGCTTTGAGTTGAAGAAAAATTATTGAAATGCATGTGCATATAAAAAAAGTATGTCACTTTGGGTGATTCTGATTGAGATTCCACAATTGGATTGGGACACACAAAAAAAAAAAAAGGCACTTTATGAGGACAAGAAAGAGGGCACTGTCTTTTGTTTTTTTGTTGAAAGACCGATTAATTATTGTTCCTTTCACAATCATATTATCTTCAGAACGGAAAACCATTCATAGATTACTAAAATTAAACAATAAATAAAATATCAAATTATTTATATTTAAGTATATTTTTGAAAATAAATCATATTAATTTTAATTGACAGAAGAAATCAAATAATTTTATATTAATATAAAATTGTGTACACATAATCTATATAAAAAATTTATCGTAAAAGCACAAAATAAGAAAATTACAAATTTCCATAGAAAGAAACTACAAACCACAGCTATATACGCCGGCCAAAATTAACGAACCCATTGTTATTGTATTCTCAACTTTGGAGCGGAAAATCCCATAGTCTTTTAACACCTTTGCATATAAAGTGATTAATGCAATGAATATATTGAAGTTCTCATAATTTATCTTTTAACTTCACATTTTTGGGTAATTTTATCTTATTTTTTCCCAAAAATAGGAGGAAAGTAAATAGGAATCTAAAATATAATGAATTTAATAAAACTATATTCCGGGCGTAATGAAAACTTTATTCAAATAATGGAAATTTGACCTCTTCACCCAATTTAAAAAGAAAAAAAAAATAGTGAAAAACTGGTAACAAGCAAAGAATTAATCTCTCACAAACTCGTCCAAAATTTTACTTGAAGATTAAGTGGTAACAAGCAAGAATCTCTCACAAATTTCCTATTGCAATTTCTGTTACTGTTTAAAATTTATTAAAAAATAAACTGTAACGAGACTTGTTAAATAACATAGCAATCCTGCAAAATTTAACAAATCTCAGTATATAGTAAAATTTATATTCCAGAAAGAAAAATTAGAAACAAGGATACATATCTGCTATGGAACAAAATTGTAACATTTATCTACAGTGAACCAAACTGATAAATTGTGGTTCACAGAAAGCATAATAAAAGAAATCCTCCAAGTTAGAATAACAGAATCTTTTATGTGCCTAAATAGACAAGAAAGGAATGGCTTCTCCACTCACTATTTCCGTAAAACAAACCACCAATTAGTCAATCACCGCCCCAGTTCAGCACCCCACGAGTTCATAGCAGCAATTATATATATATATATATATATATATGTATGTATATATTGATAATTATATTTAGTTTATAGTTGTAATTATACTATTACAAGTATATAAAGCTAAGGAATAAAACAAAGGCTCTCATATCAAAGCAGACACAGCTATAGGTTGCTGTTTACAATGGCCATGAGGATTCACTTGGCGATCATTTCCATGGCTGCTTTGGCTCTATGCACTTCTGCAGATTACTGTAAGATTTCCTTTATCATTCACTTTAACTAGCTTTGATTTGCTTCACTCAAACTAGTGTTTCACTTAGACTAATGAACTTTGCTGAAATGACTACTTTGTTTCTTTTGTTTTTGCATCAGTTTCGGCTAATTTTAGTTATACTGGGCCAAATGGTCCTGCGAACTGGGGAAGATTGAGTCCTTCTTATGCAGCATGTTCAAATGGGAAAGCACAGAGTCCTGTGGACCTTATAAACACTGATATTGTCATGAACAAGCAGTTGAAGAATTTTGCAAGAAACTATCTTCCTACTAATGCCACATTGGTTAACAACATATTCAACATTGGGGTTTGTTCTTAAACTATCAAATCACTTCTTTCTGTTTTTTAACCTCATACAAGCATTTAGCTAGATGTTTATCATATGTATATTCATTTTCAGATATCATATTATTAAGAATATAACTATAAGTCTAAATTTCAAGTTGAATAGAAATGAAAAAGTTAAAAACATATAAAAAAAAATCTACAATCTTAATATTTTAAAATTTTGAATGCTGTGAATTATTTGTATCATGTCTTATTATGTTTGAATCTGTGAGATGTTTCCTGAATTTTTCCAGCACATATAACCTTCACAGATCCTATGATAATAATTTTTTCATAAACCATCACACTTTATGATTCTAACTAGTTTTTACTTGGGATATACATAACTAATATGTATATATTTTTTCATTTATAGGTGCACTTTGAAGGAAAAGTAGGAGACATTAGTATAAATGGAAAAAACTACTCCTTAAAACAACTGCACTGGCATTCGCCATCAGAGCACAAGGCACATGGTCGAATGTAAGTTCACATTACATGCACCCAAAAATTATTTGGGATACATATGTTGTTTTTAAGGTTAAGAATAAGAATTGTTTCATGATAGAGTGTGTTTTCAACATACCACTTTTTAAAAAGATTAAGCTTTCTCAAAGAATTTGCTTTTTTACAAACCTTATCATTTTCTCTCTAACCAATCCAAGTGTTATAAGACATCACTTCCGTCAAAAGTTTTGGTGCCAAATAGTTGGTTATGAACTTTCGCGTAATGTATATTTTTTTAGCTTTGTGTTACTATCACATCACATGATAAGTTCAACCTAATTGAAAAGAAAAAGTTATTCTCTATTGATCTAACCACAATGAATGCCAACTTTTAATTGAGCTTTAAAATATAGAGAAAACTTTTTTCTTATATTGTGGTTTTGTTTTCTATTTTAATCTTTCGGAAAAGACAAAGTAGTTTATATTTAATACAAACTTTTTCATTGTCAAATTAGCTTAAAATTTTCCAAGCTTAGAACATGACTCTTTAATGAGGAAAAACTATTGGTTCGTCAAACATAACTCATTTTGAAGATTGTACAACTATCTTTGTAAGCTATTTAATTCTAAAAATTTCAGTAACAATTCTTTTACCATGATTTTTGTACAGTATTTTTCCATGTCCTAACGAGTTGTGCCGCGTGATTACGGATGTTAATTAAATGACAAATTCTTCCTCCACCTCCATACCCTCTTCCTGCACCCCCATATAATTTTTTTATTCCATAGTTACCCTTCACGAAATTATATAAATATCCCTATCTTAATAAAACTCATCCCCTTTCCAACCGGATGACCAAGCCATCCGGTTTACATTTTTTGAAAATGAGAACCGGATGCACCCCCCATCCGGTTCTCATTTTTAAAAAAAAAATACAAACCGGACGACTTCATCCGGTTCTCAACCCAGCAGATCGAAAAATCTTCCGTTCATTATTTAAAATCTTTCAATTAATCCTTCATAGAAGCATTAGGTAACCAATTTGTGATGTTTATTAGCAATTAGTAGGTGATATTGATGATTAGAGTAGTTGATTTGGAATTTGGGGGCTGTCGACGGCGAATTTGAGGATTTTCCGATCTGCTGGGTTGAGAACCGGATGAGGTCGTCCGGTTTGTATTTTTTTTAAAAAATGAGAACCGGATGCACCTCCATCCGGTTCACAATTTCAAAAAATAATGAGGGTATTTATGTAATTTCATAAAGGGCAGTCGTGGAATAAAAAAATTATATAGGGGTGCAGGAAGAGGGTATGAAAGTGGAGGAAGAATTTGTCTAATTAAATTAAACTAAAGAAATTATTTGCAATAGCTAGGAAGCCTACTCAAGTTTTTGAATGGAAAAAAAAAAAAAATTCCTAGTTTTGGGCCAGCACATGGTCCAACGCTTCATAAAATTACCTTAAAAATGTTAGATACACACTCTTTTAAACCAATTTTTTATTTTATAAATTTGGTTAATTTGATTTTTTATTTAACGAATTCCATTCACTATTTTATAATTTTATTAAAAAGAGTTTTTTTTTTCACTTTAATAGACTCAAAGGCCAATCTTTGACAAATTTCTAAAGGGGAAAATTATATAATAATAAAAAAACCTTCTTATAAATAATACAATCTTATTTTAATAACAAAATATATTATATTCAATTGAATAAGCAAATAAAATAGTAAAAAAAGATTATTATGAAATTTAAATAGATTATATTGAATATTATGGTTGTGAAAATACTACAGACATGATGCAGAGCTCCATTTAGTCCACTTGACCCAAGATCTTAAAGAAATAGCTGTTGTGGCAGTGCTGTACAAATTGGGTGATCCAGATCCTCTGATATCCCAGGTACAGTGCAAGTCACATTCACTTCATTTCTAAATAATAAAGTGTGCAATGTGGAACTTAGTGCTAATATGTGGCTATTGGACACAGTTTGAAGACAAGTTGATTGAGTTAGGTAATGATAAGGAAATTGCAATTGGCACCTTTGATTTGGGAGAAGTAAATGGAAGCAGCAGGAGGTATTATAGATATGTTGGCTCTCTCACCACTCCACCATGCAAAGAGGGTGTCACTTGGACCATTCTAGGAAAGGTAACTAATTCTATGCTCTACTCCAGAGAAAAAAAAGTTTCGTCCAACTTAATAAATAGATTTTAAAATTAATTTATTTTTATATAAAGTGATGTTTATTAACATTTATATACTTTAAATTAATTTTAATTACTTTTATTTATAATTGATGTGTAACATTTTTAATATATTCTCTCAATAATGATTCGATACCAACTAACACGATAAATGTATTAAATTTTAATATCATATTAAAAAGATACACTTCAAATCCAAATCAATCTTATGTAATTAATTTCTAAAATAAAATTTGTATTTAAATATATACTATATAGTGATCTTATATTTAGTTAATTGGCACGAATCAAATAAAGTTTCATATATGTAAACTAATTTTATAGTTAAATAAAAAGAATGAAGGACAATATTTTATGGTTTTTAACAAATTTTAATCAATATTAATATGTTTAAAAGAATATATTAGGAGTATATTGTTTCCAATTTTCATGTAAATTTTGGGAGTATATATATGGTTGATAAAATTTGTATTCATTTTGTGAAAATGTCTAATTAATGAAGCATTGATGCAGTTAAGGACATTATCCAGTGAACAACTGAAGCTTCTGAAGGCACCATTGAACCTAGATTTCAAGCACAATGCAAGACCCCTTCAGCAAATGAATGGACGTAAAATAGAGATGTACTACCACCCCAACCACCTGCATAAATAAATGTTTCATGGTTCATATGCATGAGGTTTTCCATTAGAGAATACAATTGTACTAGGTTTGATAAGCTAGTATAATAATATTTGGACAATAACTGGTGCATACTTCATTTTTGTTTCTGTAATTTTTTATGGATGTAAACTTTATAAATAAAAAATAAATAGTTTGTGAATTCATTGTTTAGGCTTTTAATTTCAAGCAATATGTTTATATACGACTTAAAATTATATAGATAAAATATATTATATTAAATATTTCATGTTTAATAATACTTTAAGAAAACATCTTTAATTCTTTATTTTATGATTATATGAAACTCATTCGTTACTTTTTATTAATTAAAAGGTTTTAACTTTCTAAATTTCAAAGACATTTTATAATTACAAGACAAATTAGCTGAAATTTTTGGAAATTTTTTTATATGATTTGTAAAAAATTTTGGAAGACAATTGTAAATATATTACTATTAAGATTATAAAATATGTTATAAAAAAGATGATGCTGATAATAATAATGATCATTATAATAATAATGATAATTACAATAATAATAATAATAATTATCCTGATAATCATGATAACGATAATATAATGATCATGAAAACAATATTATTATTGTTGCTATATTAATTATTATTATTATTATTATTATTATTGTTATTATTATTATTATTATTATTATTATTATTATATAGGTTTGTAGAGGTAGGTACTTCACTCTAGGTATAGGGAGAGTGTGAGGTTTTGGAGAGATAGGTGGATTGGATAATAACCGTTAAAAAAAAAAAGTTTTCTAGACTATATATCATATCACAATGTAAGGAAAGCTTGGAAAGCTTGGCGAGAGAATTAAGATAATGGAATAATAGACACTCAAGTTGAAAATTAACGTGGAGATAGTAATAATATCTCAAGTACATTGGAAAGTAGGGTGTTTGGACTCATGAGTTTGGCTAGATGATGGCTAAGGGAAGTATACTGTTCAATTAGAATATAATACATTGCTTAAATCGAATAATACAAAAATTTTGAACCTATATGGTTAGATAATATAGAAACTTGTAAAGAAAGTTCCAATGACCCAATGAGATAGTGTCAACTGTCAAGAAAAAGTGACTCATATCATATCCATAAAATTTATACTAACTTATAAAAAGCACAGGAGGTTTAAATAAAAAAAGTCTATAAAAGGTCTCAAAAGTCTTTTTTCTTATTCGGCTCAAGGTTAGAGGACTTGTGTTTTGTTTGGGCCGAGAGTAAATTTTAGGCTCAAAATAAAATCATGAGAGTGTGAAGTGTAATCTACTTAAGATGTGAAAATTGTGTAAATATACGCGTCTATCAGAAAAAATTTAATTTAGGAGTCCTTTACAAGCGTTAAAAAACCACAACCCATATAAACTAACACTTCCATAAAGGTAGACGTTTTTGTTAGATAGTTAAGATTTAATACTAGATTATTAATAATATTTAAGTTTGATTTAAAGTTGACACCCAAATATATTGAAGAAAAAGTATAATTACAAAATATTGGAGTATGGAAAAAACATATTTTATTTGAACTAGCTAAGGGTGATAAAAAATCTTAGCACCTAGACCCATTATATAATTAGATTGTTAACTACTAAATACGCCCCTAATTCCTAAACACCGTTGTATCTAATTGAAAGTCCGGTTGTTATACTAAAGTCCATCCATGTTTAATAACTTGGAAGCTCAAGGAGAAGCTAAAATTCAACTCACTATATACCCCTCATATCCAGGTTTGCATCCATTCCAACTAACTACCGTCAAATCTTTTTATCTGCATTCAACCTTCACTTTCTTTCTAGCCTTCTCATATAGTCTTATCTTAAAATACCAAGCCACAAATTACCCCAGCATAACATATTGGCCCAGAAACAACTTTTTGGTGGCGTCCAGACTAAATAATCTCGCATTTACCACCATTGGACCACATAAAGTCCCTCTAGACAATTCCTTCAAACAAGTCCTAACCCTTGCCGAACCATCCATCCCAAATCCTACCTGTGACTAGAGCAGCAACGTTTATATAAGAAAAATGCTTAACGAGCCCCTCTTTGAACTCCAAGCAAGCTTTACAAACCAACTAGCCATCTATAATCGGTGGTGGACCGCTAAAATCTAATGACGTAGACGACTTCAATTTTATGCTAAAAGAAAAGTACTTCAAGGTTATTTGCCAATTCAACTCAAAATGAACTTAATGCTGAGAAAGTTGGACAATGGAATTAATCAATAGCGGTGGAACATACTGTACGGAAGAAACTGCTTTGAATGGAAGAAATTAATGATAAAAGCTTTAAACCAACTAGTTCACGGTTGTAACATGCAAAGGAAATGGAAAAAATAAAAATACATTATGAGATCTGCATATAAAAGAATATATCATGATATAAGTGGGACAAGGAATTCTTATATGACAAATTTTGGAAAATTAAGGTTATTCCCATTACACAGTTTTGCGTTAAGATATTGAGTTTATGCGTTTTCTTTTTTATATGTACTTTATAGTCTGTTTGGTTAAACTGATTTGGGTTGATTTATTATGGATTTGAGGAGATGAAGACTATTTGGTTGACCTAATTTGAGAGATAGATGAGGAGAGATTTCCAGGATGGTATATTCCATGATAGAAAGAGATTTGAAGGAATATAACTTGAAAATATAAAATAACCCTCATAATTTTGAAAATTACAAAAATACCCCTTTAATGTTATTTCATTATACCATTTTGTATTAAGTTATTGGATTTATGTGTTTTCTTTCTTATATGTATTTTAAAGTTTACGGAAGTAAACAGACTTGCTTGTATTCTTAGATACCTAAGAATCTCTCACTCAAGTAAGAGTAAGTCTCTTGGGACAAATCATCACTTCTGATATCACATTCTAGAAAAATCTGAGGAGGAAGAGAGATCTCAAATAATGAGAGGGTCAAAATTCATATAAGAGAATGACACCACTTTCAATTCAAAACCTTAAGACATTGGATTTGTGGGTCTTCTTTCTCATATGTTACTCAAATTTCTCATTTCTATTCTATGTGTAATTTAGACTCTCACATTTACGTACATAACATATAGACATATAAAAATAATATATTTTTAAAAATAAAAAAAATTGATGCAATAGAAGTAATTAATTTAGTTCAAATTAAAACTTGGATTTGGGTAAAAGGAAAATATACAAAAAGTGAGTTTCACTTAGTCTAATTAGTGTTTGAGTCTAACAACATGTTTTTAAGGTCAATGAACTCAAAACCTGTAAGAATATAGACGGGAAGGAGCCAGAAATATAGGATTCTTGGGGGTGGATACATAATAGGCTGAGTGGATGTAGTTCCGAAGCCACAGTGGCATTTTGCTGTTATAGGATATAACTGGTCCAAGTGAGAATAGGATTGAAAATTCATATCAGTTTGGTATCTTAGGCATGACGTGCATCAAAATACTTTTAGCCTAACAGCTAAATTGATAACGGAATTGAAAGTAAAAGGAAATTACAACAAGGTGACAACTGAAGTGAATTTTGCCGTAGTTCACATATCAGCATCATAAGGAGTAATCAGAAAGTGGTTTGGCAGGAATAAAGAAGATTTGACAAATTATGTTGCAAATAAAAATTAAATGGTAGGGATGAGAGGTTAAGATGTTATTGTAAACCCAAAAATGGACTGAAATTGGGTTATGAAAGGAACAAGTGCAGGTATTGAAACATTCATCAAAGGATATCAAATTATGACATGAAGGAAGCACCTTCTCTGTAATAGGAGGAGTCTCTCCGAAATTTGTGAGAAATTTTGTTTAGTAACTTCTGAGAAAGTGATTTTAGCCCTGCTTGAAGGATTATTCTGATAGAGGAATGGAGGGAATTGATTTAATATCAGTGGTTCTAGGTAGTCAACAATGGAATTTATTATTTGTTAGGTTTTTGTATGTTTAATTTAAAGTAAAAGTTAAACAGAACTATTTACTTTCTAATATTAAATTTGAAGTTTATGTTGCCTAATTCATGTACTTTAGTATTAAGTGTTCTTATAAAGACCTTCATTTCTGAAATGTTCCAAAGGGCATTATAAATATAATTTTTCATCTCTTAAATGTCCAAAAGGTTTTTCTATATTAAGTTGGCAGGCAATCTGACTTTCTAAGTAGGATGCCAGAAACATTCATACTAGATATTAATAAATATCTATCAATAATAAGTATAAGTATTTTAAAGAATATTTTTATTTAAATTATAATTTATTTAAGTTTATGTTTTATAATAAAATAATATAAAATAAAAATATCAACATGTACTTAATAACTATAAACATAAAATCATTTACCTACATTTCTGGTACAAAATAGTCAACAAGAGTGAGTGATGACAGTACTAGTGAGGACAAGATAAACTGAGCAAGAAAGAGACAAAATAACCGGCCAATTACTTTACTGTGGTGTTGCAATGGACAGTGCAGCAAGAAGTAATTGCCTCCAAAAAGTTATGAGCACAAGTATTGAATTTATTAAAATATTAAAATCAATATGTTTTAATGATACAATATATTGACACCATCAAAGATTCATCAAATAATCTAAATTAAAAAAATATATAAAATAACTTAGGAATGGAATCACCATGCAGGAGACCGAGAGTTGCTATCTATTTTGGTCTCTAAAAAAAATTGCTGTATAACTGGTTGAGTATTTTGCATGAAATATATATGTAAATTAATTTATATAAAAATATAAGAAATATTTAAGAAACGAAAATAATATAATATATTGACAGGAAAGTACTGGAGCTGTATGGGATGGTGTCCAGTGGCATTAATTTCTCAAAAACATGTTAAATGTTTTATTTACTGTGTCTTAAAGAATTATGCATGCCATATTTTTTTAAATTTAAATAATGTCTTTTTAAATTTTTAATTTTTTAGTACTTTAATATTTTTTTAGAAAAGTTGATTTCTCATTTACTGTCAACATATATCCTTTTCTATATTATCAATTAATAAAATTATAAAAAACATAAATTTTGAGATAATTATTATTATAAAAAATAATGGAGTTATAATATAGTTCAGATAATTATTTTTTTTATAAAAATTAAATCAAAAGATTATCACTATAATTTATGCTTGAGTTTTTAAATTATTACACATTAAAAAATATTAGAAATAGAAATCAGACTTTAGCACCTGATAAATAAATACATTGACGTTTAATAAGTTATCTAATACTGTAACCTCATATTGTTTCCAAATTCCACTATTATTTTCTTTACTTTTCGTAAATAAATTAATGAATAAGGAATTGACTTAAAGAATCTTTATGGGCCAGATTCTATTGATTTGTACAGAGTATCCTATGTACAATTATTTAATGCAACATACATTAACTATATATATATATATATATATATATATATATATATATATATATATATATATATATATATATATATATATATAGGTATTTTATCAATCTTTTTCCTAAGTATTTCACTTTATAGATTTTCAATTTTTACTCCTTTTATCATTTAATTTTATTCACACATTTATACATTTTAAATATTATTTTTATACTTTTATTATTTTATATTCCATTACAAATTTTAATATATAATTAAAGGGAAATGTTTCTAGTACTATTTTTGATATGGTTTATAAATATGTTTTTCAAAATGTAAATTAAGTAAGTCTGCTTCTTTTTATTTAAGTTATTTTAGTTTCAATTTATACCATTATCATATTTTTTACGTTGAATAATTTTTATTTGAAGATTTTGTTTTGCTTTCTCTGGTAGAAACACATATGTTCATGTTTATTCATATTTTTGTTACATCAAAATAATATAATTTTAAGAAAATATATAATTCTATAATAATAACTTAAAAAAATATATGATAAATATTTTTAAGTAAAAATTATATACTTAATTTTGAATAAAATAGTATTTACCTATAAGTCCAAATTTTACTTTCACCTAGAGTAAAAATAAAAGAATTGAAGAAAATCAATAAATCTAGTATTTTAATGTTTTAAATTGAGCATGATATCAATTTTTGGTGTGAATCGTATTATTTTTTTATTATGAGATATGATCTTTCTGTATAAAGAAGAAAGTTCAACATCGGTAATATAATTATTTTATTAAATAAAAAATAATCTTTATTTATTAAAAAATAAAATTATTAAACTAAAGGTTAATACTAAATGTAATTAAAGGGGATGAATCCTTTGTACGATGATATAGATGATATGATATTATAAATATAACATGTAATGATTATAAAATAGTCTCTCCACTATACTCAGGAACATCTTGTTCTCCCTTAGGATTATTATATGTTATATATATTTTCCCAAACCCAATGTTTTGACTATAACTCTAACCAGCCAGTTCCGAACTAAGAAGTAGTGTTGACATTGGTGGTTGTTACCGAAAATGGATTTCACTGAGTTGAGAAAAGCGGTGGAAGAGGTGGAACTAGTGGATGCTCATGCTCACAATATAGTTTCTCTCCACTCCAACTTTTCCTTTATCCATGCCTTTTCTGAAGCCAACGGTGAAGCACTTACTTTCTCACCCAACTCTCTTTCTTTCAAGGTAACTTCACTTTTAGAATCTACTCTCTTTACCTTTGCTTCATCTATGTTCTATTGCTGTGTTGGAACAACCTTTATTTTTAATTGTTATGTGCTTCAAACTTTGACGAACATCGATTCATATTTCTAACAGTGAAAAAGTCAACGAGTAAACTAATGGATGTGTCATCTGTGACTCTTCACTAGGTGGTGAACTACGTGTTTGTTGCAGAATTTGCAATGCTGGAACACACTCTAGTATATCTTTATTGGTGTACTATTTATTATGGGCTGAAATTTTATTGGAAATTGCAAACTTATGAGTTATAGACCTTGTTTAAAGAAGCTCACTTGTGATTTTATATTTTTAGATCAATTTTGACTAACAAGAAAAGTATTAGAGAGAGTAGTAAACCGATAACTAATATTGCATTGATTAATTATAATGGTTTTTGGTTTTGGCGGTTTACTTATTCTTTGGTAGGATTACATTCTGCTGTCACTACTGAACAAAGAAAATAATCAATGCTTAGATTAGTTATCTGAGATTAGCATTTGATTAGTGATAATAAACCTAAAGTAAAGGGAAGGAATCAAATTAGATTTATACTTTTTCATCTTTCTGTTCAGACAGAGCTATGCATAAAAAATACATTTTCTCTTAAGCTTGCTGTTTAATATAGTGCTTCAAATGTGTAAGCAATTCAAGGTGCTTACATGAGTCAGGGTGCTGTTTCCATGTATCAGAGTGTTGGTGAATTTGATGGGGATTTCAATACTTGTGCACTACTTTACTCTTACATTTGCTAAAATATCATTCTCTAAAATTTTTATTTGAGGAACTTTATTTTCAATCTGGCTGGAATCTTATTGTAACGGCCTATTTTGTCTGGTTAATACAACAGAGAAATTTAAGACATATTGCTGATTTGTATGGATCCGAGATATCCTTGCAAGCTGTTGAAGAATACCGTAGAGTATCTGGAATGCAATCCATCTGCTCATCATGCTTTAAAGCTGCAAGAATCACTGCCATCCTTATTGATGATGGCTTACAATTGGACAAAAAGCATGACATAGAATGGCACAAGAGTTCTATACCTTTTGTTGGAAGAATCTTAAGAATTGAACGATTGGCCGAGGAAATCCTCGATGAGGTGAGATACCAGCACAAAATCACTTTTAGTTTGCATTATCATGATTATTAGGTATCATAGGTGAAATTTCATTACAGTATTCCTTGTGGACAAAATATCCCATTCTGGTATTTGTTAATGTTACTGTTTGTTTCCACATAGGAAAGAGAATACTATATTCAAATCCCTTCTCTATTGTTGAAGTTAGAGGGTTAGGCCTTCAAAACTTCAGACATCTGTGTTACTTCCTTTCTGGTCAAGCCTTTTATAAAATTAAAGAAAAAACAAGCGTTTCGAAATGAGGAGAAATATGTTGTGTTTTGCAAGGTTCATTCTGACCATTAGTTTTGCATATGGACTTTCACAATGTGTGCATCTATTTCAAAGGCTTCATCTGCGTAGCTATTTACAGAATTTCTTAAATTGTTTCTGCAAATTAATGGTCAAATATGTTAAGCATAACTTATCAGAGAAAATTCTTGAAGTAGAGATTCCTTAGTCTTTGTTTGAAAGAAAACTCGCAACTAAATTATAATTTAATCACATCTTCAGTTTGGATTTTGTGAACTTTGAGTGTTAAACAGCAACTTATACATAACTCTTCAAGGGAGAAAAGGAAGGAAGAAACTAATAAGTGATTTTTTTCCCAACATTTTAAGATCCGGTAGTATTTGACTGGGAAAAAGGAATTTTGATCCTTACAGTCTATGGGATGCTGAAATGTCCAAGACATCCCAGCATGATAGCAGGCCAGAAAGTTATTTGCTTTCTGCCAGAACCAGAATTGATCAATTGAAGATGGATTCTCTGCTATGTTTGATACCTAAAATTACAGCTTGTTAATTCATGTGAAGGTCTTACAGAAACTTCGGTGACATTCTTAGTTTTGGTGCTTTTTCTTATTATGATTTAATAGTAATATCAACTTTGTCTCCTCTTTTCTCTAATTTTTATGGACAGTGAATGTTTCATTATCTCTGGTGATTATTATGCGCCAGTTGAGTCTAAAAGTGAATTTGGAAAAGTCGAACAAATTAAATTTTATTTGGGAAATTATTCTCATCAGAAGTCTGTGAATCAAGGCCAGTGCTGTTAGTTAGGAATATGTAATTGCGCAATTGTATATTTTGCAAGCTCCTGTTTAACTGCTTCGTCTATTTGCAGTCTTATTTATGTTCTGTCTCTAGGTCATTCACCTTGTTGTTATATTATCTTATATATAAATCTGATGTTGAAGGGCTTGCCTGATGGATCTTCTTGGACTGTGGATTCATTTACTAGAGCATTTGTCTCGAAGTTGAAATCATATCCTTCATATGTTTTTCTCTGTCTCTCTCCACACATATGCACGCAAAGCTGTTTTAGCTGTATTAGAATATAATATTTTAGCTGTATTCCTTAGCCATGCTGTTACAGTTGCTGATGAGATCTTTGGATTGAAAAGCATAGCCGCATACCGCAGTGGCTTAGAAATCAATACTAATGTTACTAAAGAGGATGCTGAGGAGGGACTGAGGCAAGTATTGATTGGTGAGTAGAGTGTGCAGGTTTGTTTTAATATAATCTGTTTCAGGATATTCTTTCTCACCTTTCTTTACTTCCAGCTGGGAAGCCGGTCCGTATTGCCAACAAAAATCTTATTGACTACATCTTCTTACAAAGTTTGGAGGTTGCTCAATCCTATGACCTGCCAATGCAGATACACACAGGGTAATGGATAGTTTTAAATTGTTTGATACATTTACATATATTGATATCCAAGTCTTTTGGGAGAATATATTATAAAATTTTGGGATACTGAAACTCTTTAGGAATTTCAAAGAATTACTCAGCTAAGATTAATTGAAATAGTTTTATATCTATATGCTTAACAGAATTTATTAGTGAGGTTACATGAACAACAAAGCATATTGAGCCTATCTTACATTTTGGTCTCAAAACATCATTGATGTTAGTTAATTGAAATTAGTTTGCGCCTTGTCCATTTCTAGGATTCACCACACTTCTCCTAAATGTCAAAGATATGATTTTTTTCCTATTTACAGCTGTCAGGGCACAAATTACCATGATTCTCAGCTTTAGGATACTAATTTGTTCTTTTGTTAACTAGCTTTGGGGATAAAGATTTGGATCTGCGACTGTCCAATCCTCTTCATCTACGTGCAGTTCTTGAGGACAAGAGATATTCGAAGTCACGGATTGTTTTTTTGCATGCATCCTATCCATTCTCAAGGGAAGCGTCATATCTAGCCTCTGTTTACCCACAGGCAAACATTTTACAATGGCTCGGTATTAGTATATTTAATAACTGGTTAACTGGCATGTAACACAGTCTTCTCTTTCAGGTCTACCTTGATTTCGGGCTGGCAATTCCAAAGTTGAGTGTACATGGGATGATTTCTTCAATGAAAGAGCTATTAGAATTGGCTCCAATAAATAAGGTGACAATATAACAGAATAAATTGAATGTTATGTGTAAATTGCAAAGGAACAAGAATTTTATAATCAAATTAGAATCTTCTTGAACTTTGGGTTATCCAATGAAACATGTAAATCGCAAGATAGTGACTTTCTGGCCACGACAATTTATTGTCTCACGAGAATAAACTTTGCAATGCAGGTGATGTTCAGTACCGATGGCTATGCATTTCCTGAAACATTTTACTTAGGTTAGTTGATATTTACTATTACAACTAATATGAAGATTATACTTAAATGCTTTCTTGTGGTACTTAAGTATCTTATTCTATTTGTTCCAAAATATATGCAATTTCCTTTGCTGCTCATATACCCGAGAACCTGACTCTTGAAATTTCCACACCTAGACTGCCCACTTTATTGCAAAAGCATAGTTAATTATTCGTCAGATTTGATGAAAAATAGACTAAATATACTCTGTTTCATAACAACTTGTTAGTTATCCTTTGATCTGTAGCATTAGTTCCTTTCATTCTGTGGCTTATCAACAATTGTTATGCACTGATTTATGTTGCGGTAATGGAGGAGATAATTTGCTGGCATCTTGGTTCTTTATTGAACCTCGTGTCTGAGGTTGTTTGTCATGTTTACATTGTTGCCATTGTCTTTCTGAGATAAACATAGTCGCCAAAGTCATTGAAAACTTGAAAGAACCAAGAGGCTGAAGGGTGGATTGTCTTTTTGGGTTCAATAATAGAAAATTAAAAGTTTCAATGCAAAAAAGAATAATATGGAAAGGGAAAGAAAAATAAAAAGTAAAGAGAAAGTAGACGTTAACAAAGGAAGATATATAATAGAGTCAGAAGAATTGGGGAGGGGAGAACAAAAAAATGTGTAATGTGGAGAGTCTGGTTCTCCCAAATAACCAGTGAATCAATATTGTTTTCATTCTAATAAAGTTCATTCTTTCCTCTTCACCTTTTCTTTATGGTACTAGTGTATCAATTGGTATAGTTGGTTGCCAATGTCACGGAAAGGACTACCTCGGAAGGGTTTTGACCGGTGATGGGTTTTGATCAATGAGGGAGTTGAGTGAATTGTTGTAGAGTGAAATTCGTTAAGACGTAAGCTCTTAGGATTAGAGCTCTGATAGGAACTTTGGTATTATTAGGTACCCAAGTCCCATGTTGAATAGTATGGGATGTTCAGTGGACTATTTAAGTATTTAATTGTCCCCCTTAATAGCTAGCTTTTGAGAGTGGGTTCCCCAAGTGCGTGGGTTCTTATCAATTAGTTAGAGTTATCAAATTTGTACGATTAAATTGTTCCTATATGTTTTTTCATAACCTTCACCTAAGATACACTAATGCTAGAAACTCCCGAGGTCCATGTAATGTGCTAACTTAAAAGACATATAGATAAGATTATTGATGAACATATAATACTTCAGATATTGTGATTTCAACTTATGAGCCTTTGAATATTTTTTAGCTCGTAACTTCTTTTGAGCCCTAAGGATTAGAATGTGATTAACAACTTGATATAATGAATTAATGCTTGAACTTCTTGTCTATGAAAAATGAGAGCAACATTTATCTCTTTGTGGCTTTTGCTGACTTTGAAAATTTGTAACTCATACGGTGTGAACAGTACTGGTTAAAGCTGAGTTTTTCTTTTACAGGTGCAAAGAAATCTCGTGAAGTTGTCTTCTCTGTTCTACGTGATGCATGCATTGATGGTGATCTCTCAGTTCCTGAGGCTGTGGAAGCTGCAAAGGACATCTTTGCAAGAAATGCAATTCACTTCTACAAGATTAGTTCAGCTAATAGTGTTATCAGTTCACATAGTAATTTGTCCCAAAAGTTGGATGATGACATCGACATTGATGTCTCACTTGTTCGTCTCATGTGGGTTGATGGTGCAGGACAGCACAGATGTCGTGTGAGTCTCACTCAAGCACTTTTCTTTTACTTCATTGTTCTTTGTTAACCTTGGGCGGAAATTATAGATAGATGTTTACTTTGAGTTTTCAAATGCTAGGTCCATTCTTTATTCTGTTTACGTTTGGAATCAATCTAAATTGCATGGTTCTAACACCAATCGTGTTGTATATAGTTAGTTTCATGTTTTTTCTTAGATATGATATTATTATGGCAAAGAGAAAAAAGATGAAATCTATGGTAGAAAAGAATATTTGCTATCGTTTTGCATCAATACATAACGTTTCAGTTGCATTATTGTTGACAAAGTGAACAGAGAAGTCGGGAATAATGTTGGATGCTAGATGCATTTTCTATCTCTAGAGAAATTGTTGGAACCAAGTTGACTGAGTTCAGGTTTATCCCTTAAGTGAAAAAATAATATGAAAATCCTTACCCCTCCCCACCAAATTGACTGAGACATTATCTCCAAATGTAAATATAATTATAAATCACAGTAAATGCTTTTTACATATTTCTGTCCTTTTGCACCTCTTGTTCTCACTTTAAATACAGAATACCAAATTACTTTCTTTGAGTTCTAATTCTGTATCCCTCATTCCTTGTGCACTTACTGGGATTGCAAATTTATGTCTTTAGGCCCTTAAACTTCTGGCTGTACAGGCCTGGAAAGGTTCTGTTCAGCCGGTTTATGAATTCTTTTCTTTAAATTACATATTGAGATGGAGTTGTATTTTATTTCAGGCGATTCCTAAAAAACGTTTCAATGATGTGGTTGTTAAGAATGGGGTTGGTTTAGCATTTGCGGTTATGGGATTCTCTTCTCATATGGATGGACCTGCAGACGGGTCTGGTCTAACTGCAGTTGGTGAAACAAGATTAGTACCTGATTTGTCTACTCTAAGGAAAATTCCATGGTATCAAAAATATGAGCTTTTTGCGTAAATTAAAACTTCCTTTTGAGTCTTTATAAATTGTATGAAGAACTCAAAACAGTGAACCTTCCAATTTCCCTCCCTCAATTGGCAGCTGGCATTTTGTTCTCATGTCATTGAAGCTTTGGAAGCAGATATTCTGGATTATTTTCCTATGTTTTTCGTTTCCTTGTGTCTTTTTCTCATTGCATTTTATATCAGTAATTTTTTTACTACTCATGTTTTGTTTATCTTATTATGTAAGTATCTTATTTCTTTTCTTCTTCTTTCTGTTAAATCAATTTTGTATTTAATTTTTGCCATTTTATTAATTAAGTAAATAGCAATTGCATCATTGCATGGATCAAGTGTCTTCCGGAATGGAAGTCATCTTAAGGTGTAGGCTTTTTTGTTTTCCAGAAATATATTCTTGAGAAGACAGATCAATTTTGTTAACTAATGCAACTCTCTTTTGTATAGGAATAAAATAGACGAAATGGTTTTAGCTGATATGTGTGTTAAACCTGGTGAAGCTTGGGAATATTGCCCAAGAGATGTCTTAAGAAGAGCTTCTAAAATTCTGAAAGATGAATTTGACTTGGTACGGAGCAGAGTTTTGTTTTAGCTGTTGAGAAGTATACGATGTTTAACTTTCTCTTCTGCTTCCACTTCCAGGAAATGAAGGCAGGATTTGAGAATGAATTTATTCTCTTAAAGAGGATAACAAGGTATGTTACATAATATTATCTCTGTGATCTGAATAGTGCAATTTACGGGCAATTTGTTAAAAATGTGGAGAAAAAAAAAATTCAGGGAAGGTAAAGAGGAATGGATACCATTTGACTCGAGTCCATATTGCTCCACATCAGCATTTGATGCTGCTTCCCCCGTACTTCATGAAGTTGTTGATGCTCTTCATTCCTTAGGAATTTCAGTTGAACAGGTAAAAAGAAATTGTTACATGATCAATTGTAAGTAAATATATGATATGGCTTTGTTTGACTTTCATTGAATACTACTTTTATCTTCTGAAGATTGCTTTCACACCGGATTAGGGTAAACCTAAGAAGTAGTAGTGATTAACAGGGCACTACCAAAACACTATATTCTTAAAACTGAAAGTAAGCATTGAAAAGCACATCAATCATGAATAATTTGGGTTTAAGCATGACCAAGGCCCTTAAAAGGATTATCCTTTATAGCATGTTTCAAGACATTGTCTGATACTTCTTTTCCAGCTGTCAACTGTGGCCCACTTTTTGAACTTACCTTCTTTTTGTAATATCCTAGATACACGGTGAAGCTGCAAAAGGTCAATTTGAGGTGATTTTGAAGTATACCATTTGCACTGAAGCTGCAGACAACTTGATTTTCACACGTGAAGTTGTTAGGGCAATCGCCAGAAAGCATGGCTTGCTAGCAACTTTTATTCCAAAGTAAGTGGCAAAGTTTGTTGAAGTTCTATGTGATATCTGTGTATTTAGATTTTTTGAACCAAAGAGAAACAAATTTGCATCTCAAAGCTACTTTGAAGACTATGCCAGCATATTTGACACCATCTGGGCACAATTGTACGGGGATAATGTTATAAAGAAGCCCATGCTTGTATCTTCTACGGAGAATATCCTGATTGTGTGTACTGTGTCGATGAAAGTACCCTCATGATTTGAATATAAGCTAACTTAACAATATCTAAGCAAGACACCTTAGTTATACTTCAGGACTATTTCTCTTACTACCACTTTAAAATACCCAATCGAACTTAAAATGTTCAAATAAATAATTTCAATAAATTTGTATACAATCAATTCTTTTATCATAAAATTATTAATAATCAATGCTTTTACAATCTAACGTGAAGTCACATATATCATATAAGCTGTAGAGGGGTATGTATAGACTAGTTAATAAAACATAATTGCAGCTGATGAACTATCTATTGTAACCGTTAAAAATATCTTTCTTGGTGTAACAACAGTTTTCTCATGATATTGTTTAAGGTACGCACCAGATGATTTGGGTTCTGGGTCGCATGTTCATCTTAGCTTGTGGCGGAATGGCCAAAATGTATATATGGGATCTGATAGATCATCTGAGCATGGAATATCAACTTTGGGAAGAGAATTTATGGCCGGAATTCTACAGCATCTTCCCTCAATCTTGGCATTTATAGCACCACTCCCTAACAGGTTGCTCTTACATTGTCTTATTCTCTGTTTTTTGACCAAAACTGATGTTATTGTATGACATTATATTGCCAGCATTAATAAAGTTAAGTTGTTACAAGTAAGATAGGATTCTTTTTCCCTCTCTAACAAGCGTTATACTAAAATGCAAATATCAACTTTTGGAATTATGCTGCAATGTTTCTTTGCTATCTGAATTCCTGGCAGTTATGATCGATTGCAACCCAATACATGGAGTGGTGCGTACCTTTTTTGGGGAAACGAAAATAAGGAGGCTCCATTGCGAGCTTCATCTCCACCTGGAACTCCCGATGGTCTGGTCACTAACTTTGAGATGAAATCATTTGATGGTTCTGCCAATCCATACTTGGGCTTAGCTGCCATACTTGCTGCTGGCATTGATGGGCTTCGAAGGCATCTTCCTCTTCCTGAACCTGTTGGTAAGATCATATAACCATGAGCTGTAAGATATTAAAATAATTAGCTATCGTGTTAGTTTATATTAACTTATGGAAGAAGGTCAATATAAATTTTATAAATCTTTCATCAGACTATGATTCTTCCGAAATCCTGTTAAGAACTTGTTAGGACTTAAGCTTACACGAAGATGTTAGAATAATAATTTGTTGAATTTAATAAATTGAGTAAGTTACTATATGCACTATAATGCTATATATCGCACGTTGCAGTCTATTTTGTGTTGCCTATCTTTATTTTTCAGCTTTTTTAGTAGGCAAACTTAATGGTTCCTTAGAATGCTTACGGTAACGTGTCTATTTAAAAGGCTATATCATTTTGAATGAAATATAGAAGAAAAGAGAAAATTTTCCTAAAGTGGTATCAAGAGCAAGGTTCTCTCTGGGACCTCCTTTTGTAATAGCAAATGGCAATTGAAGGATCCTTTGTGCAACCATCAGTTCCTCACTTTGATGGTTTGTATGACCATTGGTGTATGTTGGTGGAAAATTTCCTAAGGTCCAAGAAGTAATGGCAGGTAATTGAACATGGTATGCCTAAAAACAATGAAGTGTTCACTGATGAACAACAAAAAGAATGGTTGCACTAAAGTTAAAGGACTTGAAGACAAAAAACTATTTGTTTCAAGCCATTGATCGGTCTGTTCTAGAAACCATTCTCAACAAAGAAAACATCTAAGGATATTTGGGATTCAATGAAGAAGTATCAAGGATCTGCAAGAGCAAGGAGGCAGAAGCTTCAAGCTCTTTGTGGTGACTTCAAAGCAATTCAGATGAAGTCTAGAGAATCAATCATAGACTACTTTGCAGGTGTGATAACAATTGTCGACAAGATGCACACATATGGTGACAGAACTAAAGAAACAACTGTTGTTGATTACATACTTCAATCTTTAGTACCAAAATTTAATTTTGCTGTATGTGCTATAGAAGAATAGAAAGATATTGATGCTCTTTCTATTGACGAACTGCAAAGTTGGGATTTTTCTACCTCAAGAAATATGTAGGAGAAATTTTGAACAAGTTTCAAATGAAGGATTGCAATCCTGCATGTACTCCAATTGAATTTGGCACAAAGCTGCATCATGATGGAAAGAAGGTTGATAGCACATAAGCAAATTGTTGGCACCTAATGTATCTTACTGCAACCAGGCGAAACATCATGTGTTCTGTGAGTTTGATTAGCAGGTACATGGAAAATCCTACTGAGTTACATTTGTTGACTACCAAAAGAATTCTTTGCTATTTATAAGAAGGGCGAAAAATGTGATTTGAATGGATTTACAGACAATGATTATGCAGCTGATCTGATGTTGGAAAAAAACACATCTGGTGTTGTTTTGTGCTTGGAACAGGCTCTATTTCATGGTCTTCTAAAAAGCAACCCATTGTTACTTTATCTAGTACTGAAGTTGAGTTTGTTGCACCTACAACTTGTGTTTGCCAAGCCATATGGTTGGGGAAATTTTTTGAAAACAAGCAAATAAGGGCTACTACAATTTTTTTCTGACAATAACACAACAATCAAATTGTCAAAAAATCCAGTCCTACATGGAAGAAGCAAGCATATTGATGTGAAATTTTATTTCTGGAGAGATCTTTGCAAACAAGATCAAGTCTTTGACCTATTCACCAAGGCTTTGAAAAGGCAGTCATTCTTGAAGTTGAGATAGTTTTTTGGTGTCGTGGTTTTAAATTGATATAAGTACATATCAATTTAAGCGAGGAATTGTTAGAATTATAATTTGTTGAATTTAATAAATTGAGTCCACTACTCGGACCTCAATGATTAGGAAATTACTATAGTATAGTATAATGCTCTATAGGATGCCTATCTTTATTTTTCAGTTGGTAGACTCATAGGCTCTGGTTTATCTTTTTCATTGGCTGTAATAACTTTGGTAGATTCTCTTTTATATCAAATAATACAGTTGCAGTGAAATACTTGTTGGGGATTTGCATCAGAATCCTAGGAAGCACAGTGGAAGCTGAATTCCATTTACTTCTATCAAGTTTAATTCCAAATTTGCTGCCTTTTTTCCCGTTTTCTCTTTCATGTTCCTTTTACCAATCTGCATAAGGGTTGCATAAATTTTTGTTGGGGTTCTTACAATTTTCAGCTCCTGTATACAAATATCAATATAAACTTCTCATTTCATGTATGAAACAGATACAAATCCAAATCCGGAAATCCTTCAGAGATTGCCAGCATCACTTTCTGAATCTTTGGATGCTCTCCAAAAGGATGATTTCCTTAAGGAATTCATCAGTGAGAAGCTACTAACTGCCATAAAAGCAATTCGAAAGGTATGTATTCGATGTAGATACGTTTTACCCTTGTGTTGCTGTTAAGCACTAGTTAGCTGCATGTTAGAGATATCGTAACAGCTTTCCTAGATTATTTATCAGACAAATGCTTTTCTTATTTTTTGTTTAAGCATGTTTACTCATGCTTTATGTAATAAATAATCTAGGAAAATGCTCCTCCAAAGTTTATCTCTAAAGTAAGCAAGTAATGATGTCTCTATAATCCATCCTTAAATTTTAGTGGATTAAGATTTTAATACACTTTCTTTTTCTTGGCACACACTTCAAATTAAATTGTGTGAATATACTATTCTGCAGCGGGATCATGAGTTAGTGATTAGCCAAATGGAGGATCATGCACTGCTCTTAATTTCATTTCTATGATTTCTTAGCCAAGCTGCTAATTTTGATGCTTAATGTGACTTATATTATCAGGCTGAAATTGACCATTACACCAAGAACAAGGATGCATACAAGGAACTCATTCACCGTTACTGAGCTAGTTGCCTTTTGTAGAATGCAAGACTGGTTTGAGCAGAGTTTAAGTTCTGGTGAATTCTCAGCAATGATCAATTGATGTTACTTAGCTTTTACTCTTGAACTTTATGGTTCAGGGTAGAGACAATAATGGCCGTATCTGTTTTGTAATCTGTCTTAACTATTATACGTATCTTATACGTATCTATTGTATGTACCTTATGTTGTCCTAATAATATATGAACTGATCTATCATATGTCTGTTGTTCAACTTCATCACTAATTTATCCAATGCCCGTGACATAAATTAATGTTATATGTATGGAGAGATTTTAATATACGTATATAGGTTCAGGATTTGCGCACTAGGTGTAAAATTAGTGAAATTACGTTTTTGATAAATTTTTAGAATACAAATGGAAAAAAAAATATAGTTTTATCTTTTATGCTTTCGGTCAAACACGGCCAATTTCTCTATATTTTTAACATCTTCAAATTTTAAATAACATGTGGATTTAGTTTTTTCTTTTTTCTGAATGTTTATTATAATTTTTAAAGTTAAGAACGATTGCACTTGCATATTTTTGAAGTTTGATGATTAAATTGTTTAATATTGAAATAACGAACTAAAATTATTTTAGTATCATTCATATATTAAAATAAGTTGATATGGTGACTTAATAATTTTGGAATGGTAGGAAGAAAAATATACACTTAATTTAATTCATTACAATATCAATTTTATATTAATTAAATTTATGTTTGAAATAACATAGTAACTTTAGAAGAAGTTGAAGAAAGTTTATAAACTTGTTGTAAAAATATTTTAAAAAATAAATATTCATGGGTAGACGGTTCAGTTGTTTGTATTTTTTTTCAAATAGTTTTTAATAAAACAATTTTTGTCTAAAACTTGAGTTTAAAAGTTTGTTAGAATATTTTTTCTCTAAGAATTTTTTGAGAGAGTTGCACTGTAATCTTGGAATGTCAATTGTGACAATTTTTTTCAATATTATAACCACTTTAGACTTTCATAAATATGGGTTAAGTATCACTTTCAGGTAAAAGTTGTTTAATAAAGAACTAGATAACTCTTATATAGAGGATATAGAAGGTTCACTCCTAACTACAATTTTAACTTCATTATGAAAATGATATTGCAATGTATCTCTTTCTCTCAAAGGTTTAGATGATTTGGAATGGTCACAAGAATCCTTATAGGCTTTTCGTAAAGGCTCTGATGCTTCTGAGAATTGTATTATTTTTTTCTTCATGGAAGGTCTTCATCTTTATAGAATTCAGGGATAAATCTTTGATTGACATGATTATTAAAAAAAAAAAAATATCTTCTTATAATCTTTATATTCATATATTCATATAGTTAATCTAATTAATTTTGATTTGTTGCTAATATTGTTTTTCTATCACTATTCTCTTCATCACATTCATCTAGAAAGGACACACAAAAATAAAGAGCATATCTTATATAATAGAATTTTTTTATATAGAGACATTATTTTCTTTAGATTCAATTTATGCACAAATAAGGTTAAAGAGTTTACAAAAACTTGTCAGAGTTTCATAAAATGTAAAAAAAAATAAAAATTCTATAACATACTAATTAAATACTTTAATATCATAATTAAGTAAAATAGTTAAAAAAATCAATTCACAATACTAAAATAACTACATTAAGTAGGGAATGACTATCATAAGTAAAATAGTTAATCACTTGTCATTTTTTTTTTGAATTATTTTATCAATTTTCTAAACAGTGTCGAGAAAAGGTCCATAAGCTTAGGTTTTATTTGTTGTATAATAAAAGAGTATTACATTTTTAATATTTTTTTATTGGTTCTAGAACAAAATCTCAAATAAAACTATCACAAAAACTATTACAAAAAAAATAAATTATTCTTTTTGTTTTAGAGTATAGTTTTAAAAGGAGAACACAAAATCCATTAACGACCTGAGCAAAATTCGAACACAGATCTTGTTGGTGGCGCAGGAGAAGGCGACATCAACAGCCGAAACCCACAGAAACTTGCAAGAGACAAAAACCGTTGAATCACGGTATTCTTAAGCAGGTGCGTTCTGCATGAATCCTCCTGACCTAGAAACAAACAATTCCAGAGAAATTTTTTTTTTTTTTTTTTTTTTTTTTTTTTTTTTTTTTTTTTTTTTTTTTTTTTTTTTTTTTTTTTTTTTTTT
>Ga0209489_103238_pt1 | contig 32055 bp, 11 predicted proteins | sample SiratrowhiteBW_FD_187527 | JGI IMG/M metagenome (GOLD analysis project Ga0209489, IMG submission 187527) | Root nodule microbial communities of legume samples collected from California, USA - Siratro white BW (SPAdes) (version 2) | ecosystem: Host-associated > Plants > Roots > Nodule | place...
GCATATTTTATTCAATAACTGATCTCAAACTTCTAAAACATTTCAAAGTCTTATCACAAGTCATATTCAATCCATCAAACAACAATCAAAAGTTCTTGCATACTATTTTCTAACATCATTACTCAAATAAGGTCTATTAATTACATAAAAATCAAGATAATCAAACTTATTCAGTGCTCAAGGACCAGTCAGACCTGCAAGAAAGACTTGAGCACTGATAATACATATTCAAGTTTTTATCTTTGAGTTCAATTTAAAAGTAACTAAATAGTTTAAAAATAAGTTACTAGCTTCCCTTACCTGATGAAAGTTCTCCAAAACAATTCCTCTAAATTAGCTAGTGGCACTAACCTAATCTTTAGGGATCTAGAACAAGTTATCAGAACGAAACCAAATTTTAGTATAATCTTAATTAAGTTGAGAGAAACACTTTTCTCAACTGTTCCCATCAATATTGATGACAAAAACTTAGCGAAAAATAGAGAATAAGGAATCTTTAGAGCAAATATGAACTTACTCTGTTTGAAATTCTGATCGGTTAGAAATGATCCTTAACTCTTCAGCTACTACAAGGTGTGATCAGATTCTAAAATAAATGATGTATGGAGGGAGAAAATTTAGAGAAAAGGGAGAGAAACTTTTTGAGAAAGCGAGAGAGAGGCACGGGAGAGAGAGTCTGGAGGTGCAGGGCGTCACAATCACCAATTTAGTCATAATTTCGCTGAACCTTGTATTTTATTTTATGCTATTAAAATATGAAATGATGTTATAATGTTTATATACTTTTTATCATCTAATAATTTTATATTTAACATTTTAATACATTCTACAAGAATGACAATGAAGATATATTGATGTTAAAATTGTTATTAGAAGCATGATAAAGCATTTGTGATATATGTAGTTTTCAAACTTATTTAACACTTAATAGTTTTATATATTAATATATTTTCTATAATTTTTTTAGTGAATATAATTAATTTTAATTAATTTTGTATTTTGTTTTCTATTTTAATGTTGGTCATATCTTAAGTTTTTGAACTTGGACTTGAAGATTTTTTTCTTATGTTAATTTCTTCCTATTTAGAGTTTTTCACATTTTGAATGCAAGGCTAAATCATCAAATCAATTCAAGATTTCAAGAATTATTGTGAAATTTGAGTTTCTAGTTTGTTAAATAGATGTAGAAGTACATTAAATATTCTTAATATATTGTTAATGGAGTGTTTGGTTACGTGGATGATCCTGTCAATGTTGAGCAATTTTTGTGGGATTCTCTTCGTTTGAATCCATTCATTTGTCATGAAATGAGGACGATGATTTGCGAAGACCCTGCTTTTACCTTGGCTTAGAATTGCCTTGGTTGAGTTGAGTGATGCTACATGTGCGTGGCTGGATTAGAAGTAACGAGTAAAGAAAGATTGAAGATGAACCATAATCGATTATACTATAATAAATAATCGATTTTATTTATTGTTTGGTTTCACTTATATTATAATAAAATAAATATAATTAATTATATAATTTAATATAATAATTATTATTTTATTTTATTTTAAAATAATTAATAATTTTATTATTTTATTATTTAAAAAATAATAATTTATCAATTACACTTAACAAATTAATTATATTTTATTTTAAATTAATTTTAATCATAAGAATAAATTTGTAAACTTACAATTTTATTTATTAAAAAAATATTTTATCAATCAAATACATAACATCACTTACAAACTTTTTTTTTAAATCTAATAATTTTTTTCTTAATCCAACCAATCCAATTTTCTACACATTTTAATTTCAATACATCTTCCCAAATACATCTTTGAAGTCAAAGAATGCATAAATATCAATCTCCTCTTCATGCAACATCACAATAACTGGATTTTAGGATCAACATCACAATAACTGGATTTTAGGATCAATCTGAGGACTTCCGTATTGATTTTAAAAGCAGAAGCTCAAACATAACAATGAAGCATAGCTAAAAACTAATATTCAAAGATTCAATTCGACTTTGCATTTCCTTAACTGAAATCTCACTCTGATCATATAATAGATTCAGAATAAATATTTTAAATATGCGCATGCTGGTTCAATAAAAAAAATTCCGGATTCCAAAGATACAATGTAAAACATAATCAACTCAACCAGTAGAACAGCCACTAAAAACACAAGGACTAATTTTCAAGGATTGATTAACGAGTTAGTAGATAGAAACCAACGAGTCTGGGGTGTATTTGCAAACCCGTTCAATGAACAACAAATTGTCACTCTCACAGGAAAGTGAAAAATCAGGATGAAAAGACATCCGTTTAACACACTTTGTAATTCACTTTTATTTTCAAAGCCAGATTCACCCCAGAATTCAGCAGGATAAGTTAGAGAGGATTATGGCAACAAAAGGCAGCAATTATCAATGCAACAAAACCAATATCATTATTCTCAAGCACAGCAAACTCACTGTACGGCCAGAGAAAGCATCCACATTTTGTATTCTAGTGCACGATAAAAACTGTCTTATAACATAAATTCACATCCCACATTAAACTTTGTTTATTCAAAGCAACTTAGTCGCGATTTGGGTCAGCAAAAAAGCTGTTGAGGGAGGGCATAATCTCTGGAGATTTGTTGCGCACATACTTCCTCAGGAAATGCTCGGCATACTTCTCTCCCTCAGAAAAGTTATCCAACACTCCAGCCTTCCTTCCCTCCTTGTTCACCCTAAATACATGACAAGAACAAAACAACCATCCATTATTTTCCATTTATAAGTAAAACACAAATACCAATTAATTAAATGAACTAACAACAGAAACAACTCTTATTGTGATGAATGATTCAGTGCCTCATAAAAATTAATCCATTTTTTTATTAGGGGCTGTTCACTGAAGTTCGATTGGGATTGATTCCACTTATTTTAAAAATACTTAATATGCAGTTTGAATACCCTGTTTATTCTCTGTCCCCAAAAGTATCCATGCCTTACATGTTTAAAATTAGGTCCTAAAATCACATTTAGTCCTTTGACTCCCTTAATCACAAATATATAACCACAATGTGAACAAATTGTGAGAAAGATTAATACATTCACAGATCAAACAGCACCTATTTAACACTTTTGAGCTCTAATTAGTCTCTGAGAAGAACAAAACATGACTGAGTAATCCAAGGACTGAATTGTATATACCTACACTTACAAGGACCAAAGATAAATATAGTGACACTTTCAAGGATCAAATTGCATATTAACGTTTTAAAACATTATTTTTAAAAAGTACTTATTTCCCAAAACATTCTAAACTGAACGAATCAAGCCAATATCATCCTGATTCTCCAACTTGTTTTTGACAAGACTAGTCAAAGAAAAAAAATTTCATCTATAACCATCATCACCTTCCTACCATCCTGTCATCTTTTCCACCTTTCCTTCACCCTTTTATCAAGGAAAATGATAATTTGACACCCTTTAAAATATAAGCATAACAATTTATAATATTTTTAAAAATTAAACAGTTCAAATAATCACAGTTCACAAAGGATCACAGAGAAACAGTTGAAAAGTTCAACAAAAACACAACCATGGTATTAATCCCAAATTGCAAACAGACGATCCCATCCAAACAAGAAAAACCACCACTGCATAAAATTAAATTCAATAATTTCAAGACCAATACGTAAGCCCAGTCCACGATTTTGGTCTTCCTATTATTTTCTCCGATTTAAGTCCCCGTATCTTAACAAGACCACAATTTTATGTCAGGTTCAGGATTTAATTAGACTAAAACAAAACAAGTGAAACATTTGCAAAATGAAACATTGAACCAAAAAAAAAAAAATCCAAAAATAGAACCACAAAAAAATCCGAAACTAATTAAAGAAGGACCAAATCGCATATCAGGACAAAAATTATAATTTATCCCAAATTGAAAGACCCAAACCTAGAACCAATAGAAAAGAAACCAATTTGAATACAGAAAAAAATAGAGATAGACCTGACTTCAGGATTGATCATAACATTACGAACAAGTTGAAACCCACAGATCCCAATAGCAGCACCAACAGCGGCGAACAGGGGATAAACCTGAAAATAAACAACAAAGACGGTGAAACCCTAAAACGAAAATTGAAAATAAATAGGTCCACGACGGATCGGAACGCACCTCGGGTCTGAGCCACCGATTGGCCATGGACAGTCGCAGAGTTGAAACCTGAAAAGGGAGAGAGAGAGAGAAGAGAGAGGCAAAAGAGAGAGACAGAAAGAGAAGAGTGAAAGGTGTGAGAGAGAGACTTTACTATCACAAATGGTGTGTTTAAAATATTGGGTAATTCTCAGGGAGACGCAACCCTACTGGTCGTTACAACTTGCAAGGGTAGAAAAGGAATTCCGCCTTGTGCTTGTGCACGCAGCTTGATACTCTCCGATCTAATAGCCAATGATGAAACGCCACCTCAACATTGAGTGTCTTTTGTGTAGGCATTGAATATAAAATATAAATTTACAACTCACTCACCTTAAAATTAAGTAAATTCTATCATTTTTTTTTCATAGTACAAATGTTTTCTCGCCCCTGTATCTTTTTTTTCTTATCTTACAAGACGTTCATAGTATTGTGACAATTATATTTGTTTAGTTACTATTTTACTGTATGATGAAAAAAAACTTTAAAATTTTGAAATATATATATATATATATATATATATATATGAATGGTATGAAAATATATTAAATAAATATTTTATATATATAATTTTTTAAATATACGTGTTAATAATTGTATATTAGTAGAAATAGTTTTTTGACGCACGAGTATGGTATGAACTCTGTGACACTATTTTTTATTTGGCAGACATAATTTTAAAAAGATAGAATTTCAAGTTATATTAAATATATAAAATTTAATTTTATCTTTTTAGTTATTTCTTCTAAATCTTGTTATTTTTCTAACTGACCCATCAAAATTTTTAATTTGAGAAAAAAAAATCCAAATTTTAGGTTCTCACTTCTATTTTAGTTTCACGCGGGATTTTTGTTATTATACGTGAGATCATAACTAAAAAGATAGATGAATCATTGTTAAATTAAACGGATAATGATATATGCGAGAAAATTACAACTTATTTAAATTTTCTAAGTTTTTGAGGTATTTCTTAAATAGTATGAGAATTAAGGTAATGGAAGCTATAGAATTAGATTATGATACTTGAAATTTTATATTGATGTGTTTGGATTAATTTATAGATATTGAGTTGTAATTTATTTAGAATATAATTTTTGTTGGATTAATAGAATTGAATCATGTTAGGATGTAGTTTACAAGTTGTATATTAAGTTTATTAGGATTTCTCTTTTTACATGTTTCGCTGTTTATATGCATTATTATATTCTTGAAGTTGTGTCTGGCGTGTTTAATTTGAATAATAAATATAAAAGTGTTCATGACACCAAAAATATATGATTTATTTTTTATTCTAAATTATAAAATAAAGAAATAATGAATAACACATATAAATATATACCTATTAATGAATTTTTGAAGAAAAAGTAATTTTCAATAATGTAAAAACTCTATGTATTTCCATGTTAAGACTAATCTTTGTTGTCAACTACTTTGATATATGAAATAAGAATAGAAACAACCTTTTAAAGTATTTTGGTATTCATCATCAATGAGAGAAGAGGCTCATCTCTGAGAAAATATGAGAAAATTATAATTGTTTTTATAAAAGTAACCCCTAGTTTATTAATCTTTGTTATTAACTATTTTGACGAATGAAACAAGGATATAGACAATCTCTTAAAATATTCTATAAGTAAGGAAAAGGATGGGAGAGTGATAACTACTTTTATAAAATTGAAGATCTAGGTTGTTTTATAATGTTTTAAATAAAACTAATTTTCATTATGTGTGAGACTTTGATGTTCAAAACTGAGTTAATAATACATCAATCATAAGGTATACATCTAGCTATACTCTTTAACATCCAGATAAAATGAAGTAATACATTTTTTACTTTTTACTTTGAAAAACTATTAGAAAAGAAAATATAAATATATTTCTTTCATCTTTGAAGCTTTTAATTAATTATAGAGTATGGTAAAATTGTCAAATTCCAATAAGTTAATTTATCAAGAAAAAACCCTTTCTTCCTTCATTCAACATTGTCAAAGTTTTAATTTAAATTTAAATGAAAATAATAATTATTGAAACAATAATTATAATTAAATTTATACAAATTAAATTAAAATAATTATAATAATAATAATCTAACAAATCTAATTAAAATAATAACAATAATAATGATTATTACAATAATAATATAATAACTTTTTTAATAAAGAAAATAATATTTAATAATATAATATTTTCACAACATTTTCAAGGCCTATGAGATACACTTCCACCCAATTCGAAATCAAGATTATTGGTCCCTTAGAAAGGTCCAAATCTTATACTCAATCTCGACTTGAGACAAAGCGAATCGAGAAGACTAGTTACAACCTAAATACATAACGAAATGAATTACCCAATTTCAAATAAGCTAAAAAAATGTAGTTATTATGATAACGAGGGTCACAAGAGGAGAAATTGTTCCTATAAACAATAATTATTTTATGTAATTCATTACTTTAATTTAATCAGTTTAATTACTTCCACATCAAATATTTAATCACTTAAACATTATTATTCTTTTAAATTAAACTATTAATTTATTTTTATTATTATTATTATTATCATTATATTATTTTGTTTTAATTTAAAATAAATTTGTATCTTAATTTGATTATGTTAGTTTATTATGATGTGATAAATAATTGATACTCTAATGATTAAAGTATTTATACATTTTGTCTTTCTCTGATAACTGAAAAAGTTAATGGTAGTAACTTGTAACTATAACTTGATCTACTTATTGTCACTGAATAATTAATATTATATTATTAAATATTATTTTCTTTATTTATAAGTTATTATATTATTATTATTACCATAATCGTTATTATTTTAATTAGATTTGTTAGATTATTATTATTATTATTATTTCTTAGAAAGAAATCATTATATTATTATTATCACTATTATCCCTAAATATTATTATTATTATTTTAATTTAATTTGTATGAATTTAATTATAATTTTTGTTTCAATAATTATTTTATTATCATTTAAATTAAATTTGTATGAATTTAATTAAAATTATTATTATTATTACTATTATTTAAATTTACTTCATACGAATTTAATTAAAATTCTTCTTATTATTATCATTATGTTATTTTATTTTAATTTTAAATAAAATTGTATGCCTTAATTTTTTTTTACAATTTTGTTAATTATTATTATTAATAATATTTTTTTTGTTAATTGTTAAAGGTAACAAACATAGTGTCAAATAATTAAAAGATGATTGTAAGGAGAAGAACAAAATTTTAATTAATATCTTTAATTAAAATCGGCAGCATGTGAGTTATATTTGATCAGCCTAAAATCCTGTATAGGTGAAAGGATTCATTAATTTGAAATCCAAGATACAAAATTTGCTTATTTTAGTAAATAATTTTTTTTTACCAATTAAATATTAATGTGTGAACGTACACTAAAATAGAAGAAAAGCCCATATTAATATGAGAAGTACACCAATATAGGAAAAAAATCTCTAAGTTTGTTCACGTAAACAAACATTCTAATAAGTGTTAGCTGCAAAAATGATACAGGGCATGAGAAATTAAGAAAGTTAAAATCAATGTCGAAGGTGATGAACCTGTGTGCGAGTTGAAAGACGAACCTGTGTGTGCGAGTATAGACGATTTTTCTGTGCGTGGAATAGAGATGAGCTGAAATGCGTGGAGCTGAGCTGGAGGTGAGATAGCACAATGTCGTGAGGTGCAGAAAGATACAGAATGAGATGCACAGATGTTTTTGAAAAACCTAAGAGATGCCTGAGTTTAAAATTATTAAGCCAACATAATTTAAAAACATTAAAATAATAAAATTTTCATCCCGTCTTAGGAAAAAATTATGGAGAATTATCAGGAATTTCAAAATTCCCTCTTATCTATATGGTTTATTTGAGGTTTTGTAACCTTCAATAAAAAAAACCTCTCCTAAATTATTTTTTTTAGTGTTATAAAACTATTCAATATATTATGCAGTGACATTTATAATTAAATTTAAATTTATTGAAGGATTAACTATCCACCCTCTACACAATATAGGATTTTACTCTTTTTTTTATATTTTTTCAAAGATTCAAATTAAAAAAGTGTTCGGTATTTTAAAAACATCAAATTTAATTGTTTATTGTATTAGTTTATTATTTTATCTGAAAACATTTTTATTAATTTTTTTATAAAAAAATACTTTATTTCTTTTAGTATAATAAATTGTTAGTGAAATTTATGTAAAAATGGTTATTCATTTTTTTTTCATGGACATAGTAGTTCCAAACTAATAATTAAGAATTAATATGCGCTGCTGTGGAATCCAATAATAAAACATTATTTTAACACTATGAGGATTGATATGAAACTACTAAATTAACCAAATCTTTCGGTCAAAATTTTAATTTTAAGTGTTTATAAATTATTTTAAAATTACAAATTTAAGATATATTTAGTGTTATAAAAATCGTTTCCATTATTGAGTCACTAGATACATTAGGTCAATAATCAATTATTAGCGTTTCAATAACCCGGTTTACATTTAAAACATATAATATTATATATGCAACGTAATTTGATAAATGTAATTAAATTTAAAAAAATTATATGGTAAAACAGTAATATATAATAAAATAATAAATAAAATTCAAGACAAGGTAACTTCATAGTTAAAAACTTCAAATCATTGTCTTGATAAAATAATTAGTATTCACAAGAAAATTCTTAAAATAATAACGAAAAATGAATCACACAATTTTATAAAAGTTTTAGAAAACTAACATTATATTCATTAAAAAATTAAAATAAAATAGAAAGTTTAGAAAAGTCAATTGAATAGTGAAGATTTTTATTTCTTATGGTTGGATCAATTTAGGTTTGATTATGAGTTTCCTATTATCGAAATTTTACAGCTTTGATATTATTAATGTTTAATATTATTAACTAAATTAATTAATATTTAACTGTAATAACAAAATAAAAATAAAACAGGTGTCCCAACTTGTAGGTCATCAAAGCTTTCCCATCAAAAAGATTCTCCATTCTCAGGCGATCTTCCTCGTGTAAGGTAGGAAGTGTGATTCCTCAGTCCTCACAGAAAACCCAAACCCGAAAATGCAATCTCTGTCGGTCAAGCTCACCAAGAGGCTCTACAATTCCAAGCCTCTTTTCAGAATCTCTTCCAACTTCGTTACTCACGCATCCTCCGCCACCGCCACTTCCCCCTCTCCGCCGCCACCGTCGCCTCCGATCCCCGCCCCTTCCACTCTACCCAACCTCCTCACCGCTCCATGGTCCGCAACTCAGTCCCGCGGAATCTCTTCCTCTGGATCTGATGTGAGTCCCTACTTTTTCCCACACCGTTGCTTATTATACATTACGCTGCGATTCTTTCTCATATATTATCATCCGTCGTCGTTTCGTTGTGATTGGATCCTTCGCTGATGGTTTTAGGGCTCTTTGTAACTTTCCTACTTGTGTTGCAGGTTAGAGTTGGGAATCTTGACGGAAACCGAGGTTATAATTTTTTGCGTTTTGATTTCGTGATTTGATTTTGATGTGTGATTGTAGTTTCTAACGAATTTGCCTTTTGCATTTCCACTGCGGTTGACGTGTTCCAGGACGCGCTCACGAGGTAACTAAGAAATGCTTTGGGAATTGGTATTGAAGTGGTGTTCATTGATGCTTGTTATCTGAAATAACGTTTGGTTTTGTAAATAATCTTAGGTTCTTAAACTCTATCGCCCCTCTGAAGGAACAGCCAAAGCCATTCTTGAGGTTTATTCTAAGATTCTTTCTCTAGCATTCTTATATAGCTTCTTGAATAATGACATTTTATTCAATTTTGTTATGTTGCATATCATCTATCTTTCTCGCATTGGAATTTGTCTGTCTGTGATTAATTCTTCATGTGTACCGTGATGTTGTTTTCACATATGTATATATTCAACTACCTTAAATAAGGAAAGGGAATTTAGAATATTGTCAACAGAAGGAACTTTTAGAGGTTCTCTTGTGAAGGAGAGGCCTCTATTGGCCTTTATGTGTAGTGAAAACATTCTCGGGATTTTTTCTCTCCTTCTTTAAGATACAACTTGACTTATTAATGCCAACTACTTGTCTCCCGTATCCACAATGTATGGTCTGCTTTATATTGTACTACACCTCTTCCTTCTCTTCTAGGGAAAAAAATTGTAATCTTTTTATTGATTCACTTGTCATTTGTGAGAAAGATGGTGTAGGAAGTGAACTAAAAAAAAGTAAGTTCTAATGCTGTGTAACATTTTAACGATAATATCAGTTTTCTTGTAATTCTCTCATGTATTTGTTGTTATATATACTTGGAGACTAACAAGTTATTTGTCATGACAAAAACAATTATGCACAACCAGAGGGACGTTTTTATTTATTTATTTACGTATTTACTAGCTCAACTAAGTTATCAAATCATGAATTGCCGAGCTACTTTTTGAATCATGAATCATGCTTTTGTATCGATTTGTAAGATTCAGTTATGGTGAAAAATTTCTTCAAATGTATCATATAGATGACATATAGTGTTTAATGTAAACAATTTAAAACTAGAAATAGATAAAACAACTTAAGCAGAAGTCTTACAAAACATAATTATTGGTTATATCTATGTTTTGTTGAAGTCTTCATTTTAGAAGAATGGAGACAAAACAATTAAATTGCTAAATAGAGTACATGCATTGAATGGTTGAGTGACAGACAAAGGTGAAATTATCAAACAGGATAAGTTCATAAGTAATGTTTAAATTCTTTTTTCGTTTTAGAATCTATGAGCTCATGACTTCTTTAAATTTTTTCTTCATGAGAATTGGTGAAAAAGTAAAAACATATGAATCATTGAGTAGTATTGGTAATATGAATTACATGTATTCTTTCATGTGTGTAAGATACAAAGTATTTCATGAAGAATTTGATTCAAATAGTAACTAGTGAATTTTCATGACACTTGCTGTCTTCTGTTCTTCAAAGGGTCATACTGAACGATTTGATAAGTAAAATTTCGTTTTAATGACCTGCACTAAGTATTGGAAGGTGAACGGAATGATTGCTATTTGGTGCTGGTAATGCAAAATACTAAAGTCTAATTCATTTGTTTGACCAATGACTCCCAGGTTCAGCCTCACTCTGTAGCTGGTTATGCCACAGTTGCTACTGCAGAGGATGAGCTCAAAAGGTTAGTTGGTGCATTTGATGGTACAATTGGTCATACTTTCAATCTCGTGAGCATCAGCCACTATTGCATTGATGAGCATGAATATTATATTAAGAATTTCCACAATGTTTAGGTACCATGTATAGCTACGAATTTTGTAAGTTCGACTTTACATGTAATAGATTTTGTCATTTATTTTAAATAGAAAAGGAAGTATTATTTGATGGGAAGGGGAAAATACTAAAGAGGATAAGGTATTCCAAAGAAACCAAAAAGCTCTAGGAAAACAAGAAATAACAGTTCCTAGGAAACCACAATACAAACATGGCACAAGGAGAAAACACAAAATTAAACCAGTGTAAATGCTGCTGAATTCTCCTAGAAACTCCCTTTACAGAACACCTGCAACAAAAGGGATAAACTAATTTTAAAAAAGCTCATCACAATACTCCCTTTTCTTTGAACAAAGTAGATAACTTCAAAGCTTGATACAGTAATCGAGCCTTCTGTTTCCATTGCAGTTTATGCTCTCCACAATTTTCTTTTGCGAATCTTGTTTGCTGTTTAAAGTTGATCATGCTCACAGTCTTGTTAAGCATAATCATTGTATTGATTCTCTTGATTTTTTATGGCTTGAATTTTGAATTTTTTATTGTATGTCAAACCATTCCTTACATTTATTATATTACCAAGAAATATTGTTAAATAGGAAGGGGAAAATGCAAAAAGAGCATTAGATATCCTCCAAAGAAACCAAAAGGTCTTGGAAAACAAAAGACTAAAATTCCTCAGGAATTTTTATACAAACACAACCCTAGTTGAAAGGGCAAATGTCCCAAAGGCTATAACTCTACTAGGAAACTCCCTCCACAAAACATCCACAAGAAAATGGATAAATTAATACTAAAACTCAAAGCAATATCCCGTCTGCTTTAAACAAATATAACTCCTTTATCCAGCAGATCAATTAAGTTTTCCCTCTTTGGATCAGAAAGTGATTTTGTAGATAAGCAATTCACTTGCAATGTATACTATTAACAATTGCTTACCATCAGATCTGATGTCCTTCACTTTGGCCAAAAGGTTTCAACATATAGTCTAGGCAGAATTCCCTTTTTAGTGCCAGCATTATAGAATGGCCTCCTAGAAGATTAACATTGTTGTCTATGGGATATTGACTGCCTTAACTTAAAATATTACTAACCTCAACAGTTTGTTGTTGAAAAGGCTTCTTGATGAGAGTCTAACTTGAATTAACTTGATTTTATATGATAGACTTAAATTTGTTTACGTTTTCATGAATTTAGAATAAGAGACAATAAACTTAAAGATGCTCACCACTGAACATGAATGTAATCAATCCATAAGGATTATATAAGTGTGAAAACATGCATCTAAGAGTGGGACAAGAACATCAGCACAAGAATAAGAACGAGTAAACACATGAAGGGAAGATATGAATAGAATCCTTATAAGTTAGTCACTGACTATGAGATTAATCCATATTATTCAAGTGTGAAAGCTTCCCTCTAAGAAGAGAAGATGAACACACACATAGAGATAGTAGGAGAACGAAGCATGAAAAAGGAAGAAAACTTGCAATTTGGTACAAATGAGGAAGGAAAGAGAAAGTGGAAGAAAGAAACTTATGGATTCAAGGAAGTTGTTACACCACTTGAAAGAGCTTCAATGTAAGTGTTGAATGAAGTCATAACTTGATTCTATAATTCAAGATAAGACCCAAGCAAGAAGAGAACTCTCTTCATTCAAAGAGCTCTTGAAATGCTTTAGAAAATCTCTTTCAAATTCAATTATATCAAGAGTTGTTTACTAAGAGAATGAAGGGCTATTTATAGCCAAAAGTGCTACAAATGGACCTCTATATGCAACCTAAATTCTGTGCAAATGAAATGAACATCTAAACCTATGGTCTTATTGGCTTACAAAATTCATTGGAGGGGAAAATTTAAATTTCAAAATTGAAATAAAAGAAAATAAAGAAATTCTCCTATTGGCCAAAACCTTGCACGTGCTTGGTCATGCGTCTCTTTCTTGGTCCTTTGAAACATGCACTCCTTGCCTCCCTGACTTCCGTGTTTTGACTTGCAAGATGTTTTGGCCGAGATTTATGGTGCTTGATTGGGCTTCACTTGTTCCTTGCTTTTTTACCTTTTAATGCTTACATCCCCCTAACTAGTTGGGTATAATAGGCCCAATCACACAATTCCTATTTGCACCCATTTTACACATGGAAGGAAGTGAAATGAAATTATAATTTCTAAAATTTTACAATCAAAAGATGACTATAATCTACAAGCATGCATTTATTTATTTAAGACTATTTAAGTTCCTCCCCATCCATGCACTCATCACTTCAACCAAGTTACCATTAAAATCAAGAAAGTCTTCCGGAACCTTTTCTTGATCAAAAGTTAAGGAAGGGTATCGTCGCTTTGATTTTCAGCATTGCCCACGTAACTAGGCAATATTGGAATTACCGATGTTAATAATTTGTGTGCTGTTGCGCATCTCCATCTTTAAGTATACCTGGCTGTTGTATCTTTGACCACCACCTGACATGGTTGATTCTTCCATTTTATTGCATAGACTAAAAATGAAATAATTATTTGTCTAGTGCAAATTGGTTCTTGTTCTATTGAGGACAGTGTAAACTTACGCTGTAGGAGTGTACTTTCCATATAATGCAGAATAAAAATGAAAGGATACGTTTACTTTGATTACCAAAATATTATCAAAGAGGTTTAACATCTACAACTTCAGTACATTTCATACTCTTTATTATAAAGTGTTATTTTGTTTGTGTTGGCGATTGGCAAGAAACTGATTACTGTGGCCGCTGCTACACTAGATTCTGGTATATTGTTGATTATTGGAAAATATTTTGATTTTTTTGCTCCTTTAAACAATATTAGTTAGCTTGATGTTGCCAAAAGTTGTATCACCTTCTCATTTCAGGGCCTAGGCATAGTATGGGTTAAGCTGGAATTTGATCTGATACCTGTGTAATACAATCATCCAATATAAAATAATTTTGGATCATATGTTTGTTTTCTACTCTGATTTCTTGACAGTTTTTCTTAAATCCATGGGCTTTTAGTTTCGAAGCATTGGGGATAGGTATATAGTAAATATAGGAATGCTGTAATAGTTGGGCTTACCTATTCCTTATTGTTGGTTTAGTCTATGCAAGGTTGAAAGGGCATTATGTTGGCATTAATGCTTGAATAATCTTTTGATATTGAATGAAAATACAAAACTCTTATGACTCCCATGAATTTCCCGTTTTTATTCAAAGCTGGTATTTTGTTAATTCCATTTTCCCTTTATCTATTGGTTGGTATGTATAGGAAGGAACGAAACAGTGGATTAGGGAAAGCAGCGAAGACAAAGAGGGAGCAGCTCCTTAAAGCTACTGCAGTTGGCTCTCTTCTTTTGTTATACCCAAACGCCTATTCATTGCTCTTGGCAAATTTCTTTGTGTTCTGGCACTTAAAAGCGGGAATAGAAGAGATTTTGGCAGATTATGTTCACCATGCAATGACCAGAGAATTTGTCACGATTTCTCTCAGGCTGTTCTTGATAATCGCAATGAAGGATGTTTGCTTAAAATTTATATTTGTGTAATCAGATAGTGGATGGGTTGTGTTGACATTACTTTACAATAAGAGCTCATTGAGGGGCAAACTTGTCCAAACCGTAATTTGTAGTTTTTAGTTGTTTTTTCAAACATAAGAGGTGAGGCAACATGATAACTTCGTGATTTATCATGTTAATGGATGAATTTTAGCGTGCCTTACAAATAGCTTCTGCTATCAAGTAGTATTTATGCTAACTGGTATTATACAACAATTATAGTGTGAGAAAATAAATATATGTTTTGTTCTTGTGAAATGTTTTGAAAAGGAAAAAAACCAGTATGCATATTTATGTCATAACATGCATGTCAGATTGTTTTTTTTGTTTAACGTTTACTAATCGTTGGACAATCTAGGATAGTTAGATTTAGATTCGATGAATATCAACAAATTTGATATTTTTTTATATCATATTCTTTGTTAGATAAATTTCCATGTTGATTTTGCTAAATAATCTAGTTTCCGTATTAATAATTGATGTGCTCATGTGATTCTTTTTTATGATAATTAAGTGATTTTACTTGTAGTGGCAAAGAGTATTAAATGTTGCTCTCCATTTCTAATATTTGGTTTTTAGCATTTTGTTCGTCTCTATACTTTGTTTTAGAATTTTCTGTGTAATTATACATTTTTTTCAACTATAACCTTCCAATCATTGAATTAATTAAGATTATTTCTTTGTCGAGTTAGAGAATTAATAATATTGATATTACAATAATTAACGGAATTTTCATTATATATATATATATATATATATATATATATATATATATATATATATATATATATTTTATCTCAATAGTTTTTTTCCTATATTACTCTTATAAATAACACTTTGAATAAAATATATATTAAATTTTATTAAAATTTGTTAAATATGTTTTATATTAATTTTGGTGATAACACGAGTCAAAATTTAGATGAATCAACCATTTATAACTATTCAATTTAATAATTAATATTTACTTCTACTTAAAAAAGTATTATACCTAAATTAAATTTTTTAATAAAGTATTAAATAATCTAAAAATTGGCTTAAACTCATAAATTTACATATTTTAAATATTTTTTTGTCGACAATAAAGTATTAAAATTTAAAAAAGGGTAATGAGATTAACTCAACCTATATACAAGCAAAATCAAAACAAAACAAAATAGTCTATACCACATGAGATTGGTATGATAACTACTCAAAAAAGGATCCCTCTATCTCATACAAAAGATATACAACATTTACACTAAATCTCTATTTAGGACCAATAAAATTTACAGCTTACAGGAAAAAACAATTTCAAAAAATAAATACATTAACACAACACTATGTGATAGCAAACATAAATAAATGTGAAAGATATTGATGTAACACCTTGATTCCATATCACTAGAACTTTCATTCAAGATTCCTGCCATAACATACCCTCCACCAGTAAAAAGTAGTTCCTATCCATGTCCTACCAACATCATATTAACATAGAAATACTCGTTATTGGGTCAATGCAACAATCAGAATAAGAGAAGATGACATTCTTATATTTAGCTTTTATTACCACTCATGTTTCACTTGTATAGCAAAAAACACCTACTGAGTATCACACATCCTATTTTTGAAAATAATATCATTTTTTTCCATATATACCAAACAATGATCATTCATACAATTTGTACTACATATTATTCTTTTATATGGGTTGACTCTTGTCTCATTCTTGTTGATCTCCCCGGTGCTTACCCCTCGGATTCCCCCAACAAGTGGTATCAGAGCCGTTGGTTTGTGGCTTGGGAGAGTACAGTTTGACCCTGTATCGAAAGTCTTTCTGATGGTGATTTCAGACAAGCGTGTCCCGTATAAGTGTGTGAATGGCGGTACAAATGAGGGGTCATGAGTAATGTACTCGGGTTTGAGAATGCTTATGCTCGAGGGGGAGTGTATCAATGTGGAGGAGAGACTCTCACTTGAGGGGGAGATTATTAGGTATCCAAGATTGTTAAGTATTCAAATGTGAGTCTAAGTCCCACATTGGGTAGGAATATAAGAAAGAAGACACACAAACTTAATGCCTTAAGGTTTTGGGTTGAAGGTGGCGTCATTCCCTTATGTGAATTGGCTCTTGTCTCATTCTTGTGAGGTCTCCCTGGTTTTGCCCCATCGAATTACCCAACAAGATCTACTATTGCTACACTAAAAAACAAATGACTGACATTCTCTTCCCATAAATTACATATAACACATAAGAGAGTCACAAAATGAATGAAGGTTGACCTTTCTTTTTTCATAGTCTTTGAAACGCCTCCTCATTATGACCTATAACCCCTTTCTAATAGTATCTTATAGGCCTCCCTCATAGTATACATTTTTGCTGATTTACCATTCCACTCCCACTTATCCTTTTTTTCCTTACTAATTTAGCACCTCTCAATAGTAGCCAAAAAATCATCCACCAAAGTATTCTTCCATTCAAACCATGCCCTTCTTCAACACGATTTCCAAACCCACTTCTGACCTTACCAAACCCCTAGATCTTCAATTTTGAGGTCCTTTATAAATGGTGTTAGCATAGATTCTAGGGTAGGCTGCCTTAAATGGTAATTCCCCCACCCTTAAATCATCCCAAAAATAAATTTTGCTGTCTTTTCCAACAGTCTAGCACAAGTTCTTATTGAACCATTTTCTTCTCTCACAATTCTCACTAATACTTCTAAGGTCCCTCCACCATCTAGATCCACATTTATTACTCTGTGAGTGACTGCAGACTTCTCCAAGATCCCTACTTTGAATTAATTATCTCAATCCACAAGCCTTCTTCCTCTACACCCAGTCTCCATTTCCACTCTCCAAGGAGAGCCTGGTTAAAGTTTTCAATATCCATGATACCTAGTCCTCCACTCCCTCTGTTCTTGCAAACTGTTTTCCAATTAACCCCAGCTATTCTTTTCGTATCATAACTCCAACTCCACAAAAATTGTTCGTTGTATTCTGATCAATTATTGGCAGACTGTTTTAGGGATCTTAAACAATGACAGGAAGAGTGGCAAGGTAGAAATAACACATTTAATTAAAGTAATTCTATTAGCCATAGATATAAGGTTTTCTTTCCATTTAGACAATTTATTTCTAACCTTATCCAATCTACTCATATCCTCCCAATCCCAACAAAACTTTTATGCAGATTAACTTTGAGCCTAGACGCTAATTGGAAACACCTAAAAGTACTTTAATTGTTACAATGTTTTAAACATTATCATTATACATGAACATTGTATCATGAGCGAACTAAAATATACTAACATATACTTGCTTATTATCTATTTTTAACCCTTGTAAGAATCTTCTCTTTTTAGCTTTTCTCACTGCATACCTTAATAAGAAAAGGAAAAGGGTCATAGGATCCCCTTGTCTCAGATCCTTCTCAAATATGAATTCAGATATAGGACTGCCATTAACTAGAACCTAGAATTCCAAAACCTGAACCTTAAATCTTGAACCCCCAATGCAGAATCCAGAACGCTAAACCATGAACCCAAAATCCTGAACCCAGAACCCAAAACCATGAAGCCTGGCACAGAATCCTGCAACATGAATCCACAACACTGAACCCAGAATCCAAAACTTTGTACCTTAAATTTTGAATCTAAAACTCTAGACTCAAAATCCAAAACCTTAACACATGAAATTAGAACCATGAACTGAAACCCCTGAACTAAGAGGTTAAACATCCTTTAATTTATTTGACATTAAATCTTAACCTGACTATCATACGCACTAAATATTTCCCATTAATATGCCTTTTCAAAATCTACTTTAAATATAATACAAGACTTTTTTTTCTATGTCTAACATCATCTAAGAACTCATTGACTATTATAACGTTATCTGGTAACCCTCTATTTCATTCTTACTATTTTCCTTTTCTATTTTGGTTTTTGATAGTTTATTTTGTTGTTCTTTGGTCTTTGTTGCTTACTAGTATCCATTAATTGATAACTTAATTGTCGTAAGTGACAAGAAAGATTGATACACGTTTTTTTTTTTTCTTTTCTGTTGGGTTATAATAAGCTTTTACATTTTTTTTTCTAATTTTTAGTCTTTTAAGACGATTCTTGTAAAACTTTTATTTTTGTTTTAATTTTTATTATGTATTGTATTCTTTAATATATGAATTATCGCTTAATGATTAAGTCACATGTTCGAGTGGACTACGTTAGGGTTTACAATATTTTTTTACTTTCATGATCCCTTATTTAACGTTAATTTCAAAGGAGGCAAAAATATCTCAGAATAAACTATATACATATCATTTTTGAGTTTTACGAAAAGTAAAAAAAAAAAATGAGAAAAAGAAGGAAAACAACATTATTTCCACATTAATTAACTGTTTCTTTAACAATTTTAAAAAAACTTTTCATCTTAATTAACAACTTGTATATAAAGGATATGTAGTTTCATGAAGAAACCCAAACAAAACTAAATTTTCACCAAAACTTGTTTTTTTTTCAATAAGAACTACATGCGAACTCAGTTAATTAAACTTATGTATATATATTAAAGTAAATTTCATTTGTTTTGTTAAGAAAACAAAATGGAAAGAACTAATTATAATAACGGGTAAAGTAAATGGATCATGGATGATTCAGAGATGATATGAGGGTGTGACAGCACAGCAGTGAATGAGTGATGGGTATGGAAGGAATATAAGAGAAGATAGATAATAGATATGGATCCTAGGGTGGAGGACCCACCACCTCACTCTGTAGTCTGTATCAGAATCATTTCTAACATTCAAAGATATGGTAGTGTAAAAAGGGAACCCACTTATATTCATGTCATTTTTTTTTATGATATCTCAGAAGAACAGAAGAAAATGACTTGTTTATATGAATCTTTGAAGACTGTGGTTGTGTTGTGGTGCAGGTTTTGCAGTTCAGGTGACTGATTTGATGAGGGAGTCAATCTGCATATCTTTAATTAGACTATGCTACTCTTCCAATTCCAATGTGAGATCAGAAAAGTGCAATTCCAACTTTAATTTTACAAATTTTCCTTGGTACTTGTGTTCAAAGTAGTGACGGCAACAAAAGAGATGATCATAATAATAAGTTTAACAGGTAATTAACCAACCCAAAATAAAAAGTTATGATTTTCTTTTGTTTTATTTTTTATATACAATTTTAGTTTTTTTTAATTGTTACGTTCTTGAGAGTTTATAATTTTGATTCAGTTTTCTTAATTTTTCATTCTTTCTTTACTTCAATTTAGTTCTTGATTTAACATATCCATTCAAGGAATTATTAAAATTATATTTAATTCATCAAAATATAAATTATTTAAATTCCATAATTTAGTTTTTTAATTCATAAAATAAAATATGGATAAAATTGCAATTTTTCCAAATAGAAATAAAGTAGAAAAGATACATAAAATGCATAAATAAATGGAAAATATATTTATATTTTTAACTAAAAAATATAAATGATTATATTTTACTTATAATATATTTATACTTATTAAAACAACATAATAAATTTATATAATTTTTAAATACAAGATTATGTAATTTATTTATAAATAAGAAAAAAAGTTAAAATTATTAATAAATTATATAAAAACAATTCATAACATGATTCCTCTACTTTAATTTTCATTACAAATATTTTATAATTCTTCTCTAAAAAAATGTTAAGCAATATAATGAAAAAATAGAATAAACTTTTTTAAATTGAATTGCAAAGTATTGTTTTACTTCAAAAATTGTATTAAATTTAAACCAAACAAAATTGAATTAATTTTTTAAGTTTGATTCAAATTATTCTTTCATAAAAAAATTATAATTTAAATTATGAATCTTATAAATTAAATTTTAGTTATTTATTATAAAAGTAGTCATTTTTAATTTATTTTATTAAAAACATTAACTAATCAAATTATATTTAAAAATATTGGTATGATTAAATGTGTTTTGGTATATATCCTAAGATCCTAGAAATTTATTGTAGAGTAGAAGTATGTAAAGACTTAAAGGAATAGTCTGATATTAGTAAAATGATATCTGAATATTTTATTGTTGAAATGATATAAATAAGAAAATTAGTTATTTAGATTTTATTTTTATAAAACTATCATTTTTATATAATAGAATTTTTTTTCCTTTATCTTCTATCTAAAATTATGAGCTCACTCTCATTAGATTGATAATCGGATGTCACCCATAGGCTTTTGGCATCGAGTAAAGTAAGAATATCCGATCAAATTCTTGGACAAAGTAAGTTCATTTTCTGTTCATTTCCTTTAAGTCAGTTTTCTAATATTCTTAGCTACTATAACAATCTATGTTGAATTCTCTTGCAGGTATGAAATTGGTTGATTTGCTTTTGAGTACTATTTGCTATCTCACAAGGTAGTTTTTAAATTATAGACTTATTGAATTTTGTTTCAAAATTTGTGCAAGTCTGAATTGATGTTAATTTTGAAATGAGATAAACGGCCTGAGTTAGTTATGATAGCTCTATTTTGATGATGTAACATCCCATATTTTTCATATAATAGAAACTTTATTGCATAAAAAAATTATATAATAAACTTGAATATAAAAATTCATACATTCATCATGTATTTTAAATTATACTTCTCCACATAAGATTTAATAAAATATCTTTGTAAAATTACAAATAAAATAAAATGAAGCTTCTCCATCACAATTCACTAGGACTCACACTACCTGTTAAATTCTTTGCTCCCGTGTAATATACACGATCATTACAGTTTTAAAAACAAAACAAACAACACACAAAAAGAATGGTAAGCTAGAGAGTTTTCAAAACAATATATATTTTCATAAATTGGATTTCTATCTCAACAAAATAACAACATTTCAATCTTTCATAATTCATCTCACATCATACATATATTGATTCACAAACAAACAAAGACACTAGACTCTCTACTTCCGGAAGACCCGTGCATTGAGTTAGACATCAAGAGGTGTGCACCTGTCATATACCACCTAACTGTTCCGAACAGTTTATTCCGATCGGGCTCATATTTCAAACCTCGGATCCCGTATGCACAGGGTTAATCCATATGTCCTATTCCGATCGGGCTCATATTTCAAACTTTGGACAGGACCATATGAACCTCCTTCGACTCTTCACCAACTGGTAATCTTCATCCATGTGAATCCAATGTACCAGTAAAATCAGGATACCTCCTTAGAATCCCCAAACAATGCACATCCTAATAATCTCAACACGAGTATCTCCTTTCCTGAAGATACTATGTCTCGATCACACACCACATCATTCACAAACTTTGATATTACATCATACAATACATAAACATTCATCCAATTCATTAATAAACAAATAATTACAATATTATGAAAAACATTCAAACTAGTTTCCCTTATCAAATATCAACATTATAGATAAATTTCTATTTCAAAGGAGACAGACATTTATATAAAAAGACATCCAACTAGTTTTCCTTACCCAAATTCACAAAACAAGTAATTATAATATTTATTAAAAACATTCAAACTAGCTTTCCTTACCTCTATAGAGTAGAGATACTCAAAACCCTAAAATCACAAGCAACCTAACTCTGTTCAAGAATCTGATCGAACACTCTTGATCTACTCAACGCTAGGAATCTAAGGGTGTCTTCTGATTGTCAATATGATAATCTATGAGATCGCAAATCTAGAGAGAAGGTAGAAAATTTTAAAGAGATTTTTTTGAGAGATGGTAGTTTTCATAAAACTGTATATCTTCTTAAAAAGAGAGAGAGATTTGGTAGTTTTTATTGGAATAAAACATAATATATTTTTAGAGAAATAAAATATCTTCTTAGAGATAATTGCTGGTTTTTATTAGAACAAAATAGAATATCTTCTAAGAGAGATAGAATATCTTAGAGAGAGAGTTGGTAGTTTTTATTAGAATAAAACAGAATATCTTTTTAGGGAGAGAGAGTTGGTGGTTGTTATAAAAATAAAAAGTAAATAACTACCTTTTATTTACTTAAACAACTCTTCTATTAAAAAAATATTTAACTGTTATTAAATTTATATCTAAAATTAAATTTTATTCTATAACTATTTTCCAGAGTATTACAGATGATGATGTGTTAGAGAAGTAATGCTATGAGTCTATGTAAATGTCTATGCATGAAATTAGGAATAAATAGGTACATATATATGATTGTAGGCTATTAGAATATTTATAAGTTACATGAATACAGAGTTCTTGTGACTAGTTTAATCATGGAAAGTGCCTTAATGAGGGAATTGATTTAGGAAGCATGTGAACAAGATAGGTTTCTTAAGCTGGGTTTTCATGGCTTGTTTTGGAAGAGGGTGGAATTCTTGTAGAAAAATACATTAATAGCTAATAAAACTGATGAATTAAAATTGTATTTGAAGGTGAAACAATATAAATGAAAGTGAGTTTGCATGGTGAGGATTCAGTGTAGTAGTTTTGAAAGACATGTTTATGTATATTTTACTTAAGCGATAAGATTCTCGCTCATGCAACCTTGTGTAAATGTAGACATGCTCTCAGGTTTATTTTCATTCAAGCAAGAAGATTTTCGTCCAACCGAGATAAATTTTTTGCTATAACGAGGGTATTCTCGCTAGTACTAGAACTAGAGTGCTCTCGGATTGATTTTCGCTCAAGCGAGAGAAATTTCACTCAAGCGAGGGAGGATTCTTACTCAAGCTAATTTTTTTTAATTATTTATTCTTCTTTTATTTTTGATTTTTTTTTCTAATGCAATTTATGGATTGAATAGAATAGATTGATTTATAAATTAGATTGAATAATATTGTTGATTTAAAAATTCTTGAGATATTTGAGATTGAGATTGAAAAGTGAATGAATGAATAATGATTCGTTCAATAATATCCTAACTATACTAGTAATAGGAATAAAAAATAAATGAGGTAGTGAGAGTCGAAGGAGGTCTGAACTGGATGACTCCAGCTTGAAATGGATGACTCCAGCTTGAAATATAGATAACCAGAACAAGTCTTAGGAGGGCTAACCTTATCATACAATATTATTGATTCACTGGTTTGGGAGCTGTGTATATTCACAATTTGGAGTTGTATGACAGGTGCATATTTGTGGAGTTGTATTCCAAAAATAAAGTCAAGTTTGTCTATGCGTGTCGGACTCTTATAATTGAAATTGAGAATGAACTTAAGTGTTATAAATGATTTGATATGTTTATTTGTTGCTTGAAATATGTGATTTTTTTGAATATTCTAAGATTGTTTTTAAATCTGTTAGCTTATTTTTTTTTTTTGTGTATGTATTTGTTGTATTTTATATGTAATGATCATGTATTACGTGAGGACATTCGATATTACAGAAGAGGCTGTGGAAGATGTTTTGGGTGAAATAATCTTGTTAGGAATTTGTTTTAAAAAAATTCATATATTGATAATATTTTGTAAATATGTTTTAAATTTTATATTAGTATAATTGTATATTTTTTTGCATTAAATATGAAGTAATGTACGATATGTAATTGTAAAATTTTAATTGTATGAGTATAAGTTTTATTTCGGATGTTACATATATAATTAATATAATTATGATAGACTAACTTATACTTAATTTTCGTGAACCAGATATATGAAAGACTTAAGTAAACAAAAATAACTCATTTTTGTCACTTTTAATTATTAGAGATGAAAAGATAGGTGAATTTGATTATTTTCATTCTACTTCTAATTTGTCTAATTTGTCTAAGGGGTGGAGTCTAACTAACTCATCATAATTAGTACTTAGCTCATTAGAAAGAGTAAGTTAGTCCACCAAATTTGCATTTTCTTTATAAAAAATTATATGTTTCTAAAGAAATACTTATTTAGGTTAATATCTTTTATATCTCAACTAATTAATCAATGTATCTAATATTTAAAAACCTGGTACTGTTACGTGTTAAATTATTTAATTACAACTATTATTTAATTGGTGTTTATGATTTAAATTATAACCTTATTTTATATTTGTCTCCTTCAAATAAACAAAAAGATTATACTTCTTTAATTGTAGTTTTTTAGTTTACTTTTAATAAAAAATTCGTATTTTATACATATAATATAAAAATAAAAAAGGCAAATAGATTGACATGTTAGATGGACTATTTATTACCTATAAATTTAATTATGAGCAAAACTAACATTTTCACGCTAAAAACCATACCAAAATATATTAAAATGAAATAAGAAAATAACAACACGTTAAGGGATTAGGCTAAAATTCATGAGTCAAAATCAAACAAATATATACTTAGACATTTCATCTTGTTAATTATGTTTTAAATAAATTGGTAATGCATCCAAATGTAAAAATCTATTAGTTAAATATTGATTTTTTTTTCAAACCATCAACACATATTACTCTTTTTATAAATGTGAAAAGCAACAAATCGTAGAAGAAATAAGATGAAGACAACCTTCTTCATATACACTAAAGCACTAAAGAAAAGTCTTTGAGAGCAAGCAACACAAGGTGGAGTCAGTTTAAAGTCATAACCTATGGCATCTTCTAGAAAAAAATCTACTCAGTGGTCAAAATAAGCAACCACAAGTTCAATCTAAAAAGCAGTGGAAATGTTAGTTGCTGACATTTCTACAAAGCTTGTTTTAGAGTAGGTATACATTGAGAAAATTTCAGAAACTTCTTCAACTTTAATTTAATTCATTTTCTAGTTCTTTTAATCATTTCATTATTCCATACTCTTTCTTTACTTTTTTATTATGCAATTTAATTTTCTGCACTTTATTATTTTTTTATGTTTTTTTAATTTTCTAGTTTGATTTTTTACCATTAGTTGAATTTGGTTTTATAAAGACTTGTTTTGATTATATTTTTGTTTAAACTATAAATGTTCTTTACTGTATTATATAAATATTCTTTACTTGATTGTATAAATGTTCTTTACTTGGTTGTAATAATCTATATGATAATTTATTTTTAGAAAATCAAGTAATACAAATAACTAATTAGATGACATTTAACATGTTTATTTTCTTACTTAAAATTGACATTATTTGTAATAATAAAAATAGAAAGATTGTCAACACATAAATTATATTTCATATGACTTGGTAAAAGTTAAAATATGAGAGTCTTACCTAAGACATTCTCAGTTTTAATAATAATAATTAATTCATGTTTTGGTATATTTAACTATTTATCAATATGAAATAAGTATAAAATTCTTTAACACTAAGAGTATTACATGTAAATGTTAAATAATAACATTAAATAAAATTTGAGAGAAGGTAAAACGAATTATATATAATCTGCTGACACATGTAGAAATAAGATATTATTTACAAGACATGATGTCATTTATAAGTTAAGATACATACAAAGAATAGACACGATCTAAACAAAAACTTAAAAGGATAAGACACTAAAAAAAGAGTAAAAGAAACATGAATCTATTATTAAAAAAAATTGTCCTTATTTTACCTATGATCTAAATCACACAGATTAAAACATAAGATGGTGAAAATCCGAAAAAAAAGGTTTTTACATTATTGTTAGATATGATTGGTTATATAATTATTTAGATAATGAACTCACACCAACTTATGGAATAAATGTCCACAGGTAGATTAAAAATAATTTAAAATAAATTAGATGTTAGTTTATATTAAGACACACCTAATATAATATAAGTATTTTGAGAATTATTTGTATATTATTTTGTATCAGTTGAAAATGTTGAGATAGATTAGATTGGTTTAGATTCACATTGATTATTTTTATTTGTATTTTGAATAATATCTTCAATATGTTCCATATTAATCATTGATAACTTACTTTGAGTTTTTTTAATGTATTTTTATGTTTTAATTGTACTTCTTTCTTAAAGAGATAATTTTGTATATATATATATATATATATATATATATATATATATATATATATATATATATATATACGTGTTTGAGATATTTTAGTCGTGTAAAATATTTGTTAGATATTAAAGACATGTAAGTTAAAAGTGTGTATGTATCCATATAGTTATTTTATAGCATTACATGGTTTGTGTATTCATTAGGAGACAAAAATAATTTTCCTCTCAATTTAAGAAATTAAAAATAAATTTGAATCACCAAAATTATGAGTAAAAAATAAAAATTATAATCAAGTCATTAAAATTACAATATAATGCAAATTCGCAAATGCTGATAACTTAATGCGTCTGAAGGCAAACGATGGAAAAAAAATTAATGAGAAGATTCTTGAATTATTTGATAGTTTTTAATTAGATTTTTAAATTACTATTTTTAATTAGATCCAGCATTTTATTTATTTTTTAATTAAATTAATTTTGTCAATCTTTCACATACGTTTGAAAAAGTGCATAAATCTGAGCTGAAATTGAAAAAAAAAAATTGACCTAAACCATATTGCTAGGAACTGAATCGATCTTCAATTGAATTAACTGAAAAAAATGAATTTAAATTTGAAAAATTGAAGTGTACTTAAATAAAAATATTTATCTCAACTATAATTTATAAAATTGGAAAATGTATTTTAAATTAATTTTTTTATTAGAAATATGAAATCAATTTAAAAGATTTTCGTCCAAAACAGTTTGATTCAGTTAATTTTACTAAAGGAAGTTAATTTTGTGAAGTTTAGTCAAAGCAAGTTTAATTAAGAAAAATCGCTCATCCCAACAGTACGTTTTATTTTATTAGATAACGTATTAATTTTGTAATAAAAATTGATTATCTTTAATGATTATAGATTTGAAACTGCAGACGGTGCAGTTGATTTAAAAGGAGAATCCAAATCCATTAATTTAACCTAATAAAGGAAAGAAGGAAAAGGTTGAAGGTTTTGAAGATTGTTGAAGCGTGTTTATCCAAAAGCTAAGAAATCAACCTCGGATTTTCTTAATAAAAAGCATATAATGCAAATGAATTAAAAAAGGGGTGGCAATGATATGTAATAATTGAAAATGAATAAACTTGAGAAGGAAAAAGGTTGATCGGATCCAACTAGGTAGGCGTGATGCAATGCAAGGCAACTTCATTGATTTGGTTCAAAATGTGAACTGTGTGAAAGTCAAGGAAGATGGGTTTGGGAAGCAGAGACTGAAGGTGGACCCCACCAAGATACGTTTGGTCGTGTCTGACCATCAACAACGTTACTATTAATAATAAAAGTATGACTGTGACAAGAGAAGCGACAACTGCAGGTGGGATAATCCTCTCTGCTTCGTTTCCAAAAACAACAAACAAGATCTCTCAGATTTGGATCCTCCGAATCTCCCTCCTTTTCAATTATTTCTTATTCTTTTTCACAACCCTTTTCTCCTACCATCACCTTTCATTATAAACCACAACCCTCTCTCTCTTCCTTCTCACCTTCCGTTTCTTTCATACCATACCTTTGTTATATTATACCCATTCTTTTTTTTCCTTCAATCACCCCTTCAGTTAATTCAATCCAAGGATGGCTGCCGCCGGTGATGTTTTCGTGCCGGAAGTAGGTGCCGGGGAGCTCCACGTGCTTGCCGTTGATGACAGCCATGTGGATCGCAAGGTTATTGAACGGTTGCTAAAAATCTCGTCTTGCAAAGGTATAGGACTAAAGATGAAGAATTTTCGTGCTTTTGTGTGCTTTTTGGTCTGATCCATTAAAAAAAAAGTGGGATTTCGAAGTGGGTGTGTGTAAACTAGGCTTTTTCGGTGTTTTTTTTATGCACTCTGCTTGTGTTCTAATGGTTATTTGAACTGGGTGTTGGCAGTGACGGTGGTGGAAAGTGGAAGCAGGGCCCTGCAGTATCTGGGGTTGGATGGAGAGAAGAGCTCCTCCATTGGTTTTGATGTAAGCATATTTGGCTTTTGAATTGTTAAAGGCACTTCTTTTTGTTGGTGTTTACTTGGAGGGGGTGTTTATGTTGTTGTTTAATGAATGTTTTGACAGAGTGTCAAGGTTAATTTGATAATGACAGACTACTCCATGCCGGGGATGACAGGATATGAATTGCTCAAGAAGATAAAGGTAGGAAATGAGAATGGTCTTTGTTGTGTGTTTAGTTTGATTTTAAGTTCTTGTTGGTTGTGGGTTTTCCTCTTTTATCCATGGTTTTTAATTCTCTCTGTTAATTTCCGCAGGAATCATCTATGTTTCGAGAGGTTCCAGTGGTGGTTATGTCGTCTGAGAATATCTTGACCCGAATTGATAGGTGAGTTCTTCATTAAAACAGGATGCCGTTCAGTTCTTGTATTGTTTTTGTGGATGAACTCTTCATTAATTTCTTGATTCTGTGGTAAAGGCTTTTAGGTTTTGGATTTTGTTTGTTGATTTACTTATGCTAATGCTATGATGAGTTCAAACATCAGATTATTTGGGACTATCGCATTGCTCCATCTGGAACTCTTGGTTTTTTAGGACATAATTCCCATCTAAACTTGGAGTTACATTTGTGAAAAAGACATGAACTTTTTTTATATGATTAGATCCCTTATGATTTGGGCACATGGGTAGATGGAAAGGCTTATTGGCCATGTGAAAAAGGAATAAAGAAGATTACACTGGATATTGGACAAAAGGGATATGGAATCTGTTTGATAAGAGTCATGAAAATCTGTTTTTTGACTTAGGCTAGCAGCATATAGCGAATATCGCTCGTGGGATAAAGTTCTTGCTGGATTATATCCCACACTTTCCCATTCTAGGCTGGTTCCAGTGAAATTTTTTTTCTTATTCATCAATAATCTGAACACGTTAGTCACATGGAGGAGCGTTTTGTGAACACGTTGTTGCTAACTTGCATTTGTGGCTACAATGATTAAAGCAAGATGAAATCCAGATTCCCTCTTGCCTAATTGTCAACTGTTTGCACAAGGACCCTGTTGGCACAAACCAATTATTGTCTTTATAATAGCCACAAAAATATACTCTTACTCATTGCTTGCATTCATACTCATACATGGAATTACTGAACATTTGAACAAAAGTTCTATAATTGATGATTATTTGAGTTATAGACTGGTTTGTTGATTGTTTACTTTTGTGATTGGCAGTTGCTTGGAGGAAGGAGCAGAAGAGTTTCTGTTGAAACCTGTGAAGCTGTCAGATGTAAAACGTGTGACAGATTTCATCATGAAAGGTGAAGGGAAGAAAATAGTAAAAAAAAGCCAGAAAAGAAGTAGATCAGATGATTACAGCCCTCCATCTATCTCAACTGTGTTCTCATCAGTTTCTCATCCATGTGATCTATCATTGCCTGCATCACCTTCTACATTGCACTCAAAGAAATCCAGATTGAGCTTATAGATTGAGCAGTGGTGTTTATGTCACCTCCAATTTTGCCAAACCATTGTTCATACCCAAAAGCCTTTCATGTTATTTGCATTTAGACTACACATTGCTGACAATGAGTACTAGGATTAGGAATGAGGAAGAGGATGACAGAATCACTCTGCTTTTTCATTTGCCTGCTTACAAATTTTTGCTGTACAGAAAAAAAGTTCATTAAAAATCAACGAAACCCTCTGTTTCATGTACTGTCTCTTAACTATAGTCAATCATTCTTAACTGTGATGTTTTTGGATCCTTCATTAGAAAAGTTCTTGATGAACTTTTGTAGCATTCATCACTGTTAGTTACTCGAATCAATGAATTAAGGAATAAATTATTTATTTATTCTTGGAAGTTGTATTTCAGTGATATACTAATTTTTAAAACAGTAAAAACTCGTTTATTAGTTAAGTTAATAAAACCTAAAATATGTCGGATTCTATGTAAGTTTTTCTTAATTGATTATATAATTTCAAGGATTAAATTCGTCTTTTATTTTAAACTAAAAAAGGTTTCTAAAAGTATTAATAATTGTTTACCATTATGAGTTGTTCCACATAGAAAAACGTATCTTTTTGTTATGGTATAAATATATATTTTTTATCTTTTGTGGATTTTGCATATAGTTATTGATAAAAAATGATTATTCTTAGTCGTCTATTTTTGTTTTGATTCTTACTGGTTATTAATATCCATTACACGTAGGGTTAACACGTTTTTTTTTTGTCTTCAATAATTATTATTTAATCGTGGTTTCTCAAAAAATTCTATATTTATTTTGGTTCTCCGAACAGAGACAACTTTTTTCTCTTAATTATTTTATTCAAAGTAAAAAAGTTAATTAATATCATACATATAACATTGTTTCCTTTTACTAGGTTTGTCTTTCTTTTTCCAGCATTTTCTATTTGGTGGAAAAATTTACTGGAGACGAAGAATTTGAAATAAAAAAAGATCTTATTGGTATAAATCTTGACCTCCAAGAAATGCTTTACGAAATAAGGAATACAAATTCCGACTAAAGAAAACCAATAACGCTTCTTCTATTTTATTAACTTTCTTTCTTTAAATAAAATAATTTTAAAATAATATACCTTAGTTATTGACCTGATGACTTAAAACAACAACTCATTATTTAAAATAAGAAAAAAAATTATTGATAAAAAAAAGAAAAAATGGACATGTGTCGATATTATTCTATGATTAATCTTTCACTTGATGTTTGTTTGAATCAAACTGCAAAAAAGTTAAAAGACAAGAAAAATGTCACAAAAAGTATGGAAGTTTGAAAAATGAGAAAATAAAATATTAAAAAGTATAAAAAATAACAAGTATTTATGAGTTAAACTTTTTTCAGTGAAAATAATTTACAAAAAAAGGTTATTATAAATAACATTTCTGATTGTACTAATTCAGTAAGGCTGTTGATGTGTAATCGTAATGTAATTTTATTGTACTATTTGGTCGAGTTTATAATATATTACTAGGTGCTAACTTTCTTGTTTTATCTAGTCCAGTCACATATAGGCACTGTATAAGAATTTGAGCATCCTTAAAATATGCTTTTTAATTTAATTTATTTTTGACTATTAAAAAAATAAAAAAAAATAACATTTTTGAAATAATTAATTGTACGTAATCTTGAAAATTTTTCCTATGCCATAGTTGATACATATAACGACATAGTTAACTACTATTACTATTAAATA
>Ga0209489_103239_pt1 | contig 32051 bp, 27 predicted proteins | sample SiratrowhiteBW_FD_187527 | JGI IMG/M metagenome (GOLD analysis project Ga0209489, IMG submission 187527) | Root nodule microbial communities of legume samples collected from California, USA - Siratro white BW (SPAdes) (version 2) | ecosystem: Host-associated > Plants > Roots > Nodule | place...
AAAAAGAAAAAAGGGAAAAGAAAAAAAAAAAAAAAAAAAAAAAACATAGTACACTGCTTTATCACTTATATGGCTGACTAAAACAATTGTGTTTTTTTTCAAAACTCATTTATAAAAGTGAACCAATTATAATAGTTTTTTATATTGTTTTCAAATAATTATAATATGGTGTATCTGGATTTGAAAAATTTGAAACGGAAGTGAGCGAAAAAAAATTATATTTAAATTAAGAAAAAAAATGAAAACAAAGAAAAGTTTATCAAAATTTTTTGATTAATTTGGTGATGATAATTGATAAGTTGATTCTTTTAATAAATAAAATTATAATATTATAAATTTATTATTATAATTAAAAAATTAATTTAAAATAAAATACAATTAATTTGTTATCAATAATTTAAAAAAATATAATCATTATTGTTAATATGTTATTATTTATAATTTATTTTAATTATTATTATAATTTTTAATATTATTATTATTATTTATTCTAGTCTTTCTAAGCTAGGTCATATAAGCTATCCTGAAAATTATATTGTTTTATAATATGATTATTTTAAACAATTATATTTTAGTATTAAATATTAATTAATTATAATTTAAAGTATAAGTAGATATTGAAATGTTAGTTATTTAATTTTAGTTTTTAGTTGTTATTCTTCTTTTATTTATTTATATATAAATATATATATATATTAATAATAATTTTTTAGTTTTTTAAATGATACAAATATTTTGGTGAAATGATAGAAATGAATATGAATGAAATTGAAATTATAACAAAATATATATTAGATTGTACATTCAGTATTTATTAATAACATATCGGATTGTAGAATTTAGTATATAAAATCTACATCAAATTGAAAAGAAGAGATTTAATCTGACATACAAATCTCCACGGTATGTTAATTGTATACTGGATTCTATAATTTGATATATTAATTATATATTGGATTCTATAAATTGGTATGTTAACAAGTATACTAAATTCTATAATCCAGTATGTTAATTGTATACCGAACTGACACAATTCGGTATATATTTGATATACCGGATTTTATAATAAAAAATCTAATTTGGTATGCAAATAACATACCAGATTGTAGAATCTAGTGAAGATTTGTATATCAGATAAACCTTCTATTTATAATCCAGTGTGCATTTCATTTACTGAATTCTACAATTCGATATGTTATTAATATATACTGAATTGTACAATTTGATGTGTATTTTGTTATTAATAAAATTATACATACTGAATTGTAGAATTTAGTACGTATTAAAATATAAAAAAATAATATGTCAGATTTTACAATCTGATAACTTGTAGTCCTACACACCTCCTTTCATTGAACATTCCTCCTAAATCTACTTCAACAACCACAAAAATTCATAGAAACATTAATATTTGCTTACCAATTTAGGGCATGCATTTTCTGCAACGCAAAACAAAGGTAAGGGGGTGAATGACAAGACTGGGATGTAAAATTATGGCCAAGAGGTAGTATGACAATAATTGTATTGGCTAAAGTAAGGAGTCGAAAGGCCAAATAATAGTATCATATTCAAGAGTCTGGAGAATATTCTCTTTATTTCAAAAATTAAAATAAACTTAAATTTCACATACATAGTTTAACTATTATCATAAGAATTTGATTAATAAATTTCTATCATGTAATAAATTTAATTTGAATTATAACAAGAACCAAAAGATTAATTTAAGATTAATTTATTTATAACTTCAACAATAGAAAGTACTTCATGAGGAGTTTATATTACAAATTCTTAATTTAAACAAATGTAAAAATGGATTGACAGTTCTCTTTAGTGTTATCGAGTTCTCAATCACGTTTATGCTACAATCATTTCTAAAAAATAATAACAATTGTGAATGAATTTGGAGTATAGGAGACATCCACCTACATTCAATCTATTATTTACTTTCATTTATATCCAATGAACAAAAAGTAAGAAGAAGAAAATGAGATATAGGTACTTTTTCAAATAATTGTCTTTAAAATGATAAAGATAGTAAATGGTGAATATTTCAAATAACTTAGGAATATCAAACTTTCCTTCTCGAATAAAACATCATAAGCAAAATATATAAATAATCACTTATTTGACTTGTAAACAATATGGGAATAATAATAATAGTATTGAATGTAAACAACAATTGCCAAACACTTTAATATTGATTTCTGTTAAATTTTACCATATTTCATATTGGTAAATTTCATATTGCAGAGACCACATTGAGTATAATTCTATTAATAACAAAACAAAAATCAGAAAATGACTAGTAAGGATAAATGAGTAATCACACTACAACTTTACTTTCCATCCAACAATCTTCTACTCATTTAAATTCCCAAAGAATTTGATCCTCCATTAAGGGATATGTCAATATGGTACATATAATCATGAACCTTCCTAAATAAAGAGAATAATAATAATAATAATAATAATAATAATAATAATAATAATAATAATAATAATAATAATAATAATAATAATAATAATAATAACAATACCAGTAATATCATTAAGGAAGATTTGTAGTGTGAAAATTAATAACAGAAATTACTGCAATAAAAACAAAGAAATTATAAATTAAAATTAGTATAAGGAATTTTGAAATTGGGAAGAAATATAATAGAATAAGAAATCTTTGATACTCAGTATAAATATAAAAATCAAAGCTTAGACATGAAAAGAATAAAATAAAGATATTAAATAGTTAAAAAGTGTGAAGCTTAGGAATACCTTACCGAAAATATTAAAAATAAGAGGATATATATATATATATATATATATATATATATATATTACCCTGATTGAAACTGCAAATTTTGTGGGTCTTTATAGTGTGTTTTTTTGTGTGGATTATGGGGCTAAGGTTGCCTATTTATAGGGCCAAATGTAATCATTATATAGTTACATTTTAATTTTAATGAAACGTTAGATCCTAATGGAAAGTTTGCTAATGTAATGGTAAATGTGACTTGTATATGTTGACGTGGCACAGTGTAATGAGAATGTCCAAGTTCAACTTATCTTGTCTTATTCTTTGACCTTTATCTTTACTAATTTTTTTATTAGCATTATTATAACTTAGATAAATAAGAGTTCCACATTCAACTTACTATTGATCCCTTGGTTTAGTCAAAAGCATACTCATGCAACAATCAAAAGTGATGTGGAAAGTGATGTGGAAGACACAAATCAAAGCCGAAAGGCTTACTAATAGATAATCAAGAGTGATGTACAAGACACAAGTCAAAGCCAAAAAACTTACTGATGCGACAGTCGAGTGATGCAAAAGAAGTAAGTCAAAACCAAAAAACTTACTGATGCAACAGTCGAGTGATGCGAAAGAAGTAAGTCAAAGCCAAAAGGTTTATCGATGCGGTACCAAGAGTTGATACAGAAGAAGTAAGTCAATAGCCGAAAGGCTTATTGATATGGTGTCAAGAGATGATACGGATACGGTATCGAGAGGTGATCCAGAATAAGTGAGTCAATAGCCGAAAAGGCTTACTTATTTAGCATGTAAGAGATGGATTCCGAAGTATAAAAAAGCAGTGATTTTTAGATGTATATGTTTCAGTAGTTCTTGTTTAAAACATATAAACTTAAATGAATTGTACACCAAAATCTGAAGTACAAAACACTTTGGGATGCAGAAGCATTATCAGCATAGAGAGAAAGACAGCTCATGGTCAGTTATCATTTGTAGCTGATTTTTGGAAATGACTAGAATGCTTTGTTGTATGATTCTCAGTTCCAGATTTTGGGGTCCTTGGGAATGAATTTGAGGAATTTAGTTTTTCCAATGCTGCCAGAACATTTACCATGGTTGGTCTGCATTTCGGATCTGTATTTAGACATTGCAGTGCAAGTGTTGCTGCTGCTAGTGCTCCTTTCTTGGAGTATTGAGCACCTAACCTTGTGTCCATGATTCTCAAAATTCTTCTGCTATCACTCAGGAATGGTCTTGCCCAATCCACCAGTGTTTCTTCTGAAAATCCGGGTCTCTCATCTTCAACTACACGCCTTCCTGTTAGTAACTCTAACAGCACAACTCCAAAGCTGTATACATCACTCCTTGGGGTCAAATGACCTGTTCGTTTAGTCAAAGGCCAACTTATTATAATAAGCAAAAGATGGGCTCATCAACTTTACAAATCATGGACATAACATCACAGTAAATGGAACACTAATTAGTATTTGACTCATTCGTTTAGAAGGCTCTCTAGAGTTTTTAAGAATTGTTTTACCTTATTTTTTATTATGAGTAATGACATATATATTTTAGACAAAATTGGTTCTTCATTTTGAGCTGTGATCCTGTGGGAAGAAGTGACAGACAAATTACCTAGGCTAGGTACTCGGTCTCATGTACCAAGTACTAGCACACATTAGTGTAGTAAACTGCTATAGTATGCATTCAAATTGGTATCAATACTTCAATAAAAGAAAGTCTCAAGTGTTCCTTAATAGTATAACAGTGTACTATAGCATCTTTTTGTGTCTCAATTGCTCCTTTTTTTTCTTTCCTTTTTTCATTTTGGTACTGTCAATAACATCCAAAAGCAAAGAACCTAATACTTTTGGTAAAAGGGTACAGAAAAATGGAAAGGCAAATTTACCTGTAGCCACATACTCTGGTGCAGCATAACCATGAGTTCCAATAGCTCTGGTGGAAACATGGGTGTTGTCTCCTGTAGGATCATCTCTTGCCAAGACAAAATTCGAAAGCTTTGGGTTGAAATCCTGCATATATCACATTGCTACTCTTTCAGAACGGAGACTTGCATGCAAACAACAGAAGTTGTTTTCTTCACATATTCACAAGCCAAACTTTCAGTGTTAAATACCGAATCAAGTAGGATGCTGGCTGCCCTTAAATCAAGCATGATATAATATTATATTATTGCATTATATAAATAATATACAACATATACATACCACAATATATTAATATTGTAGGCTTATAGGCCTTATATAAACACACTGTCTAGTGTGCTTAAATACACCAGGCCGTCTAATGTGTTTAAATAGACTAAAACATCTAGTATGTTTAAACAACGAGACCCTTAAGTGTGTTTAAATAGAGTAGACCGTACTAGACGGGCTAGTACGTTTAAACACACTTGTTTAAACAAAATTTGTCTCATCTAGCAAGCACTATGCCATCAGTGTTCTTTTTGTTTTTCACAAAGGAAAAAACAGATGTATAGCACTATACTTCTCTAAAGGTTACTGAGATTTTTGTCAACACACATGATATAATATAATGACAAAACAAACAATCCTAGATACAAGGGTTGCTTAAGAATAACAATTTAACAGAAAAACTAAAACCAATGTAGCCCATTTTCCAATAAATGGTTAAAAACCATAATATCCTTACCTTGGGTAAACCATGTTACATCTTCAACACATTGATTGGACACTGACCAATTGCCCTTAAATAAATATCTATTTCTTTCTGTGATCAAATCCATAAAATCCTTTTCGGATCATTTCTTCAAGCCATTGCTTAGCCTCATCTTTCCGCCCGTGATTCGAGAAACCACGTACCATGATATCATATGTCCAACCATCAGGTTCATAACCCTTTTGACATATCCGAGCAAACAACAAACGAGCTTTGTCCATATCACTCTTGGATAATTCTTTCAACAACAGATTATAGGTGAAAATATCAGGCGCAAAGCACTTCTTTATTAATCGTTCCAAGTCCGAAATATAATGGCTCACTCTGAGACAACCGGAAAATGCACCAATCACCAAGCTAAGTGCTGAATTACCACAAAATCCCCCCTCTTCTACTCCTCTTAAAGAAACACATGTATCGTAGAGTTGTGGTGAAATCAAAGAATGATGAAGAAGTATATTGCCAATAAAAGAACTTATTGGGCGTCCCATTTTCTCATATGCGTTAACAATATGTATTGCTTCATGATATCTTCGCAATGAGCAAAGCTTCTGCACGAGAAGCTCAAAGCATTCAAGACTTGGATTTAATCCAACTCTGAACATAGTGAAAAAGAAGTCAAGTGACATGTCTATCCTATTGGACTTGCAAAGACCAACAATTAAGGTAGTATATAATGTCTTGCCTACCAAACCCTGGTCGCGGACAACATTAAAAAAATTCAGAGCATCAGAAGTTCTCCCACTGAACAAATAACCTCGCAGCACAAAAGTACGAGAAAGCAAATTGGGCTCAACACCATTTCTTTGCATCAATTCAAATACTTCCCTACCCAACTCAGGCTTCATGGCATGTCCAGCACCATCGATGAAAAAGTTATAAGTGAGACTAGAATGTTCATAACGAGTGAGCATCTCCAGTAAATTGAAAAAGCGCCCTCTTGAATTATCCATTTCAAGCAAGCAGCTAATTACAGTTCTACATGATGGATAGGTCAGCTTATGACCCTTCCCCTTCATTTCGACAAGAAGCTGAGCAGCAATATCTCCCCTACCCAACTTCACAAAACCCTTAATCATCTTAACATACGAAGACCTGGCAGCAACAGTCTTAAGTTCTCCATGTACCAAATAGCCATCTTCCACTCTCCCAGCCTGGCACAGCAGATATGAACATGTCATACAGTGATGCAGGAGGCACAATATTCCTGCCCACAGAAAGATGCATCAACTCCTTCATCTCATCAATCTTGCACTCCCTACACAATGCACTCGCAAGCGTGCAAAATGTCCTCCCATCAGGGAAATAACTCTGGTCAACCAAGCTTCTGACAACTTTGTACGCCTCCACAACACCCCCATCCCAGCACAAAGTTAGTATCAAATACTTGCAAGCCAAGTGATTGAGAGACAAACCAAACTCAGACCTTGAATTGTACAACTCCAGCGCAACATCAGCCATCCCCACTTTGCAAAAAAAGCACAAAACAGCATTCATGGTAAAAACATCAGGGGCAATGCAACTCTCATTCATATCCACCAATAAATCATACACCTGGCGCAGCCGATTCTCCCGCAAAAGCCTATAAATCAAAATATTATAGCTAAGAGTGGAGGGACAATACCCTTCAGAATCCTTCTTCTGAGAGAAAAACTCCAATGCCTCATCCAACCTACCACCTTTAACAAGACCTTTCACCCAAGCCCCATATGCATGATCCAATGGAACCAACCCCGAACTCCCAAATTGCTTAACCAACTCAACCGCACGCTTAAACCTAAAACTCTCACACAAAGCACCAACCAAAAAATCCACTTCAGGCCCTTTTAACCCCTCCCCACGACCCATCAAACGGTTGAGAAAACCCTCAGCCTCCTCCAACTTTCCCTCTTTGCACAAATGCTTAACAACAATGATATTGGTGGTGTGATTCTCGAAACCCCTGGCGCGAATTTGCCTCACGATGATGTCAAAAGCGTTGAGGTAGTTTTGCTCAACGAGGGAGTCCAAAAGGACGTGATAAGCGAAGGAGTCGAGGTCCAAGCCGATGAAGCGCATTCTGGCGTACGCCTGGAGCGCATTTTGGGGCTTCCCGGCGATAGAGTACCCGAGGACGAGGATGTCGTGGAAACCGACGTGGTGGAGGAAGATGCGGCGGCGGGAGTCGTCGAGGAAGTCTAGGACGAGCGGTTTGTGGTTGGCGCGCACGAGGATGTGGAAGATGGAGACGAAGGTGGCGCGCGTGTGGTGGAAATTCGGTTGGCGGCCGGCCCAGTCGAAGAACTTGAGGCAGGGGAGGACGTCGCGGTGGGCGGCGGTGTAGCGGAGGACGCGGAGGACGAGGCTCTCGGAGAGCGGTAGGGACAGCGCGGACAGCGCCGCCGATAAGCGGTCGTCGTCGCCGGAGGCGGTGAGGATTTGGTAGATGCGGTTGACGAGGGGGTCCAGCTGTAACTTCCGCGCCGCGAACCACGTCTTGAAGGAGGAAGCTACGTCGTTTTGCGTGAGCAGAAAGGAGTTTGAAGTTGAGAGCGTTGATGGAGAAGGTGATAATGCGAGAGAAGCGCATGCAGTATGGGAAGAGCAAGAGTTGATAATGGAGGAGACGAACGATTTGGATCTGAAACGGTGTTTGGTTACATGTTTGATTGGTAGCATCGTAGACATGAATCAATGGAGGTGGATTCTTCTTCCCCTTCTTCTTCTTCTTCTCTTTCTTCTTCTCCTTGTTGTCCTTCTCTTTCTTCTTCTTCTTCTCTTTTTTCTCCTTCTTCTTCTTCTCCTTGTTTTTCTTCTTCTTCTTCTCTTTCTCTTTTTTCTTCTTCTCTTTCTTCTTCTTCTCCTTCCAAGTGTTTGTGTATATGTCTGTGTGAAATTCCCGGTAACATAGAACACCTTCACTTCCTAGTTCTGGGTTTAGCGGGGGTTTACGTCAACTGTTAGAATATGCCTCTGATTAAACAATTATTTAAAATTATTATTTTTTAATTAAAAAGATATTCATATGCAAGATGGTTAATATTTTTGTTATTATTTAACCATCCACTATGAATTACTTTTATTTTATACAGTATGCTTTTATTTCTTTTATCAAATTTTATTTTACTTTTTAAGTTTCCTTTGTAAATTAATGGGATTGGTATCTTTTCCTAATTTCATTAGTTTTTTTCAAATATGAAGAGAATATAATTTGTTACAATAAGACTAATTCCCTCAAAGTTTAGAAAGATATAGATCAAACTTATATTTTTTTAAAATTAAATTTAAGGACTGTTTTCATTATATTTCAAGAATACAAGGTTCAAATATAATTTTTGAAACATAGAGATTAAAATGAATTTTGATAAAAAAAATCACGCCCATAAATTTTAAAATAATGAGACTAAGATTGATTAGAAGCTCGTGATAATAATAAAAACATATTGATCTTATGTCGATATTATCTTTTGAAATTTTTTTTATTGTAATAATGAACTTATCTTGTAATTTTAATCTAATTTATTTCATATTTAAAGTAATACAATGAAAAATTAATTTATTTTTTCAAATTATTTTTTATAAATAAAGTGTTATTATTATTATCATCAATTCACTTATGACTACTAAACTAGGATATATAAATCACTTTTGGTTGATAATGCAAAAGCTTAATTTTTAAATATGAAATAATAAACTCGTATTTAAAGAAATGAGAAAAAATAAATTTATGCATATTTTTTTATTTTTTATTTCGTTCTTATTATTATTTCTCCGCAGTGCTGTGTTGGGAGGAAGGTCTACTTCTTTCTCTCATTTTTGGACTTCACCTGGTAAAATTCGCGCACCCTACTTTTTCATTTCCAAATTTTCTGTTTTTTCTTCGATATATTCGTATTCCTTTCTGGGTTTCGTAGCTCAGTCATGTTAATACTCATCTGGGTTGCACCCATCAGAGGTTTCGTTCCCTTTTTTCTTCTTCGCAGTCTTTGATCAAATAACTCTCATAATGTATTTTGCAAGGCATGAATTAAGGAATAGGAACAACTATGAATATGTTTTTTTCCTTGCCAGCATAAAAGTTAAAATTTTGTAAATTTAAGTGGGTCTGGGTCTGTTAACATCGATTTTCACCAATAGATTAGGATAATTTTCATTAGGGTTTCAGTGTTTTTGGTAACGGGTGATGCTCCAGTTTGGTGAGCTAATAAGAGTAATGGAAAACATTGAGTATATTATATTGGAAGAGGCGGCATGCTTGCATGTCACAGTGCTCAGAGGCAATTGTCCTAATCTTGTTCATGAATTACTGATCAGGGATCGCTGTGTAACAGATGTTTGTTGGAAGTCCACAGTGAGTAGGTACCCTCTTTGTATCAGATTCCATTGGTGAAAGTGGAGTAGGCACTGGAATTCTGCTGGCATAGATGGGTTTTGGGACACTGAGTTTATCCACGGTTGTCCGATTTGAGGCCACAAATTTCAATGGTTTGCCCACATCTCGGTCCTCCAAGCCGCTGCCTCATCTATCACTCACAAAGCCATGTTGGGTTGTGAGAACGGAGTCAAATGTTCGGAGGAAAAGTAGGAAGAAGCCGGATCCGCATTGTGTGGTGTGTGAGGGGAGTGGAAGAGTTGATTGCCACCAGTGTTGTGGAAAGGGGAGGATAAACCAGACTCATTTGGAAATGCTCCCGAAAGGTGAATGGCCAATATGGTGTAGGACTTGTGGTGGAAGCGGTCTTGGTTACTGCTCCCGTTGCCTTGGAACTGGAGAGTATAGGTATATCATGGGCTTCCAGTTCATGAACCAGGGTGATAATCAATCCCAAGAAAACAAGTCTTAGACTTTTTTTTGTCTCGGTTGATGGTGTTAGATTCTAAGGTATTAGAGAATGTCTAGGTGCAGCAGCTTTGCTTGTAATTGCTGAATGACAAGTTTCAATCATAGTATGAAAAACCTTGTTATATAGATTGTTCCAAGTGTTATATCCCAGTACAATTTAATCTTGACTTACAGGTTTGTATGTTGTAACCTGAGTAGGTAATATCATTTAAAGTATTTTCTTCTTGCTTCTAAGTTTCAGATGTCTCTAACCTTAGTCCACATTTAATGCTACTGTTACTTTCTCCTGTCGTACTTTTTAATTTTTTTTCTACTATCAAGTAACTAAAAATGGATTTAATATGCATCTTCAAAATTTAGGAAGTTCCTACCATTTAATTTAACCTACTAAGATAACCAGTACTACTGTGTTTGGTGGAGATATTGACTTGCCAAGCAAGTTAAGAACTTGTAAATTTTCGCAAGTTCTTTTTAAAATTTTGTTGAGAGAAGTTTCTGGCCTCTATTAAATACGTTTCTTTGATTTTGGTTATTATGGAATTGAAGCTTCTTCCATCTTAACTTAGACTTGTTTATATGGTTTGCTTCAGAATTATCTGGCTTTTGAAATAACAGAAGCATTTTTTGACAAAGTCACATCTTAATTTTTTTTCTTTCACAAGGTTGTTGTCATACTAGATCTTCAGACTGCATCTTCAGTAGAAGTATACTCATGCATATCATTTATCTTCTGTGACCTTATTACATTTGATAGGATCATGAACCCTTTCGGAAATTTGGTCAGATTGAATTTCCCAATCTTAGGAATATGGTTTGTTTTCGAAATATCTGATAATGAAATATTTTTAGATTGTTTTACAAGATTGAATGCATAAACCTTGTTTATTGCTCTGGGTATTTGTAGTAATCAGATGATTGTGGTCAGCGCTGGAATCATATGATTAACAATGCAAATAAATGAAGGACACAACGGATCTTGCTTTGTAGACCCACTTTCACAGTGGAGTCAATGGCAGTTGCTTGATTCTCTTCTACCTACCGGTGGATTTGCTCACTCGTTTGGCCTTGAAGCAGCAGTTCAGACCCACTTAGTGTCTGATTCCAATGATCTTAAGACATTTGTTATCCATATATTGGAGAATACAGGAAGCTTACTGCTTCCTTTTGTGTACTCAGCTTGCATGTTGCCCAATTTGGAAAACTGGTATAAGCTTGACAAAATATTGGATGCTACCCTAACCAATGAAGTGGGTAGGAAGGCATCAATCTCGCAAGGATCCGCACTAATGAGGGTGGCTTCAGCTGTGTTTTCTGAGGTTCCCTCCCTCAAAACCATGAGAGATGCTTCTTTGGGTTTAGGTACCGTGTCTTTTCATCATGCTCCTATCTTTGGACTTGTATGCGGAGCACTAGGATTTGATAGTACTAGTTCTCAGAGAGCTTACATGTTCATCACAATTAGAGATGTGATATCTGCTGCCACCCGACTAAATCTGATAGGACCCCTTGGTGCAGCATTGTTGCAGCATCAAGTTGCTTCTATTGCAGAAGTTATATTAGAAAAATGGATGAATCGTGCGGCTGAGGAAGCATGCCAAACTATGCCTCTGCTAGATACTGTGCAGGGTTGCCATGGTTACTTGTTTTCAAGACTGTTTTCATCTTAGAAGGCAAATTGTGAACATTGCATTTCATATTTTGATTAAGTCTGTATGTATCAGTTATGTTGTGCTTAAGGTTTTCTGTTTTCTAATGTGATATCTCGTTGTGAACTATTTGTTAGTTAATAGTTATCATGTATGTGTGACGCAAAGGGTGCGTTCTTTTTGCTTCATTACTTAGCTTTCAACAAGGAAAAATATGGCCATGTTTTGAAATTTTACGAGACTAGTTTGGTAACAAAGATATTGGTGGTTTTTGAAACTGAGTGAGAAACTAGGTAATCTTCAAAGCAACCAGGTAATGCTGTATATAGATATTCTTGAATTTACATATAGAACATTGCTATTAAGTTAGAAGATGTTGAAACGGAAAAAATATTTTTATCCTCTGTTACCCATATCATTTTTATTTAAGTAGAAGTTCTGCATAAACGAAACAAAGGCTTTTTTTGGAAGGGTTCTAAAATCAAAACTTAAAACTTTTGTATATGCATGATACTATTCTCTCTTTTAAGCTTTTGAAAATATCTTAAGAGCTTTTAATGAGGTCGGATTACTTATAAGAGTTTTGAAAATATTAGCAGAAATTTCAGAAATATCGGCATGAACATTCTCAGATTGAACAAAAACAGCACATAAAAGACAGGTTGGTCAGCAGAATCAGCAGTATGATTACGGCAAAGCAAAAAGCATTAACCGCTGGAAGAAAATCTGCTGCAGCAAAAAGGGACAAAAATAATGGAGACTCAAATTAAATCTAAAGTTGTCTTATTCTTAAAAATGGTAACCTCTTATGCTTATTTTTCTAAGACAGGTGAATGATTAGGCATGATTGTGGCTACATGTCAATTTTATTGGAATCCAAACATAAGATATCTTAAATATAAAAGTGAAAAAAATAGAAACAAATATTTGTAAGAAATAATACAATAAATTCTCACTGTGAGATATTAGTTAAGAAAAACTCGTTTAATAATTACACTTGTATCATATAAAGCATCAATTACTTAAAAGGTATAACTTTTCTTTCCCTCTACCATAAAAATAGTTAAAAATAGTTATGGCTATAACCTACTCTTCTTTTATCCTATTTAGTTTTCACAAAATTAGCTTTACTAATTTTACCATCTCTCACTCAAAAGATAATTTTATTTTTCCAAAATTATCTTTGGGTGAGAGATTGTAAAATTAGTAAAGTTAATTTTGTGAAAACTAAATAGAATAAAAGGAGTGTAGCTTATAATCATAGAATTTTTTTTATGATGGAGAGAGCGAAGAGTTATACCGATGATTTACATTATATAAGTGGAATTATAAGATGAGTCTCTTTTAACTCGTATCTCGGTCTTATAGTGAGAAATTATTGTATTCTTATTTAATAAATGATATAAGTTTTCATTTTCTTTACTCTTATATTTAAAATATGTTATATGTTTGGATCTCAAGAGTGACATTAGAACTAAAGGACGCTAATTAATTTTATTTTCTGTTGTAACTTACCACATGCCATACTAAAAAAAATGGCAATAAAGTATGAGATTCAAAAATCATTAGGAGTAACTTTTTCTAGTGAAAATAGAAGCAATTATGAGGAAAGATAATTGTATGGCTGCAATTGAAGGTAGATCCATTGGGATTACTGGTGAAAAATGGAAGGAAATTGATCACAATGCAATTGCAAACTTGCACTTGACACTAGATAATTCAGTATTGCCAAGTGTAGAAGAGAAAGAGACAGCAAAGGAAATTTGAAATGCTCTTATCGAATTATATGAGGCTAAGTCACTTCACAACAAGATATTCTTGAAAAGGAAACTTTATACTCTTCGAGTGAATGAATCCATATCGATAACAAATCACATGAACAATGTAAATACATTATTTTCCTAACTCTTATCGTTGGATTACAAAATAGCATAAAATGAACGTGTAGAGCTTCTATTTCAAAGTCTACCAGATTCATATGATCAACTCATCATCAACCTAACCAATAATGTCTTGGTTGATTATCTTTTCTTTGATGATATGGCTGCTACGATTCTTAATGAAGAATCCAAGCAGAAAAATAAGAAAGATAATTTGGAGAGCTCAAAGCAAGCGAGGTGTTGTTGGTGATGAGAGGGAGATCAATAGAGCGTGGTTCTAATGGGAGTCAAAGGTTAAAGTAGATCAGTGTCACGAGGAAGGAAGGACTTCAGATGCTACAATTGTGGCATGAGAGGGCACTTCAAGAAAGATTGTCGGAACAAGAAAAGTATAGAGAAGGCTTTAGAAATATCAACTTCTCAAGGATGTGTTGTGTTGTGAGTACCTCTGATGATGGAAAAATCCTGTATGGCGAATCAAAAATTGGTTTTAAAGGTGGCAAACAACTCACTGATGTTTGGATTGTGGATTTAAGAGCAACTTGGCACATGACTCTGCATCGTGATTGGTTTTATACTAATGAACCTGTCTTGGAAGGATCTGTGTTAATGAGAAATGATCATGCCTTAGAAATTGTTAGAGTAGGTACTATTAAAATAGAAAATGTTTGATGGTTATGTTCGCACACTTCAAGAGGTAAGAACGTGAAGGGCTTGAAGAAGAATTTGTAGTCTATTGGATAGCTGAATGACCTTGGTTGCAAGACCCATATTGAAGGTGAGATCTTGAAAGTCGTTAAAGGTGCTCTTATGGTAATAAAAGCATAAAAGATTGCAGTAAATCTATATATCCTTATAGGAGATACTTTGCAAGAAGCAGAGGCATCAATTGCTTTAGCAAGCCAAGAAGAGACGACAATGATGTGGCATCACAAACTGGGCCACATGTTAGAATGCGACTTAAAGATTCTTGTGGAACATAATCTTATTCCTGAGCTTAAATCAATAAACTTACCATTTTGCATTTTGTTATTAGCAAACAACATAGATTGACATTCGGTAGATCGACTGCTCGGAGCAAGAACATATTGGAATTGATTCATTTTGATGTATGGGAATCGCCAAAGATGTCCCTAGGAGGAGCAAAATATTTTTGTATCTTTTATTGATGACTATTCTAGGAGGCTATGGGTGTACCCAATCAAGAAGAAGTCAGATGTGTTTTCGATATTCAAAGAATTTAAAGCAAGAGTAGAACTTGAATCCGAAAAGAAGATAACGTGCTTCAGGACAGACAACGGAGGAAAATATACAGATGAAGATTTTCTCACATTTTGTAAGCAAGCGGGTATTCAAAGGAAATTCACAATTGTGGATACAACACAACAAAATGGTGTAGTAGAGCGGATGAATAGAACTCTCCTAGAAAGAACTAGAGTTATCTCAAAACTGCCAAGTTTTTTTTGAAGAAAAGCATTAAAGATTGCCTGTTACATAATAAATTAGTCACCATCTACTACAATCGGTTTAAAGACACCAATTGAGATGTGGAAAGGAAAGCCATCTAACTATTCTTCTTTACAAATGTTTAGATGTCCTATGTACGTGATGTACAACTTCCAAGAAAGGAAAAAATTGGATCCAAGATCTAGAAAATGCATATTCTTGAGTTATGCTGACGGTGTTAAGGGGTATGGCCTATGGAATCCCACTGCCTGCAAAGTAGTCATCAACAAAGATGTTGTATTTGTTAGAAAATAAGTAAAGAAAGAAATGACAACACTGCTAAGAAAACTACTACATTTTTGATAGATGAGAAATATGGAGAAAATGATTATTTCAAAGTAGAATTTGAGCATAATGAACAAGTACTAGATGAGGCAAGTGAGATAAAAGTGCGACAATCATCGCACTAGACAAGGCAGCCATCATGGCATTCAGACTATGCTATGGCAAGTCATGATGCATATTGTCTTCTAACAGAAGGAGAGCCAACCGCTTTTCTAGAGGCTATGTAAAATTCAAATATTTCTATATGGATGACAACAATGCAAGAAGAAATTGAGACATTAAATAGGAATCATACTTGGGAACTTGTCGCACTTCCAACGGGTCGAAAAGTCATTGGTAACAAATGGGTTTACAAGATCAAGCGAGATAGTAATGATCAGGTGCAACGATATTGTGCTAGATTGGTTGTCAAGGGATATGCTCAAAAAGAAGGTTTTGACTTTCATGAAATTTTTTTCTGATGGTGAGATTAACTACTATTAGAGTAATCCTAGCTATTTGTGTTGTATTTGATATACATCTTGACAACTAGATGTAAAGACTGTTTTTCTTCATGACAAACTCGAAGAAGAGATGTATATGCTCCATAAGGTTTTAAGGAACAAGGAAAAGAAAACTTAGTTTGTAGGTTGACCAAATTTGTGTACGATCTAAAGCAAACGTCAAGGTGTTGGTATAAGAGATTTGATTCCTTCATTATTAGCCTTGGATACAACAGACTTAGTTCATATCATTGTACTTATTACAAGAGGTTCGGTGATAATGATTTCATTATCTTGTTGTTGTATGTGGATACATGTTGGTGGTAGGCCCCATCAAATATCAAACCCAAGAATTTGAGGTTCAATTGGCAGGAAATTTAATATGAAGGACTTAGGACTAGCAAACAAGACTTTTAGGGATGCAAATTCACCGAGACAGTAAAGATGGTAAGATTTGGCTATCTCAAAAGAATTATTTGAGGAAGATCTTGCAGCGCTTCAACATGCAAGAATGTAAGCCAATTTCAACTCCACTTCCTTTCAATTTTAAATTATCCTCAAGTATGTGCCCTAGTAGTGAAGCAGAGAGGATAGAAATGTCTTGAGTACCGTATGCATTTTATGTATGCCATGATCTGTACAAGGCCAAATATTACTCAAGCAGTTGCGATGGTTTGGCAGATCCGGGTAAAAAGCATTGGAATGTTGTTAAGAGAATCCTAATATACTTCAAAGGGACTTCGAGTATTGCATTATGTTTTGGAGGATCAGAGCTCATTGTCAATGGCTATGTTGATTCAAATTTTGCAGGTGATATTGACAAAACGAAAATCTACTACAGGCTATGTGTTCACACTTGCAAGAGGAGTTGTGAGTTGGCTATCTAAGTTACACACTGTTATGTATTGTGATAGTCAGAGTGTCTTGTATATTGCAAGGAATCCAATTTTTCATTCTAGGACAAAACACATTGGTGTTCAATATTACTTTGTTCGGAAAGCCATAAAAGAAGAAAGTGTAGATATATTGAAGATTCACACTAAAGATAACCTAATAGATGTTATGACAAAGCCAATCAATGCTAATAAGTTTAAATAGTGCATATCTTCATCCTCCTATGGCCTATTGGATATGAGCAACTTGAAATCTTGAGATTTTAAAAATTTACCAAAATTATTTTTAAGTGAGAGATGATAAAATTAGTAAAGCTAATTTTGTGAAAAACTAAATAAAATGAAAAGAGAATAGTTTACACTCAGAAATTTTTTAATGTGGAGAGAAGAGTTATATCTCTAACTAATGGATGATTTACATTATATAAGTGTATAAAATGAGTACTTCTTAACTCATATTATATTGAAAAAGTATTGTATTTTTTTTCACAAATAATATAAGTTTCCATTCTCTTCGCTTTTATATTTAAGATATATTATGTGTCTAGGTCTTAAACAAATTTGAAGTAAGAAACCAAGTTATAACTACTTGTGTTGTATTTTGATTTTTGTTTTACATTTCTGTATTGTGTATTATTTCTTTGATTATAGGTGTATGAATTGTATTATGAAACTTACAACATTTTTGGTGCATTGGTTTTACGAATTTATATGACTGATTTGTTCATTATTTGTTTGGTGGGAGGACCTGGAAAAAAATTAAAGGTTTGAAACATATGTGAACTTGAAGTAGTTTCATGTTTAGATATATTTGTGCTATTTTTTTTTCTTTATTAGTTTTTATTTTGTTTAAATTAATCCTCTGTTTTTAAGTTTGTTAAAAAGATATGTTTAAATTATCACTGTTAATTTTTTTTTCAAATGACTCTGAGTCGAACTATCAGTTATCTCAATGAAAAAAAATAAACAATATAAGTATGTTTAAAAAATGTTAAAAAGCAGACAATTCAACCATTCTTGTATGTTATGTTTTATAGTACTTTGAAGAAAAATAAAAATAAATAAACGAATTTCTTGACAGAATTTGATTAGTTTATGAAAATTTGATCTCCATGTTTCCCAAAACTAAACAATTTTGGTCTAATGTTATTATGTCGTCTAATTACTCAGAAGAAGTGTCAAATGTTTAAGTGATAATAGGTGAAATACTCGTTTACGTAAAATATCAATAGCAGATTTCACAATTAACTTCAGTACACGTAATTCTAAGAGATATTTTAACATTCTCTTTTAACCATTAAACACATAAATGACAGACTAAAATTGTTTAATCTTGAAAAATCTAGAATTAAATTTGCAATTAATTTTTTTTACCATTTTTACTTATTCCAATTATCAATAAAATAACTTTAAATTAAATTAATATTTTTTTATTTTTTAAATGTAATTTTTATTTGACAAAATATTACTTCAAACAAATTCACTTTTAAAAAACTTACCAAGTTTGTTTTATTTTAAAAATGCTTTTAAACTAAAATAATTAAAAAAAATGACAAATAACTTGTAGTTTTATTTTTAAATAAAAAAGTTGAGCCTGTAAGTGTTCATAACAGCACAATATATATAATCATGGGAATCACAACAACTTAATTTTATTTTTTGGGTTTTACAGTTGGAGAAAATTCAGGTATTTAATAATTTAAAAGTAACACATGATAGCTGCCATGTCAATAATATTCTACAAATCATAAATAGATTCCCAGTGTGTAGAGGAGCTAAAACCTGAATCAGCATGTTCAGAGCTTGCTTTTTGGAACACCAACTGGTGCATTTCTTGATCTCTTTTCTACTGATCGAGATACTTGCTTCACAGCCTCTTTCGCTAAATGACGAGGCCGGCTCAGCCAAAGTCCTCCGTCAACTATCAGAGTGTCACCATTGATGAATTTTCCTTCACAAATTTCCAGAAATTTTCAATTTTCCAGCGGTAAAAAATATTATGAACGATGTACGTAGAATAACATTGACGTGTCAACAATTTTTTTCCGGCGTACTCAGATGGGTGAAACATGAAAAGATATACTAATTTGATATGTTTTAACAAAGGCTATCACACTGATAACTCTATTGATGATGGCTTAGAATTTAGAAGTAATGAACAAATGTGAGGAAACATTTGCGAACAGCCTTATGAAGGAATTAAGTTCTATAAACAGATGGAATAGAAATTCCTTTACATGTACCTCTGAATTTGAGTTAGACTAGTTCTATGGCGGGAATCGAAAAACAATTTACTCATGCTGGATCAAATCTCTTGCCAGAATAAAGCACAATCAATATTTCTGAGTAGTTTTTATACCAAACCATTTTTGTTTTCTAAAATTAAGAAGAATGATTTTCCCAACTTAATTATAGCATATGCCATAACATTCTTATGTAAATAGAAACACTGGACAAATATCGAGCCGAAGGATAACAACAATTCAAACAAGATATCGAAGATCACAAAGACATGCAACATAGGTTGGGACCAGTAAAGAGAGTGCGTAAAGTACAGGTAGAAAGTAGAAAACAGATTAATCTCTAATGGAGATCACAAAAGAAGAGAATTACATTTCGGGAAAACATAAATTACAGAGTACAGGGAGTATAGGCTGGAAAAACTTTCCTTTATTTCAATCAAATCTAGCATAGGAATAGTCTGCTAGCAGCCAAGAATAATATATAAAAGAGAGTTGAAATGGGAGTAGCACAGAGAAAGACTTTTTTTTTTATTATAAACATATATCTGTTCACAAATTATTAAAAAGAGATTAAAAATAACTACAGGATAAGTAGATATTACAAAAATATTTCACACAACTAGATACTCTGGGAATATAGTATGAATAAGAAGAATATGACTTAATGGAAAGAGGAATTCAATTACATAATTATTTCGTGTACCTAAATCTTGCAATTTTCGCTGCCAAAACTAAAACAAAAACCCGACCATGAAATGTAATACTTGATAAATTCTCAAACAGCCGCTGGTTAATCATGCAAGAAATCTAAATGCATCCCCTGACGTTGAAAGAAGTTAGGAAAACATGTTCCAAGATTTCCTAAAGGTTTACTACCATATAGTATTGCACTGCACATATTCAACTTGGTAATAAATACCTACTATGTATTGTGAAATTTGGTGAAACATTCCTATCATAGTACCAGCTGATTGGGACGTGAGGAAGAGAGCGTAAAATTCTAAATTAATATTCAGAACTGAAAATAATTTTACTTAAAATTTCATTTCTGTAACTTTCTGATAATTTTTTTTGGTTTTGGGAGCTGCTCAAAAGTTAAGAGGAACGCGAAGTTCAAGACATTCAACTGACATGGACATTCATTCATTCGTATGTACAGAAACAATATTTTATTGCCATAATAAAAACATGTAAACAATATTACAACAATAATATAAAATATTTGGGTGAATAGATAAAGCGACCAACCTGCATCTGATACTAGGAAAAGTGCTGTCATGGCTATATCCCATTTCTCCCCAAGTTTATACAGTGGCATGTAATCTCTGGCTTTGCTACTTATTTCGTCGGGAGCTAGTTTACTCATGCCAGGAGTGTCACTTATTGGACCTGGTGCAATTCCATTGACCCTAATATCATAGTCTGTTCCCCATTCTAGTGCCAAATTTCTAGTAGTGGCATCAACAGCTGCCTGTTGAACAATAGAGATTTTAAAGGGCCAACAAGATGATTTGAACACATAAGTAATGTGCTACAAACCTTTGCAGCAGACACGTGAATTTGGTACCAAGAAGCTGTATAATGCAAGGTAGCACTGATGTTTATTATCGATCCCCCACCAGAAGAGCTGCTCCTTCCTTCTCCTCCTTTCTTGAGATATTTTAGTGCTTCACGGCACATTGTGAATGTGCCAACAGAATCAATGTCCAAAACTGTCAAGAATAATTACAGCTTATCATCACTTCCTTTCTCTTAATAAGTAGAATTAAAAGAAGGTTGCATCATGTTCTAAACCTGAGATGGCTAGTAACTTAGAAAGTGTCTGGAGTAACCACCATCTTAAACATCACAAATCTATCCTATTCACATTTTTCAATGGGTGCTTTCTTCAAGAAGTGATGCCTTGGATATAAGAAATATTTCTAGCAACAGTTAATATAATTGACAAAACTTAAGACCCGTTTGGAAAACAACTTAATTAAGTACTTATTATATAAGAACTTATATAAGTTGTTTGCATGATCAAAAAATAAATAAGACGAAACTACTTTCACGTAAGTTTAAGTTGATTTCACAAATTCTTATGGAGAGCTTATTGAAACAAGTTGAAAACAGCTTATGAACACATCACAAGGTATTTCTATAAGCTCTCCCAAACACTTACACACATGATTTTGTCACAAGATACGTTCAAATAACTATAAATAAGTTCTTCCAAAATAATGAAAAGATTTATTAAGTGTCTTTAATACAGTTCTCCATTCAGAATTGGAACTTCAGCAATGCCCATAATAGAAGTTTGTATCCGAAGTCAACATTAGTGACCAGGGTGAAACTTTAATTTTGATTGGAGAGTATCACTGAAGTCTAAAATACCTTAGGAAACTACATTAACAAATTATCTCGAGTAAAAATTCTATTAATCAGATTTAAGTACACAGAGAATTGCACCAATCATCTAACATAAGTTAGACAACCCTTCAACATAATCACAACGAAGATGCATTGGAAATCATATATTATTAATAACACTTTTCAATATACTGTTTTTATTTTTAATTCTTTAACCAAAAAGAAAAGAAGAGGTGACACAGACAGAACCTGTTCGAAAGCCATTTGGGGAGAGATCCTCTGCCGACACGAGGAAGTTCCCAGCCGCAGCATTCACAAGTATATCAATCCTTCCAAAATGCTTAAACGTTGATTCCACTACCCTCTCCGCATCCTCTTGCTTCCGCACATCCCCCTCAAACCCAACCGCCTAAACCACAACAAAATTCACATCAATAATCCATTCATTCTTGCCAAAACAAAAATCAAAATTAAAACATTCAGAGTCAGGATGCAGTTCAAATGACCAAAAAGTCCATCAGTTTAGTTTTTGCTCCCAAGGGAGAAGTTCTTCTACAAAACTTACATGCAGTTCTAAAATGTTGCTTTTTGTGTTCTCTAATCAAAACTAATGTTCTGGCTCTAACAATGCGTAATATATTTCAACATGTATTCCTGATAAAAGAAAACTCTAATTTTTTCATCTAAGAGTAATAGCCCTAAAAGCACCTTCCACACTGCATGTAAGTTTGTCCACGAATCTCCCGTGTTAAATTTTCCCAGGCATGTCTTGTGGAAATATATATTGTTTCGGTTCTTCAAAATCAGAAAGAGTCTCACATGACTTACTTTATAAACATCTTTCTGTCCCAATTCATAAAGACACCACTAAAGACAAGTCCGTGAGGTTCATACTACTCTCCATTAGTGACAATACCTTGGTTGCGATAATCCTAGTTCTAAAATCTTGCTAAACAAATTTCACCACAAGCTCTTAGAAGAAAAAAGAATAAAATGAGTTTCACTTTAAGTTAAAATTCATCTATGCATAAATTAAAAAATTAAAAAAGAAAATTAGAGAAACTATCTGAAAGAGCTTTTGCAAATGAACTAATATATGTTAATTTTAACTTACAAAAAAGCTCATTTCATTATTTTCTTCTTCCCCAAACAGGCCTATACTAGTGGACTTGACAGATAGACTATTGTTGCTGTAGACAAAAAATAAGTGATGTTGGGAACAATTGTGTTAACCTAATTTTTATAATAAATATACAGAAATTGAATAAAATGGCAGTTATTTGATTTGTGAGAGTGGAGGAAGTGAAAATTGAGCAGCGAGAGAAGCATTAACATGAATTGAATTGAAGGGAAAATAAAGAGTGAATTGGTTACGGGAATGGCGAGGGATTGGAGGACGGAGACAGCGGAGTGAAGAACTTGCTTGCGGCGACCCATGAGGGCGACGGAGGCTCCATGTTTGCCGAATTGCGTGGAAATTTCGAAGCCGATTCCAGAGGCTCCTCCTGTAATCAGAGCCACCTTCCCCTTCAGGATTCCTGCTTTGAACGGAGATTCCATAAGATTCAACGATTCCAAACAGAAACCTTCTTCTTCCTATGCTTTGAAATCGTCGTTTTTTTCTTCCCACCTTCGCTCAAACAAAATACTTGTATATATACTCTCATTAAATCTGATTCCCTCATCACTGTTCATATTTTTATTACATTAAAATAATATAATTTTACAAAAATAATATTAAACTTAAACACTCTTATTTTATATATTTCATCTTTTATTAAATAAAATCTAATGTAAAAGATGAACTGCTGACTCAGGTCAGAGACATAGAAAGTAGTGTGAGAAATATTAGTTGTAATCTGTATAATAATCAAACATCAATTTTAAAACTTTGGATACCATCATATAAAATTCTACATATATCCATATGCAAATGATAAATAAATAAATAAATTGAGAGCATACATATTTATAATTATTTTATTAATCAAATGCCCAACTTATACAATATCCTAACTAACCTAAATAATATTTACTACAAAGTTAAATAAATTTCTTAATTATTACAAAATTAAAAAGCAATTTTTGGTAGCCTGTTCAAAATTTAAAATTTATTAAAATCTGACATACGGAATTGATTCTAAACTACTGAAAATGGTAAATAAATTAAATAAATATAAAAATTACATATATATAATTACTTTATTAATCAAATTCCTAACTTATATAATATCTCAAAAATAAAACTAACCAAAATAGTATTTATTACAGAATTAAATAAATTCCTTAATTATTACAAAGTTATAAAGCAATTTTTCGTAACCTTATCATAATTTGAAATTTATTAAAATCTGATATACGGAATTTATTCTAAATTAGTGAAAATGGTAAATAAATAAAAAAAATAAAGAAATACAAAACATATATATTTATAATTACTTTATTAACGAAATTCCTAACTTATTCAATATCCTAAAAAATATAACTAACCTAAAGAATATTTACTACAAAACTAAATAATTTCTTAAACAATTATAAAACTTAATAACAATTGTTCCTAACCTGTTCAAAATTTTAAATTGATTGAAATCTTATATATGAACATTTTTAAATTGCTAAAATTGCTCAATAAATCAAATTAATAAATAAATATAAATTTACATATTTATAAAAACTTAATTAATCAAAATCATATTTTCAAAAACATAAAAATATATCACTCTTATATACATTACAATAAAAATACATAACAGTCCTGAAAAACCAAATTAACTCACCTATAACAATTCATTTTCAAAAACCAATGAAAAACTTAATTTGCTCAAGACTATATACAACCTATAAATAGCCATCGTCCATCTGATATATCGTCTAGACTATATACAACCTATATATATCGTCTAACATGATCACTATTTCAGTAATCATCTCAAGGTTTGAATAAATCATCTTAGAAGAATAATTGGATACAATTATAACTATTCATACTCCATATTAAATCATCTGAGACAACATCTTTCAACTTTTAGACTAAGTATTAATTGAATTTTTCTCATAATAGATAAGTTTTAACAGATTCGCATGCTTTGTCAAGAACTTTGATGATTTGAAAGAATTCTTCATTCTGAGATAGATACTGTAGAGGATAAGTTCATAAAGGTGGGGAGCATTACATGTTGTAAGATAAATGTAAGATTCTGAAATCATCTTGGAAATCTGAAATAAAAAAAGTTTATAATCTTAAATATTGTCGGTAACAACTTCAAAGATTATCGCTAATAAACATCATCTATCGTCGATCATTGTTTTAGTCATTCTAGAATCGTTTACATAGTTTTGTCTTTTGATAGAGGAATTCTTTGTCTTCAGGAGGTAAAGAAGGTAAGATTTAATATTTTGTAACAATTTTATTTTTAATTGTGAACTCTTTCTTTGGACATTTAATTGGCACAAAGTATTGTTGAATGTGTTAAACAAAATTCACTCGAGTATAAATTTTTTTTTTCTCTCAAAATATTTGAACAATTGTGATATGATATTTTTGAATTATTTTATAATTATATCTTTTAAAGTCTTTCAAATTAAACTACTCAAAAAATAATTACACTTTTAGTAAGGTTGTGAATCATTAAATCTACAAGTCAAATATAACATCTTTAATTATAATTATATTAATTTTTAGAGTGTATATCCAAAAGAATATTTGGCATTATAATTTTAACTTATATATTGTAGATTTATAAAACCATTAAATCTAGTTATTCAAGATCAACTCTTTGCTTTGGTACATAAGGTTTCCCTTCTAAAGTGCTACATGGGAACATGTAACACTAATAAAGCTGGGTCTAGTCAAACACCATCTACCAATTTATGAAACTCTGATATTTAATATCACAAAAGTAAACTACGATGTTGTGCGCCAAACATGAAAATGAGTTTTCTAAAGCCATTCAAAAACCTTGTTCTAAAACATATCATATATATCTTGCTCCACCAGAAAAAAAAGAACCAAAAGGGACATATATAATAGCCGTCCAAAGGTTCTGCGCTTAGCATTAGGATAGAGTGATACCAATAATCATCTCCTGTCACCATGATGCCTCCCTACGAGGATAATCATCAGCTTCAATATCTTGTCTTTTGCGTCCACGTTCCTCCCTTCTACGTTTGTAATCCTCATCAGCTTCAATATAATTTCAAGTGGTGATGTGCACATTAAATTTGAGCAAGATAAAAATATAATTCAATTGGATGATGGGCTAGGAGGTATTAATTTCAACTGTAGAGCATCTTCGAAAAAGCTAAACATATTACAACCAACATCAGTGCATTTTAGTAATCTCCATTATTCATCCTTCCACTGCCTCGTCCACCTCAAAAACCTTCCTCAGTTTCTCTTCGTCTGATTCAAAAACCTTTCTTGCTTGTTTCAGCTCTTCATTCATGGACAGTAGTTCTGTACAGCGATTAAGTTTCGGCATATCCTGCAGATATACAGTTATGGATATTAGACAAACAATAAATGATTATCATGAAACGGCAAAACAAATATAGTGGTAGTGTGAACTTTGTCGTTTATAATATAGATCATATTAACTTATGACAGCCTAAACCCATGTTAGCTCATAATCTACTCTAACTTTTCATGGCTTCTTTTGTTTGTATACAACAATTTCAAAGGTTGTCCAGAAGGTTGCTGGGTAATCAGTTGTTAATACCAAACACCCAAGGAGTGAGGTCATTTGTTCCTTAACTATTTAACAAAATATTATGAGTTAGTCTTCACTAGTTTTTTATAATGCCACTCTACGTTTGCTCAACTTAATGAAAAATGGTGAGGCAACGTTCATGCAGGAAGCGTTTCTGCAAGTGCATGTTTAAGCCTTTAAGGAACCACAGAATTAACCTCGCTAATGTCAGTAGGGTGCTACTTCTACAATCTATGGTACTTACTGTCATTTAGATTTGTTGGTAATACTAAATGATCCTTCAGACCGGTGTAGACCTAATGCCAATTATTATTTGGCCCCATTGCTACAAAACCAAAGAGGTGGAGTGGAATAAAAAATACAGGTGTATATATATATATGTAGTCTATAATTACATTCATCAGTGGCTCTCTGCAGAGTCAGATTTATAGGTTGACCCGTAATCTAAAAATGGAGTTGGTATAGACATGAAAATGCCAGATTCCTTAGCTTGTCAGGTTCACAAAATGCTAATAGTGGTAATATTTATCGTTCACATGCTGATAAAGGCAGATTCGAAAGAGCAACTTCTGGCCAGGGCGAGTGTTAGATAGCAATTGTATGGTGAAATTCTGATTCTGACTAAATTAAGAAATAAACACTTATAAAAAGATGGATCAATTAAGTAAAGTGTTCTCAATATATTGAAGTGTTATAGAGGTTTTTTCAGTTAGTTTGAGCAGGACACCTGTTTAATTCATTCATTGAGTTTTGTGTTTCTCTTATAATACATAAGATTTAAACAATTAATAAAGGGATTTACAGAGACTAAAATAAATTTTTGCCTTTAGAATAATCATAGTTATATTATTTGATTTCATTTAATGCACTTTTTGAGAGCTAGAAAATTCAAGGTTCCCCGGTAACTTCTAATCTACATAATAATTATTTGCAATTTTTTTAACAAAGAGTACCTTGCGAATCAAATAGAGGAAATCCTCAACTGATAGCTTCCCCCTTTGAGATCCGATATCTTGGGCTTTATGAACCTTGGCAGGCAAATTATGCATAAGAACAACCAAGCTAACTAGCTCACTCAGACGGAATTCAACAATTTAAAAGTTAGGAGTATTACCAGTTCTGTGACATATTCCACAACAATGTCCTCCATAAGAGCCACACTTTCAGGAAGTGGCTAATTGAAGCAGCAAAAAATAAAATAAAATAAAAGTTGAAGTTAATAGACATAATTCTTTAAATTACAAGAAAAACATATTGTTAATTGTTACATAACCAAGACAATACAATGCAAATTATATGTGCATAGAGACATGCACAGGAAGGTAAGAGTTAACACTTAACACTCACATTAGGATCATCTCCAAAGCCATACATCATGTGCTGCACTAATGTAACCAAAAAAAGAATATTATTAGGAATGAGAGAAAACTATGCTAGACTAAAATGTTAAAATCTTTAGAACAAAAATTCTTACATTCTTTTTGGAAAACTCCCCTTTTTCTCTTCGATGAAGTTTCCGATGGTTGTGAGGAAGCTGCTCTTGGTTTTGATGAGGTTCCAGCAGTAGAGCTGCTCATTGTTATTAGACAATGCTTATACTGCTACCTTCAGGGTAACTGGAATTAATGAATAAGAAAGAGTGAAGATATATTTTGATATTTGAATGCAGTTTGTAGGTTTTGTCCTGCGCAGAGAATGCCACGAATAAATTCAAAATAAGAAAAGAATGAGCTACACAGGTAAATGGACTTCTAACTTCGTAAAACTGGTAACTAGTAAGAGGATCAAATAGGGAATAAATACTCGTAACTTCAGGATTCACTCATAAAAATTACTAAGATATGAAAAGTTATATTCATAAACATATACATTCATTAAAAATTAAAAATGATATAATATAGGGTGATAATAAAAATAACTCAAATACAATTAAAAATATAAATAATAAAAATAACTCATTCACAGTAAGTTCATAATTCATAAATGTTCATAATAAAACAATTAATAAATTCATTGACGATGATTTACTTTCTCATAATATTTATATTTGACATTTCGTGCCTAGAAAGATAATGATTCATACAGAATCAGTCTACTCGCTTCCTTTTCCAGTTTGATGCCATTTTCTCCTTCAAACATAAGTATAATTATATAATAAATGAAGAAAAACGGCATGCAACCAGAAAAAACCCTACACACCAGTAACGACGAGCAGCGGCGAACGAACAGAGCTGAGACCGACGACGAGTGACGACCGAATACGAAGTAAAGACCGAGGACGAGCGGCGAACGGCTACGAATGACCAGTGGCGAGCAGCGGCGGCGAGGTGAGTGGAGGCGAGCAGCGGCGGCGAGGTGAGTGGAGGCGAGCGGCGGTGCAAGTGAGCAAGAGAAGAACAGAGAAGAATCCGCGCAAATAACAGATTTAGTTTCGCGGTTTCTCACATAATAACCCTAGTAGAAAAGGATTTCTGAAAAAAATTTAGTACCTAGCGAGTTTTCCATTTTAATTTTTTAACTGTATTATTTATCTTTTTTATTTTTAGTATTTTTTATTTATATTATCCTTTATATTAAAAGCTGTCATTTCTTTTTATTGATGGGTGAAAGAAACAATTCACCGGGTGGTGCAGGAAGCAATTGTCATACAGGAATCACTATTGAGTTTTGAGTGGAGTTTTGAGTGCTTCTTCCTGCACCTGGGCACCTCCAAAATTTGAGAAAATTTCAAATCTGTCCTTCAATAAATTATCATATTATTTTTTATTTTGAAAAATGATAAAACAGTAAATGGAGGTGGGAGATCTAACGTGAGATGATGGTGATGGTGTAAGGTTGTGGGTGGAAAGTTTGCATCATCGACGGTGGCAAAGGAGTGAAACAATGACGGTGCGGCAGAGTAGTAGCGGAATAACACTACGAGGTATTCAAATGTGTTACGGAACTACCCATTCCGCAACATGTATATGGATCCGTATACAAGTTGCGAAATGGGTGGTTCCGCAATACGTTCGGACACCTCCCAATGAGTTGCGGAACCACCCATTCCGCAACGTATATACGGATCCGTATACACATTGCGGAATGGGTGATTCTGTAACTCATTGGGAGGTGTCCGAACGTATTGCGGAACCACCCATTCCGCAACTTGTATACGGATCCATATACATGTTGCGGAATGGGTGGTTCCGTAACAAAAACAGCTCCAAAATATCCCACCCCCAAATCACAGATCCTATGAAATCTCCCCAAATACACTACAAATCTTACAATAGATGATACTTACCTCAAATGATTGTAAAATACAGTGTTAATCGATAATTTCGGATTGAAATGGGCACCCAAATCGCAACTCGGAATGAGGAGGAGTGCCGCACACAGTGGATGAGTAATAGAGATGGAAGAAGAAGGGTTTCTAAGAATTAGGGTACAAGGGCAAAATGGTCTGCATAATATAAAATTAAGGATACTTTTGTCCATTTTGTAAATTTTAGAGGTGTCCCAAAAATTACTTGGAGGTGCATGAAGAAGCACTCTTGAGTTTTATATTTTATGGATCGTTCTTACATTATGGGATTTTTCTTCCTATCCACTATTACTACTCACACCCATCTATAAATAGAAAAAGTCAAAAATATCCTCTCTCGTTACACTACGTCACGAGAAGAGAATTTGTTCTGAAAATTCCTGTTAAAAAGTTTATTTTATAATGTATTTCATTTATTCTGGAAATTTCATTCTAAAAGGTATCATATATGTTATCATAAGTATGTTTTTATGTTTTGCAAATTTTATTCTAAAGATTTTATTTTGAAAATTTTTATTCTACAAAACCTATTTCATGACTCTTTTTTAGAAAACCTATTCCATAAATCTCGTTTCAGAAATAAAAAAAAAAGAAAATCAAAACAAATAATCCAAATGTCACTTGTATAAGGGTAAAATGATCATTTTAAGCATCATGAATGTACAATTAGGAATTATGAGGGTGCAGAAAGAAAAAAACATATCTAAGCATACAATTATTAATTCATTGGTTATTAGTTCTCCTCCCCGCGCGCACATATATATATATATATATTTTGGTTGGTGGTGGTAGATGGATAATGGTGGTGTTTCTGGTTACGCTTTTGTACGAGGTTGTTGTAGATATAAATCAAAATTTTTAAATAGTATTTATGTTAAATAACCTAAAGGTAAAGGTTTTGTAAAGGATGAAGAAAATGAAAAAAAAGATTCTTTATGGATTGAATCATGTTTCAAAACTTGGTATAATGAGATAGATGATCATTTACTAACTATTAATTATGAAAAGTTTGTCCAATAAATGTTTCATAGTAATATTGGAACAATGATCTTTTGATAGTTTTACTTTATATTTATAATGTTTTTTTATAGAAAATAATATACGGTTGATTCAAGAATTTAAATGATAAATAATAAAGGTTGTTGAGATGATAAATTTGAATTAATGAAATTTTTTCTTAAAATGAAAATTAAACAAATTGAATATAAAGTATTAATTCGCCAAGAAATATATATGTTAAATAGATTTGAAAAAGTTTAAGTTTGAAAAAATTGTAAAAAATAAAATAAAATCTTCTGTTAATCAAAAGAGAAAGTCTTATAAAGAAAATAAACTACTGTATTTTCATTTAGGCGTTCAATGAAAATGGTTAATTATAATGAAAATTAAGTACATAAAAGTCAAAGTGATTTATAGAATTAGGAGAATAAGTTTTAATCTTCGTCCCACCAAATGTTTTACGAGTAGTTAATCTTAAATAAAGTAGAGAAATGATAATTTTTTAAAATATTCATTTGAAGTGGATTATTCTAACAAAAATAATCTCGAAAAGATATAAGTATTTATTAAACTAAAAAACGAGTCTATGCTTGATATGGGTGAAAAAATGTTAACTATCAATTAGAAAAATGTCCATCATTCTCAAAGAAATAGTCAAAATGTCATTTGGAAGGAATATTGGATATGAAAATTTATCATGATAAAAATGGTGAAGCAATCTTAATAGCGACTGAACAGAAAATTATCATATATGTAAAATGTATAGAAAGACTCTACAGAGAGATTGGAAACTTTCTAATTTTCCATTCAAAACTTAACTCCACTATTATATATACATATGAAGTGAAAAAACAAACTCTTATCAGACAAACAATAATTGAAAAAACAATTTTATAGAGAATAAAAACATATCCTTCTCTCCTCAAGTTAACACATACTCATTCTTTTAAATTTGGATATATATATATATATATATATATATATATATATATATATATATACTATTACTTTCTCCACTAGATTCTCCTAGCTCTTCTTCCTTTTCTTTTCCTTTAGATAACATTTTAATTAGCCTAGACATGACTTTACTCGTTTTAGGTCTTGGACCGGGATCACCTAGGGACTTACTACGGAAACACTCCTACTCTGCCCTTTCCGGCTGACCAACGTTCCTCACTAAATACAAGTTTATCATGGCGTTAACTAATTAAATTGTTATGTTTAGGAGCAAGAATAGAAAGAAGAACAGCAGAATATAGTACAGAAAATAACAAAGCACAATACACCATGAGCTAAGAATTCCCGAGATTGAATCTCAACTTAATAGGTGGAAACTCCCTAAATTAGAAATATCCTCCCTTTATAAAACTAAGATCACTGACATGTTTAAAGGAGAATATGTTATTAAAACAGTAGAAAAAGAAATTGATATAAAACAAACTCAAGAATCAATTCCCCTAATATCTCGGCAGCTTATCGCC
>Ga0209489_103240_pt1 | contig 32042 bp, 13 predicted proteins | sample SiratrowhiteBW_FD_187527 | JGI IMG/M metagenome (GOLD analysis project Ga0209489, IMG submission 187527) | Root nodule microbial communities of legume samples collected from California, USA - Siratro white BW (SPAdes) (version 2) | ecosystem: Host-associated > Plants > Roots > Nodule | place...
GTTTAAGAATTAGTAAAGCAGATACGGGTGGAGATGGTAAAATAAAACTTGTATGACTTCCACGAGCGATCACACTGAGTCTCTCTTTCTTCCTTGTTGAACTTTATAAGGAAGGGAGACTAGGATGTATGCGGGTGGGGCTGCGTGGGGCTGCATAGTTTTTAATTAGCCAGCCACCCAGAATTATCTGCTTAGAACTCTTTATTAGCTATACGAGTATGAAACAGTTCTTGGTCTGTTCTGGATTCTCTATAACTTTTCATTAATGCATGGATTACGTTTCTCATTATTGTAACTGTACTTTATTCAACAAGAAACTGATGCTGAAAGGTGAGAACCCTTAATTGTGCCATTTCATTTTTCTAGTTGGATAGGGGTCGGTTTTTTGTTGTAGTGGATTGAAAACTTATGCCGAATTACTTGTCTTAGAAAGGATTTTCCCCAGAATGATTTTTGTGGTTTATGGTTCTATTATTGTATATAATGTTGCTTTCAAAAGGATGGAATGCGGGCAATGAAAAATATATTCACCTTATTTGCTGGTGAAATATAAGAACAGACGACTGACACGTTCTTTGGGGCATAAAAGCATTGGAGAAGGTTTGATGTAGTTTATATTTATCATTTTTGCTATTGTATGTTAAATGCATGAAGAGATTGAACTGGGGAAATGACTGTATGATTACTGTGGTTGTCTGCCATTTTGGGGTAACATATTTTTTTGTTGTCTTGCCTTTGTCTGTTCCGCCTGTTGAATTTCTACACCTTTGTCTAGATGTTCTACGTTGCTGGGTTTATTTCATAAGTCGTGGGTGGTTTAGATGAGGTAGGATTCGCAAAACTATCAAACCAGTGGATAGTATTTTTTTTTTGTTTGCAAACTGTTTTCAGTTTGGATATTGTCACAATTTCTATATCAGAAGATCAATTAATATATGTTTTCCTTTTTGGATTACTATATGTCAGTCTTGATTATACTTTCCATGTCAAATTCTCAACAAATGTCACTGGGATGTTCTCTGTTCATGCATGTATCTAACTGTCTTTCTCACTTTTGCAGGGAACAATTGTAATTAGAGAGTATATTTGACTGTCCTTAATTTCTAATATTTGAGTATCGGTATTATTTTTGTGACAAAAAGTTTTTTTCTTTCTTGAAAGAAACTATTTGTCACATAACTTGTACTTCAAGAAATTATCTTCTCTCTCAAATGACTGATACTGCTATTTGTCATAGGTTACATGGGATGAACCTGAAAGGTTGCAGAATGCAAAGTGGGTTAGCCCTTGGCAGGTGGAACTTGTTTCCACCACACCTGCCCTTCATTCAGCATTCCCACCTGCAAAAAGGCTTAGAACTGCTAATGGTCATGCTGCGTTTACTAATGGAGAGGGAAGCTCCTTTTCTATGACCGGATTAACTAATTCTGCAATGGAACGCCTGAATCAAGCAGTGTGGGGTTATAATTCTTTTCCTGCTGGCATGCAGGGAGCCAGGCATGATGTATGTTCTGCATCAAGTTTTTCCAGTTATCCAGGGGACATGTCTCATCCGTGTATGGGTAATTCCTTTGGGAACAACACATTTTCAAGGCTGAAAAATTCGTCCACAGAACTACATGTCACAGACACTGTTGGGAATCACAACAGCAGCTCAATAAAACCGGTTTCTGATTCATTTCAGTTATTTGGTGCAATCATTCGGAAAGTACAACCTTTTCAAAATAGTTTGACAGGCACTGGTTGCCCTAGCACTGGAGATAAAAGCCTTGACAGATGACGATTCTTACCAGGAAAGGGGCTGTGACTATACAGGTATACATATATACAAATAAATTGAATTTCTTCTTGCCAAACAAATTAATTACAAAATCAGTGTTTTATTGACATTTTTTTGCTAAAGAGATGGATTATGTAGCTCAATTACATGAATTCTGTTTATAATGTTGCTTGAATGTACGAGTTTTATAATTTGAAGAAGAATTGTTGTAATATATTTGAATTCTACATATATTTAGTTCCCCCAAATAAGTGTGAAACATTTATGATTTTGCTATTTTTAGTTTATTCATTATATTTTGTTCTTTCTTATAACTTCGGCTCTAGTATATTCATGATACTGGACCTAGACACTTGCATCATTCATACCAAATGTACAGTCAAAATAATAATCTATGATTTATTAGTATTGCAGTAAGGTGGCACTCACTGGATGGCTTCATGAGTCTTCTGTAACTCGGTCACTGCATCCTTGGACTGCATCTGATGGGAAAAAAGAAATTTCAAAAACCAGAGCAAAACAAAACGGAACACTGTGCTGTGAAAAAAATTACAGGACAGAGACGCATGCCTTCTTGGTCTCGCAGTCCCCAGAGATCACTTGCAGCTGTTGGTCCCGCTGATGCTGCGCAATAAGCATCCCGTTTGATTGAGGTGGGTCCCACATCCTGCAGTCAAACAAATTACCATGATCGGACCATGATGCTTAACTTCTCACAAAACAAGCCCCACAACCCAGAGTTGACATCTTCACAGCTTAAAACAGTTAAATGGGGAGAATTTAAGATAGAAGATGAGTTTAAGACAGATACCTGCTTCCTCATAAGATACGGTGTCTCTTTCCTCACAAGTCAAACCTAGAATTTGAACATTTTTTTATCATACCACATTTATTTAAATATTATTTTTTATAAATTAAAATATACACATCTTATTTATGAATTTTGGATTTGTAGAGAAATATTACTGCTAAAGCACCGAATAACTTATATATAGAAAATTGTTAGTAACATATTTTTTAATGTATTTTCCATGTACTAAATATAACATAACACGAAAAATAAACTAGTAGAAAAGAAATAAGATGTGCACTTTTATTCAATTTGATTACTAAATATTATAGGAAATTGTTGCAATACTATCAAACATGTTATTTGTCTCTCCAAAAGTTATCAAAAAATTACCTCAAGAGTTCTTAAAGTTATCAAAAAATTACCTCAAAAGTTCTTAGCTCATAAAAGCCTCACATTCAACTCCATTATCTCCATTAAAACATCATAAATACATTTACACAACAATTAAGACTCAACAACTTATAAAGTTAAGTATTTAATAAATTTACATGGGAGTGACACTTGAAGCATAATTAAAGTCAATCAATTTATAATAACTCACATGGAACTGAGATAACACCTTTCACACATAAGTGTTGTGCAAGAATTTTCATTAGACCTTGGTTATCAAAATTAAAGAGATTTCACTAATAAAAACACTTTATTACAAACAAGTACATTAATTATTTTTAGTTATTCCCTTTTAATTTTTTTCTAGGATTAAGAACTCAAGTATTTAATTGTCAGTTCTAGCTACAAAACAAATAGTATTTGATTAAATAAAGACAACTCTCAAAGAGAAAATAATGATCAAAACTTTTTAATTACCATGTTTGATCAAAGTTTCTTCCTCTTTTAATAAAAAACTTATCACACACAACATTTAAGATCAAAGGACTATAACACGGTATGTATGTTTATTGATGCTTGATTTTCTAACGACTTGATCTTTATATAGATTTTCCTAAAAATGATTTTTGATTTTTGATTGTTGACTTGTAATTCTTAAGCCGAAGTAAAATTTATATGTTTAATAATTTAATTCTCTAAACCTTCTCATAAATAAATAAATATATATATATATATATATATATATATATATATATATATATTTATATGTAATTGGTTATGTTTGAGTGGTTAGCTTTTTGATATAAAAGCTTGAATTTTGCATAACTTGAGTATTAGAATGTCTTTTGCGAGTACACTCCTCTCGAATCACATATTAGTTGACTTCGAATCATATATTAGTTGACTATAACATACATAGTTTCAACATATAAAAAAGTGAGTTTTCAATTAAAGGAGCTAAGATAATGTTTGAACAAGTTTCGTGAGATTATGTACATCTAAGCAAAAATGATAAGAAAACTATCTCTTGATAAAGATAAAAAATCAATATACCAAAAAAAAAAAAAATTCATAGATCACTTCAAAGAATAAAACTTTAATCATAATCTACTCAAATTAGAGTTTTTGTTTTTCTTTTTTACATCCATGAAGTATTTCATGTAATCATAGGAAAGAAAATAAAATTATCTAAATTAACATTATCTAAATTTTGTCATTACACTATTATTTCTAACTTGGTGACTTCAATTGTGTAGAAAAAAATGTGGAACTATTAGAAAAGATAGTGAGAAGAGAGAGAATTTGAATGTCTCGTATTATTGCTAATAACAAGTGCAAGAGTTAACTTTTTCTTTTAAATCGTGACACTCTTTCGTTCGCGCTTCTCTCATAATTTGTTTTTATTATATAATTATCTTATTCACAACAAAATTTAGATATACATACGTATATATTATAATATTTTCAAATTCTCTTATTTATTTTTATATTATATATATATATATATATATATTTATTTTTTATTGATTTTATCGTAAGAGAATCCTCTACGTATCCATATTCTTCTAAACATGATCAGTGGTTAAATTATTAATCATCAAACATAAACTCAAATTTTTATGTATATATTATATTTTTTTTTAAAATTCTCTTATTTACTTTTATATTATATTATATTATATTATATATATATATATATATATTTAATTCTTATTGACTTTACCAGTCAAATAATTTTCTATGTATCTATATTCTTTCAAACATTATCATCATTTAAATTATCAATTATCAAATATATAAATCAAACTTCTTTGAAATATAATTTTTTTTTTCACAAATCTTCTTAACAAAAACATTATTTAGATTTAAATGTAAATTAACATTAAAGAGTACTTTCTAATTATTCCACACATTTATTAATACATAAAATTAAAATTCTTACATCTTTTCATTATTCTTAATATATAAAATGGTAGTGTTTAATAAATTTTAATAATTTGCAATACTTTATTACTATTTTGGTAATAATATCTAACAAAATATAGCAATTGATTAATCCTTAATATTTGATCTATCATTGAAATGAAAATCAACTAAAACCATAAAAAAAAAAACAACGAAGAATATGTTGAATGGCTAGTGGATACGTTTTCTCTTTCTCAAATTTGTGACTTTTGAGACCAAAATGAAATTAAATGTCAGACGCAAGTGTTAGGTTACCCTTTGAAGGTTTTAAAGTAAAAGCATGGTAGAATTGGTAAGAAGATAACTTTTTTCTTCTTTTTCATTAATGATGAAAGCATTTAAAAAGTAGAATACATTTTGTTCATCATTTATTCTTCTTTAATGAAAGAAGTGCTTTTTTTTTCATTTATGATTAAATAGAATAATGGTTTTATATCAGTATCATTATATTTTTTATAAGCCTAAAGTAATTTTGATTAGAGATGATCGTAATAAGTTGAGTAGGATTATTTTTTAAATATTTATTATAGATATTTAAAATAGAAAATAATTTCATGCTAGATACTTAAACTTTGTATATATTAGGTATCCTATATTAAAAAATTATTCTGGATATTTTTTATAGACTCAGCGTGAAAGATCAGGTGTTTTGTATTATCTAAATCAAATTGTTATTTAATTCAGTAAATTTGAAGTGCAAATTGAACTATATACTAACATCTCTGTTCCTTCTGGTTTGGTTCTCCAATATTGCACAATACTTCTCTTTATGATAGACCTAGAAACATGACTATGTGATACTACAACTTGTAAACTTTGTTTTTCATTTTTTTTTCTTATTTCGTTATGTTTAATGTTGCAAGAGAATGTTAGAGCACGAAATTTAATATTTTAAGATCCAATAATAGAAAAACAATCATTTGAAATTATAATATATTGATTGTGTTTCTTTATTTTTTAATTTAAAATATTATTATAATATAAAAAAGGGTTTTAAAGTTGATGTGTTTTTGTTTGAAGGGTATTAAAAAAATTTAAAAAATAATTGATTGTGTGAAAAATTGTTTGGTTTTACCTGATTTGATCTGCTATGCAACAGAGTAGAGTGAACTAGTTCATCTTGACTTTATAAAAAAAAAAAGTATTATTAGGTATTTAAATTTAAAATTTCTATCATGCAACTTTATTACATGCTTTATAATTGTTAGTTTATTTCATAAATTCATTTTTATAATACTAATACGAAATATATTAAAGTAATTAGTGTAACATCCATGTATTAACTAAACATTCTAGTAATGGTAATTAAGATTCATCAACATATAGTAATTCTTTAAAAACTAAAATATTACAAAAATCTATCTCAGAATTCTACTAAAACATAATTACAAAACATTTCTAACTTGTTTTCAAAATTTAAGCTATGCTTAATAGCACTACTCATCCCAAGTGATCATCCACAAATCCATCTCCAACACCATCTGCTCCCGTGTCAAAAACACAACCACTGCAAAACAGATATCAAAATACAAGTACAATAAAACAAAGGGTAAGCTAACCAAATTTTTAATAATTTTGAGTCATTCAATTAAAACACAAAGATTAACACCACTCAAGCATTTCATTCAGTTACATGTATAATCATAATATAAGACACCGATACACTACAAACTTGACTCTACTTATGGAAGACTCGTACATTTAATAGATCTCGAGATATGCACATGTCATACATCTCCACGTTGTGAATCCACACAGCCTCCACACAAATAAATCATCAATCATGTATCACGGGGTTAGTCCCCATAAGATTTTCCTGACCAGCTATGTTTCAAGCTGCAGTCACCCAACTCAAACCTCCTTCGACTCTCACCACCTAGTAATGATCATCTATTTGATTTCTATTACTATTACAGTTAGGATATCAATCATTATTTATCAGATCCTTAGACAATGCACTTCCTAATTAACCCAAACACATGTGTTTTCTTTCCTGAAAACACTATGCCTAGGCTTTGACCAACTTTATCAACACTTTTAACAATATCACATCACAATATAAATCTCTACTCATGCATTCATTCACTTTTCAATCTCAATCTCAACATTTAAAGAAATCACTAAACCATCAGTACAGTTAAACTTAAATTATCAATTAATCTGTTTTATTAAATTCATACATTGTATTATCAAAAAATCAAACAATCAAAACAGAAAGCCCAAATTTCCTTTTTTTTTGGATTTAGCTTGAGCGAAAATTTCTAGCTTGAGCGAGAATCCCTCTCACTTGAGCGAAAATCCTCTTCCTTGAGCGAAATTGGTCTAGAGAGCACTCGTGCTCCAGGACCATTTTCGCCTAGGCGACCATACCCTCTCTTGGCCGAAAATACTTTCTCACCTAGGCGAAACACCTCTCGCCTACGCGAATTTGGATCCGAGATCACCTCTTAAGTTTCCAAGTGAGTTCGCCAAAGCGAGAATACTTAGCCTGGACGAGTTATGCAGAAAGCAAAGATTTCACAGATGAATTGCAACAATTCCTACTACCTCAGTGCTACCATGCATGCCTCAGATGATTAAATTGGACAAAGATCAACTTTCACATATATAATTCACAGATACATTTCACATATATATTTCTCAGATGACTAAATTGGACCTACCATGCATGCAAAAAACCAAGTCAACATCATAAGTTTTAAATTTCAATTCATGTGTGTAGAAGATCTTCACATATACAATTCACAGATACATTTCACAGATGTTACTTGATCAAACCCTAACCTACAATCACACCCAATTCAGACAAAGTGTAGGTCATCTTTCCTTACCTTAATCGCAGTGAAAGTTCTCTCTAACAATTCCAAAAGCCTAAGATCCTCAGGAACTTGAATTTGCACCAAAGAACCTCTGATCAGCTATCATACTAACACACTAGGAAACTGAGCTCACAGAGGCACCGTCTGATGACTCATAGGTCACATGTAAGCTCAGTAAGCAGGGGAGAAATGAAAACCTAAAACTAGCTCTAAGGGAAGGGGGCAAAAAACAAACTTACTCTACGGAGGTTTTGATCGGATATTCTTCGCTACGAGTCCAATGGTGGGCTCCGCTTGAGAAACCGATGAAAGACGGATGTAGATGTTTAGAGAGAAGTCAGAAGAAAGGAATAGATAGAGGTTTAGAGAGATGGTGACTAAAGTGAAAATAAATGAGACTTCTTTTCCTATAAATACTTGTTTTCAGTTTAATAATAAAATAATCAGGTACCACTTTTATCACTTCTATTCAAATAATGACAATTGTTTAGACAGTTACAATTAGGCCAAGTTATTAAAATATTTTAAGTTTTTTAACTAAATTTGTTTGTTTAAATTAATTTTATAAAATAACAAATTGATCTCTTTTAAATTTTTTAACGGTGAAGGTTCTCATGATATAAAATAAATTTTAAATACATGTTTTAAGACTAATTGTATGAAATGTATAATCTTCCTCCAACAGTATTTTTTCATAACTGCTTAAATGATCCAAGTGCAAAATACTAATGTTTAGAGCTCTTATTGGAACTTAAGTTTTTTCGATTTTTTTTTTAAACACAAGTTCTGTTTTAATTTTTTTTTAAACATATATATTAATTATTTTTTAAATTTTAATACTTCCTTATTCGGTTTAAATAGAAGTTAATTCTTTTTTTCTCTTAACCTTGATTTTATGTCTTGTGTCTCTATAATATAAATATTCTGTTAATATTTTAATTATTTCAACTGAATATTTTAACACCTTTTTACAATTAAATTTAATTACTTTATGGTTTATTATCTGTTTAGCGAGAATAATATTACAGTCATCGATATTCAGATGTCATGGGAATCATTTAAAAGGCAATTATCCTGATCATCCCACGTCCTGAACTATTTACCTCTTAATCAATTTTAGAAGGGAGCAAACTAATAAATTCACTTAACTAGTGATACAAATTAAAAGAAAAAAAAAATATAATGAGTATCATCCAACTACATTTTTTTTATTGTAATTACCTATATATACGATAATATATTTTTTAAGATTTTTATATTTGGAAATAAAAAATAAGTTTAAATATGTTTTTAGTCTTCCAATGTAGGAGCAACTTTATTATTTTTCTAATTTAAATAATTTTTAATATTATTTTTATTTTTTTTCAGGATGAGAGGATGATAGCGATTGTCATAAGTGATGATCTATTCATATTTGACATAGTTTAATCAAGTTATATAATTTCTTAAAAGTTTATTGAACACTTAATGATGTTTTTACATTATTTATATTATTTTTTTATCTTCTAATTATTATTCTTTTTAGTTCTTTAGTTTTGAAAATGTTATTTTTAATCTGTGGAATTAAATTGGATTTTCTGACGGATTTTTTCTTATTTCGAAATATACTGATTTTTTTTTCAATATATATTAAAGAAGTTTTAATATATTAGAATTGATATATTTTGAAGGTACAATAAATGAATAACATAAAAACTCGACATAGAATTTGGATTCTTCTTTGTATCTTTATTATCCTAAAATATTTTATAAATTTATTAAAAAATATGATATATTGTTGATATTCAGAAGATTAATCATTTAAAAATTAAAACCTTGAGCCTTACCTTTCTCTTTTTTGTGATATTGATTTTTTTTTCACAATTAAAATAATCATTAATATTTATTTCAAATTAATTTTTATTAGAAAACTATAATACTCATAAAACAAAACAAAAATCCTGTCACTCTTCTAGTAACGCGACACTTACTCATTTGCAGAGGACATTCAAAACATCTAACTTAAAATTCTATTTTCTCTCGATTTGTTTTCCCAGTATTTGTAGTTTGTTATCATTCATATAACTGCATTTCCGAATAACAACTACAAGTTTTTTCTTAATAATTAATTAAATATAAAAAAATCTGTACTTTTTTTTTTTTTACACACCTGATCAATTAAATTATGTAGATTAATTTTAGTAACGTGTTTTACATGTATAATTTTTACTTTTTTACACTTATACTCTTAATGTATAATTATAACAGTATCAATTAATAAAAAATAGATTATTTCTACAATTATTTATTTACGTATTTTATTTACTATTTTTTATTGTAATAATAATTAAATTTATTATTTTATTATCACAAAAGATATAAACCTAATAACACTTAATATATTTCAGTAACTGTCCCTTATTAAATGAAGTTGGCCACGGAGATAAAAATAAATAAATACAAAGTACACAACCAATAAAAAGTTGTTAAATGCTGAAAATTGAAATTTGACAAGTTAGTGAACTGAGTTAAAATTACCAACTCTTAAACTGATTGATAGTAAAATATAAAGTCACATCCATTAAAGAAAATAATCTATAAATTTATAAGCTAATGTGAAGAATCATTTTATAAAAATATTATAATCCAGTTTGCTAATCGAAAATAAATTTCTTATAATTAAATTAATTATTGGTTGAATAAAATAAGAACTTTAAAAAAATTGAATATGAGAGAGTATGCCACGTTGTAAAGTGCAATCACTATATAGCTATTTCCTCTTGAGGGATTTAGAATCTAATTTAAGGGGAAAGATCAATATGGTTAGACACCGCTATTTATATTATGATAAAATAATATTTAAAATACTGTGTAGAGAATCAAAGTATATTTATATTATGATAAAATAATATTTAAAATACTGTGTAGAGAATCAAAGTATATTAGTCTTTAACAGAAAGCTGCATGTTCGAAGTTTGTTATCGGTCTGTTAGATAATAATATATATTGTTATTATTTCAAATTCAAATGGTCCTATTCTTTCACGTTCGGTTACTTTTAGAAGAAATTTTTTAATATAATATAAAATAAATATAGAACTAACTCACAACAGAAAAGAAAATCTCGGGATACTGTTACAAACAGAGGGGTAAAATAGTAAAGTTGAGAAGTATAGGAATTTCAGGAGAAAAGATAATTGATTCTATCGTTCAATTTTTTAGGTAGAGTTATCTTTTCGTCACAGACAGTTGTTGAATGACACTATAAAAGAAGAGCTTCCATCCATTGGATTCAGTATGTTCTAAAACCCTAACCAAACCCCCTTGATGTTGTGTATTGGGTAAGGAATTTTGAAATTCGGAATGCCTAGGCAAGAACCACCGCCACAGCCGCAGCGTCCCGGTGCTCTGGAACCGGCGGTGTGGCAAGCCTGCGCTGGACCGTCGGTGGAAATCCCGAGGCCAAATTCTATGGTTTACTACTTCCCTGAGGGACACTTCGATCAAGCCTCTTCGCGCCCGAGAAACCTCTCCCCTGAGCTTCTGGCCAAACCCTTCGTTGCCTGCAAAGTGGCCTCTGCTCAATTTCTTGCTGATCCTCTTACCGACGAGGTTTTCACCAAGATACATCTCCAACCTGTTCCTAATAACTTCGCTGCGGAACCCCTCCATGCTCTTGCTGCTGCTCCTCCACCAAACGACGGCAACGAGGTCGTTTTGTTCGCCAAGGTTCTCACTCCGTCTGATGCCAACAACGGCGGGGGCTTCTGCGTGCCAAGGTTTTGCGCCGACTCCATCTTCCCGCCGCTCAACTTCGACGAGGACCCGCCGGTGCAGACCCTCTCCATCACTGACGTGCACGGCCGCGACTGGCAGTTCCGCCACATTTTCCGCGGGACGCCGCGCCGCCACCTGCTCACTACCGGCTGGAGCACGTTCGTCAACGACAAGAAGCTCGTCGTCGGGGACTCCGTCTTGTTCATGAAGAGGGCCGACGGACGTTTGTTGGTCGGAATTCGCCGCGCCACGTGCATCCCTCATGTAAGGGGCGGCTGCGCGAGCCTCAGGTTGATTGAGGAGGAGGAGGAGGAGGAGGAAAAAGAAGAGGAGGAGGAAGACGAAGAGAATGCTAGGAGGGTTTTCAGGAGGGACGGGAAGGGGAAGCAGTCGCCTAGGGTGGTTGCGGAGGCGGCGGAGTTGGCGGCGCGGAACATGCAGTTTGAGGTTGTTTACTACCCGAAGGCTGGTAGGTCTAAGTTCGTGGTGAAGGCTGAGGTGGTGGATGCTGCGATGAGGATTGCATGGAGGGCGGGAATGAGAGTGAAGATGTCTGTGGAGACTGATGATTCCTCCATGATGACGTGGGTACAGGGTGCGGTCTCTGCTGTCTCATCTCACGATAATGGTCAATGGCGCAATTCTCCTTGGAGAATGCTTCAGGTATAGTAATATAATGTTCAATTCTTTCTCAATGGAGTGATTTCTTTTGTTTGTCTTTTGTGTGTGTATTATGTTCGATGAGTTTTACTTTCTTGAATAAGTATTGGTTTAAGAATTAGTGGCTCTCAAAGCAGATACGGGTGGAGATGGTAAAATGAATTAGAACTCTTTGTTTGCTAGTAAAATGTTTGGCTATACGAGTATAATACAGTTCTTGGTCTGTTCTGGATTTTATGTAACTTTTCATTAATGCATGAATTACGTTTTTCATTAACATTGTAACTGTACTTTATTCAACAAGAAACTGATGCTGAAAGGCGAGAACCCCTAATTTTGTTGGAGTGGATTGAAACTTATACGGAATTACTTGTCTTATCTTAGAAAGCATTTTTCCCAAAGAATGATTTTGTGGTTTAGGGTTCTATTATTGTATATAATGTTGCTTTCAAAAGGATGGAATGCGGACAATGAAAAATATATTCACCTTATTTGTCACATAACTTGTACTTGAAGAAATTATCTTCTCTCTCAAATGAGTGATACTGCTATTTGTCATAGGTTACATGGGATGAACCTGAATGGTTGCAGAATGCAAAGTGGGTTAGCCCTTGGCAGGTGGAACTTGTTTCCACCACACCTGCCCTTCATTAAGCATCCCCCCCCCCCTGCAAAAAGGCTTAGTAGAACTGCTAATGGTCATGCTGCGTTTACTAATGGAGAGGGAAGCCCCTTTTCTATGACCGGATTCACTAATTCTGCAATGGGAAGCCTGAATCAAGCAGTGTGGGGTTATAATTCTTTTCCTGCTGGCATGCAGGGAGCCAGGTATGATGCATTTTATGCATCAAGTTTTTCCAGTTATCCAAGGGACATGTCTCATCCGTGTACGGGTAACTCCTTTGAGAACAACACATTTTAATGGCTGAAAAATTCGTCCACAGGAAAAGTTTGTGATGAGCATACCAAGAATGAAGGAAGAGAGAGAAAATGGGAATCCATGATGCAGAGCTTTTGGTAGGGGTGCGAGTCTTCATGTTGTTGTGTGTGAGGGAGGATTACAAAATTTGGTGTTTGGAAGCTGGGAATGATGAATGTGAAGGGAGGAATGGTCTAGAGGTAGGAAGTTTCAACGCAGATACGTTGTATTTATGTGAATAAAGAGGTTAACACGTGAATAAAATTATTTTAGAAAAATGCTAGTTTTACACTATTATTTAGTTATACTTTTATTTCACATTACATTTTATTAATAAAATATTATATATGAATAAAATAATAATATATATTAATGTAAACAATAAATAATAGTATCAAATTATCACACCGTTACAATGTGCCTGTCTCGTAATATATGGCGTCTTCTTCCTCAAACCTAGAATTTAAGGGTATTGTTATAAACATTACTGCTAAAACACCAAATAACTTATGGAAAAATGTTAATAACATTTTTTTAATGTATTTTTCCATATATTTTTTATTGATTGAAATTTATCGAAACCTCTAAAATTAAAAAATATTAAATAAAAAGTGAAACTAACTAAAATTTAACAAATTTAATCAAATAATGAAAATATGTTTATAATGGATAGAATTTTTCTCCTTTAATGTTTTTACTCTATAATTTATCTTAAATAAATAATTAACATATACACCAAAATGATTATAAAATATCTAAATAAATGAATTTGTAAAAATAAATGTCTTTTAAATGTAATTGGAAGTAAAACTTTCAACACAAAATATATTAGTAATTATAACACTTAAATTGATTTATGTGATCCTCTTAATATATATATCATCTATTTACATGTTAAAATAATATCATTTTTTATTCAATTTAATTATTAAACATCATAGCAAATTGTTACAGTACCATCAAACATATTATTTGTCTCTCCAAATATTGTCAAAAAAATCACCTCAAAAGATCTTAACTAGTAAAAGTCTCACATTCAACTTCATTACTTCCACTAAAACACCATAAATACATTTACACAACAATTAATACTTATTAATTTGAAGATAAATATTGAAAAACTTTACATGTGAGTAACACTTAAATCATGATCAAAGTCTAACAATCACCACAACTTACGTGGAATTTAGATAACACCTCCTACACACCTTATAAAGTGTTATGCAATAATTTTTATTAGACCTTGGTTATCAAACTTAAGAGGCTTCACTCATAAAAAGAACATTTTATTACAAACAAGTATTTTTAATTATAACAAGTACATAAATCACTTTTTAATTATCCTTTTTTAATCTTTTCTTTAAGATTAAGAGTTCAAGACTTTAATTATTACTTCTAGCTATAAAAACAAACACTATTTGATCAAATAAAGACAACTCTTAAAGAGAAAATAAGTATATGATTTCTCACAAATGAGTAATTTATGATCAAAAGTTTTTAATCTCCTTGTTTTGTCAAAAGTTTCTTACTCTTTTATTAAAAAAACTTATTACACACAACATTTAAGATCAAAGGACTATAATTAAAAGTATATATTGATGTTTCTTTATGCATGCTTAATCTTCTAGTGCCTTAATTTTTTATATAGATCTTCGTACATGTAATCCTAAAAGACAAATAAATTTTATATATTTAATAATTTAATTCCTTAAACCTATATATATATATATCCTTAATTCGTTTTACTTGAGTGGTTAGCATTTTGGTATAAAAGGTTAAATTTTATACCAAAATGCTATATTAGCTTCAGACTATTTACCAAGAACACATGTAAGACCATGTATGGGGACTGAAATGGATATCTCTATACAAGTTGAATTTTATATTACTTTAATATTAGAGTGTCTTTTACAAGTATACTCTCCTTCAATCATATATTGGTTTACTATAATATCGGAAATTTTGATATACAAAAAATAAGTTCTGAATTAAAAGAATTAAGATAACATTTGAAGAAATCTTATGAAATTATGTGAGTCTTAGCAATAATAATAATGAAACTATCTCTTAATAAAGATGAAAAATCAATGCACCAAAAAATTCCTAAATCACTTCAAAAAGTAAAACTCTAATTATAGTATATTCAAATAATTAACTCAAAATTTAGCTTAATCTTTTTCAACATCCATATTTTTTTTATATAAACACAAAAAACAAAAAAATTACCCAAATTAACATTTTCTAAATTTTATTAGTACACTATTGTTTTTTTTAACTCGACGACCGAGATAAATATTTAAAAAAAGAGAAAAGTAATATCCTACCATTGTTGTTAATAGCATATGCAAAAGTTAACTTCTTTTTTTCTATTGTTACACTCTCCTTTTATATAAGCTCGCTTCTTTCATAATTTTTTTTATTCTATTATAATTTTTTTAATTATATTATTTACTTTTATATTATATATTATATAATCCTTTTAACTCTTAACTTTAATATCAAAGAATCTTTTGGACATTCATATTTTCTCAAACATGATTCACAATTGAACTATCAACCACCAAACATAAAAACTCAACTTTTGAGAAATATTATTTTTTTCACATATCTTTCCTCTAAAAACATAATTACATTAAGATTTAAATATAAATTAACATTAAATAGTTCTAATTATTCCACACATTTATTAATACATAAAATTCAAGTTCTTACATCTTTTGATTATTGTTAATATATAAAATGGTAGTGCTTAATAAATTTTAATAATTTAAAATACTTTATTACTTATTTTAGTGATAATATCTAAGAAAATCTAACAATTGATTAATCTTTACTATTTGATTTATCGTTGAAATAAAAATCAACTAAAACGATAAAAAAATAAAGAATATGTTCAATGGCTAGTGGATTAACTATTTTTTATTTGAACAGTATATATTACCTATCAAATTGTTAGCATCTTTTAAATACCACTTCTTCTGTTGACTTCAACAGCAGAAGATCCAAAACAATTTGAAATAATATGTAAAAGAAAAATAGGTTTTCTCTTTCTCCAATTTGTGACTTTTGAGACCAAAATGAAATTAAATGTCAATCGAAATGTACTTGTGTTAGCTTGCCCTTTGAAGTTGTTAAAGTAAAAGCATGGTAGAATTGGTAAGAGAACTTTTTTTCTTCTTTTTCATTTATGACGAAAGTATTTAAAAAGAATACATTTTGTTCAACATTTATTCTTCTTTAATGAACGAAGTGATTTATTATTTTCATTTATGATTAAATAGAATAGTGGTTTTACATTAGTATCAGTATATTTTTTCTATAAGCCTAAGTAATTTTGATTGAAGATGGTCGTAATAAGCTGAGTAAGATTATTATAAGTGGCGATAGTTTTTTTTCCTCTAAATATTTAATATAGAAAAATTTCATGCTAGATATTTAAACTTTGTATATATTAAGTATCCTGTATTAAAACATTATTCTGGATATTATTTTATAGACTTAACATGTAACAATTCAAAAATTTTAAAACATTTATCATTTAACTTTATAGATAAACAAAATATAATTCCAAACCACAAAACATTTAATGTATAAAAATAAAATAAAGAATAGAAGAAGAGAAGATTTTTTTTTTTAGTTTGAGCGATAATAGCTTGAGTGAGAATCCTTCTCGCTTGAGTGAAAATGGTTTAGAAAGCACTTTACTTCCAATGTTATTTTCGCTTGAGCGAGAATATCCTCGCTTGAGTGAAAATCTGTTCTCGCTTGGACGAAAGACTTATCACTTGACCGAAAATCAACCTGAGAGCAACCCCTTTTTTAATATAGAGCTCGCTCAGGCGAGTTACTCCTCACTCAGGCTTGGAGAGTGGATCTTTTCTGCATACTTCGCTTGAGTGAGATTCCCTCGCTTAAGCGAGAGCGTCAGAAAATGATTTTTCAAAACAACTAACTTTTATCTACTACCAAGTATTAACATCTATTCAAAGTTCAAATTACAACATAAAATATCCAAATTCATCAAACTTATGTACAATTATCTACATGACAAAAGATAGACCATCATAAGGTCATAAAGTCTTCAAATACATCGAACATATATATACAAGTATATACAAAACAAAAAGATGACCAAACTAAGGCTATATACTCTTTAACGTGCTCCAAAACTTGCATTTGTACCTGCTCGTGTATATAGTATAATCATCGCAGTTCACAACACAATAAGACAAGCAAGGGTAAGCTAGTAAAATATTGCTTTCAGCTTGTAAGAGTAAAATGAATTAAATTGATTAGATTTCAAAATTGAAATATCAATTTTCAAGTCAAATACAAATAAGGTTAACATTCAATCACAATCTTTCATACTCTATTCCAAATCCATTGACTTCATAATGATCCATTTGCAATCACTGTACCTTGATTTCCTTTTAATCCCCATTACTCTGATCTTGTTTCAATCAAAATGATTCCATATAGACTTATCATTCATAACAATAATCACATCATTTCAACCATTCTAAAGTTTATAGGTACATATGTAATCATGATACCTTGATTTTCTTTCAACCCTCAGTACACTGGTTTCATTTCAACCAAAATGATTACATATGATCTTATAACTCAATCATTACATATACCACATCAATTCAATCAAACTGAAGTATATAGACGTATATGTAACCATGGTACCTTGGTTTCCTTTCAACCCCCAGTATACTGGTTTCATTTCAACCATAATGATTACATATAAGTCTATAAATCTGTCATCACACATAACACATCAATTCCATCATACTGAAGCATATAGAGACATATGTAACCATGATACCTTGATTTCCTTTCAACCCGTAATACATTGGTTTCATTTCAACCAAAATAATTACATAAAACTTTATGACTCAGACATTACACATGTCATTTCCATTCCATCAAACAACAATCAAAATGTTCTCATATGTTACTTTCTAATATCATTACTCAAAATAGTTCAATTAATCACACCAAATCAGGATAATTAATCAAACTCATTTAGTGCTCAAGGACCAGTCAGAATTGCAAGAAAGATTTGAGCACTGATAATCATATCCAAATCTTCTATTCTAGAGTTCTATTTGAAAGTAACTAACTAGTATAAACAAGTTACTAGCTTCCCTTAGCTTAGACGATGATCCCCTATCACTTCCTCCAATCAAACAATGACAATAGTCTAACTCTAGTGATCTAGAGTAAGTTATCCAAATAACACCAACTTTTAGTATAATATTAATCAAGTTGAGAGAACGCTTTTCTCAACTGTTTCCACCAATATTGATGACAAAAACTTAATGAAAAACAGAGAACAAATGATCCTAAGAGTAAATAGGAATTTACTCTGAATGAGATTCTAATCGGTTAGAAATGATCCTATGATCCTCAGCTACCGCGAGGCTTGATCTGATTCTGAAAAAAAGAGGTATGGAGGGTGAAAATCAAGAGATAAGGGAGAGAGATATGAAGAAGTGGGAAGAGAGAGAAAACTATGGGTGGGTGTTTTGTTCTTATCTTTTTGTGTGTTCGGGGGTTACATTATCCCTAACTATAAAAACTTTCGTCCTCGGAATTTAGCTTACAAGGAAAAGATTAGGATATGATGCTCGAATGTCTTTTTCTATTTTCCAAGTGGAATCACCATAAGTGAGATCCCACATGACTTTGACCATAAGTATATCTTTTCCATGTAGTTGTTTCATTTGAGAATCCAAGATCTTAATTGGCCTCACTTGAAAGGAAAGATTCTCTTCACTTGCACTAAATTTGATTCTAGAATGTGACTTAGATCAGATACATATTTCCTTAGCTGAGATATATGAAAAATGTTGTGGATATTGGCTAAGGAAGGAGGCAAAGCAAGTTCATACGCAACAAGACCTATCCTTCTAAAAATCTGATAAGGCCCTGATAAGGCCCTATAAACTTTGGAGTTAGTTTCTTTGATTTGATAGCTCTTCTTACACCAGTAAAAGGTGTAACTCTTAGAAAGACATGGTCACCTGCGAAAAATTCTAAAGGTCTTCTTTATTAATTTGTATAAGACTTCTGTATGCTCAAAGAAGTTTTTAATCTTTCTTAAATCTTCTTAACTTTCTCATTGGTTTTTTGTATCAACTCTAGTCCAATCAACATACTCTCACCATCTTGAAACCAACATAGAGTGTCCTACACTTTCTACCATACAATGCTTTAAAAGGAGTCATTCTAATGCTTGCCTGGTAGTTTTTATTGTAGGTGAACTCCACTAGAGGTAGAATTTCATCCCAACTGCTCAAATATCTAACACACAAGTTCTGAGCAAATCCTCTAAAGACTGGATAGTTCTCTCTGATTGTCCATCAGTTTGAGGATGGTACGCTGAACTGAGCCTAAGTTTGGTCCCTAAAGCTTCTTGAAGTGTTTGCCAGAATCTAGAGGTGAATCTGGGATCTATGTCTGATACTACACTGGAAGAGACACTATGCAATCTAACTATCTCGCTTATATAAATCTGAGCCAATCTCTGCATAGATATTCTCAAATCGATCGGTAAAAAGTGTGCAGTCATTATCAACCTGTCTACAATGACCTATATAGAGTCATGCTTCCTCAAAGTACAGGGTAAGTGGGTCACAAAATCCATAGAGATATTATCCCACTTCCACACAGGGGTGTCTAATTGAGTTAACATGCCTCTAGGTCGCTAATGTTCAACCTTGAATTTTTGACAAGTAAGACAAGCAGTAACAAACTTGGTTACATCATTTTTCATGCCACACCACCAATAAGACTTCTTAAGATCTTGATACATCTTGGTCATACCTGGATGTAAACTGAGCTTACTTTTGTGAGCTTTAGATAAAATTATTTTTTTTTTTTTAACTTGTGGTCTTCTGGTATACATATTCTCCTTTGAAACCTCAACATATCATCTGCTCCCAAAGAGAAATCTTTAGCTTTATCTGTGCCGAAAAAAATCAAAATGTTTTTTAATTTCAAATCCTTCAATTGCTTGTCCTTCACCCTCTTCAAAAACTCATTAGTTATAATAAGTGCATTATAACTAATGAAATTTGAAGATATAGAAACCTCCAAATTCAAATTCCTGAAATCTTCAATTAATTCTTCCTCTTTTACCATAAGTGATGATATTTATATTCTCTTAGGACTCAAAGCATCAACAACAACATTTGCTTTTCTAGGATGATACATAAGTTGAAAATTATAGTCTTTTAAAAACTCGATCCATCTCTTCTACCACATATTAAGCTCTTTCTTATCAAATAAAAATCTCAAGCTTTTATAATCACTGATAATGCCTATAGATTTTTAAGGCAAAAACAATCGCTGTCAGTTCCAAGTCGTGAGTTGGGTAATTCCTTTCATGCACATTTAGCTGTTAAAAAGCATAAGCAACAACTTTCTTATTCTACATCAATAAACAACTCAATCCCTGATAGAAAGCATCACAAAAAACATCGAAAGCTGATTTATACAAAGGATGTCAACACAGGGGAATTAGTTAACCTTCTCTTAAACTCTTCAAAACTCCTCTCACATTGCTTCGTCCATGTAAAAGGGTGATCCTTTCTAGTCAGTTGAGTCAAGGGAGCAACTATCTTAGAAAAGTCTTCTATAAACCTCCTGTAATATCCTGGTACTCCCACAAAACTTCTAATCTCTAACAATTTTTGGACGTTCCCATTGAAGTACAACCTCCACTTTAGAAGGATCTACTGAGATCTGATGGTAACCTGAGAGCAAGTCTATCTTTGAAAAGATAACTGCCCCATGTAGTTGGTCCAACAGGTCATCTATTCTTAAAAGAGGATACTTATTCTTGATGGTAAGCTTGTTCAACTGTCTATAATCTATGTATAGACGAGATGAACCATCTTTCTTATTTACTAAAAGTACTGGAGCTCTCCTTGGAGAAAGACTAGGTTGAATGAATTATTTCTCTAATAAGTATTCTAGTTGTTTCTTCAACTCAACTAATTCAGCTGGTTCCATTCGGTATGTAGTAATTGACATAGGTCCTGCCCTAGGTATTAGGTCTATTGCAAATTCTATTTCTCTTTTAGGTGGAAGTCCTAGAATCTTATCAGGGAACATCCATAAACTCCTGAACTATAGTCATATTTTTCTGAGTCTATCATCATCCACAGAACAAGCAAAGAGAATGAAACATTTTGCACCGTCATGTACCTCTTTCAATTTGTTGATCCGAGACAACCTGCATACTTTTTCATTCAGGAAAAATCAACTTTTTCTTACCACGGTCTATAAGAATATGGTTAGCAGATAACTAATCCATTCCTAATATAACTTCCAAATCCTTCATATGTATGTAGATCATATTGATCTTATAGTTCCGTTCATTTATAATCATTGGACACTCAACACACACAGATGAAGTTATTATAATACCTTCTGTTGGTGTGGATACCACCAATTCAACATCTAACTCACGAACTGACAATTTAAGTTTCTCAACACAGTCAACAAAAATAAAGGAATGAGTTGTTCCAAAATCAAATAAAACAAATAGCTGAGTATTCAGAATAAAACAAATACCTCTAACTAGGCTATCAGACTGTGAAGCCTATGCTCCACTGATGGCAAAAACTCTTTCTCTTGTTTTGGGTTTATGATTGTTGCCTTACTGCACCTGTTGTCCTTCACTAACATTTGGAGCCTCAAGTCTAGTACGACAGTCCTTCGTGGCATGACCATATTTGTGACATTTACCACATATCACGTTCAGTGCTGGATGAGGGCAAAATTTGATCATATGTGATACACCACACCTAAAACATTTGACATTAGGTGGTAATTGAGGATTAATCCTCCACTACTGAAGGATTGAGGCTTAGAGTAAGGTTTCTTCTTATCTTCCTATCTTGATTTGCTTTTGGAGGGTCCTCCTACCATCCATGGCTTATCAACTTTGCTACTGTTCTTCAAATTTTCCATCACTTTAGCTTTCTCCACTAAAGCAGGAAACTCTTTAATGGACATAGGAACCACAACCTCTTTAAGCTCTTGCCTCAACCAAAACTCAAATTTTTTGCACCTCCAAGCTTCAGTCATAATTTGAGTACTGAACCTAGCTAGAAGTTTGAATCTAGTAACATAATCAATAACTGAAAGGTTTTCCTATTCTAAATACATGAACTCAATTTCTTTTGCATATCTAACATTGTTAGGATAGTACTCCTCCAGAAACCTTACTTTGATTTCCTTTCAATCCCCAATACTCTGATCTTGTTTCAATCAAAATGATTGCATATAGACTCATCATTCAGTCATAACAATAATCACATCATTTCAACCATTCTGAAGCTTATAGGTGTATATGTAACCATGGTACCTTGATTTCCTTTCAACTCTCAGTACACTGGTTTCATTTCAACCAAAATGATTACATATGAGCCTATAACTCAATCATTACATATATCGCATCAATTCAATCATATTGAGGCATATAGATGTATATGTAACCATGGTACCTTGGTTTCCTTTCAACCCTTGGTACACTGGCTTCATTTCAACCATGATGATTACATATAAGTCTATAAATCAGTCATCACACATAATACATCAATTCCATCATATTGAGGCATATAGAGACATATGTAACCATGATACCTTGATTTCCTTTCAAGCCCTAGTACACTGGTTTCATTTCAACCAAAATGATTATATAAAATTCTATAACTCAGACATTACACATATCATTTCCATCCTATCAAACAACAATCAAAATGTTCTCACATGTTACTTTCTAACATTATCACTCAAAACAATTCAATTAATTACACCAAATCAAGATAAATAATCAAACTCATTCAATGCTCAAGGACCAGTCAGACTTATAAGAAAGACTTGACCACTGATAATCATATCCAAATCTTCTATCAAAGGGTTCTATTTGAAAGTAACTAACTAGAATAAACAAAATACTAGCTTTCCTTACCTTAGACGACGATCACCTATCACTTCCTCCAATCAAATAATGACAGTAGTCTAACTCTAGGGATCTAGAGTAAGTTATCCAAATAACACCAACTTCTACTATAATATTAATCAAGTTGAGAGGAAAACTTTTCTCAATTATTTCCACCAATATTAATGATAAAAACTTAACGAAAAAATAGAAGACGAAGGATCTTCAGAGTAAATAGTGAAAATACTTTAGGCTGAGTTAAAGAGGGGGGAAAATTGAACTTTATAGAATTTTTGAATTTTGAAAAAGATTTGGAAAAGGTTTTAACCAATATGAATATTTTCAAGAATCTCAATTTTTAATGGTGTAAGGTGCAACGCAGAAAATAACCAATTCAGATTCGAATAAACTAGTTTCAAGTCTGACAGAACCAATAAGTGTAACTTGACAGTTGAATTATTCTGTTTTGAATTGAGAAAGTCAATCTTGATTTCTATAGTGATCAAACCAGAATTCTCAACAGTAGAGCAAGTGAAACAAGTGAAACAACAGTGAAATAACACAGATTAATCACTCAAATGTTAGACATAGGTTGGGACAAAGAATCCAAAACTCAAAGATATAGAAGATCCTTTATCAAATATATAAAACAAAGGTAAACTAAAACCATATTTAATTTCAACCTACTAACAGATCAATCAATTACAAATTATTTAATTCTTAGGAACCAATTACAAGAATACCAATTAAGATTTAATGATACATTAGATGAATCAAACCAGATCACATATGACTAATCAAGGTACCGTATCAAGTCACAAAAGAGAATGTTGAGGAATGATCAATTCTGCAGCCAATTGACCTACACAAATTTAGTTAACAGATCCAAATATAATAAGCTATTTCCAGCAATAAAACAAATCAATTAGCAGCAGTAAGATATGACCACTTTTATCAAGAACATCTATGAACATGCTCAAGATGACAACATAGAATTGAGTAAAACCAAATTATGCAGGCAATAGTTAAACGACTAAACAGATTGAAAAATTATCCAAAGAAAAACTGAATGAAACTAATCCAAGATCCAAACGCAATAGCAAAGCCAAGATGAGTAAATGATTACTGTAAAAGATGACTAAACTGACAAGAACGATTCAACTATAATTCAGAATGAAAGGATAAAGGTTTGCGCAAAATGTATAACAGTAGGCAGTGCAAGAAACCAATCAAGAATGTAAGAGAAGGGTCAAGAGAGAAGAACACAAGCAATTTATACTAGTTCACCCTTCCTCAAGAACTACGTCCAGTCTTCCTTGCCCCACTAGCAAAGTAAAACATTCAATTATACAATTACAATAAATCACACAGTTCTCACACCTTGCAAGAACCAAGAGCACCATTGAATTAAAGAACTACACCCCGCAGCCTACAATTAATTCAGCAAAACACAAGGTTAAACCCTATAGTCCACACCTTACACAATTGTACAAAAATTATACAAGATCACAATGAAAAAACACAATTCTTGAAAGAAACAGGTTCAAGAAAAGGTTAAAGGAAACCCCCTGATTGGTGCAATCACATAAGGCCTGCAGAAGCTTGAAGATTCTCAACAACACAACTCAATAGTTAAGACTCAATCTTCAAGAACAAACCCTTCAATCCCCTTGAAAATCAAAATGATCAAGATTGCTCATAATGTTTTTCTCAATTGATGTTCTCGCGCTTCTATATATTCGAATTATGAAACCCAATTATTTTTAAACCCTCAAACCAAATTGTTTTTTAAAAAATGACAATTAAAACAGTTTGCTACAGAACACGAATAAACCGATTTCACAAAAGAGGAAATTGATTTATTTTGATGCAGAGGTTGAAACTCAATACTTAGTTTTCCTTGAAAACTTTGTTATATTAGGTTACTTGTTTTAAAGCATTTTTAAAGTGTGCCAATGAGATTCTCCTTTTTAGTGCATAGGTTTTCATTTAGCTCCAATCACACTCACTCACTCTAAGACAAAGCCTAGGACAACACATCCAATTCCAATTGCTTGCATTGGCTCCTTGCACTTGTTTGATTTCATCAAATACTTAGTCTTGTGAGAGTACTAACAAATATGAACTTACTCTGAATGAGATTCTAATCGGTTAGAAATAATATTATGATCCTCACTTATTGCGTGGCTTGATCAGATTCTGAAACTGATGAAGTATGAAGAGTGAAAATCAAAAGAAAAGAAAGAAAGAAATATGCAGAAGTGAAAAGAGAGAGAAAGTTATAGGTGAGTGTTTTGTTGTTATCTTTTTGTGTGGGGGTTACACAAGGTGGTTACATTTGCACATGAAGATGAGATATTTTATATTATCTAAATCAAATTGTTATTTAATTCAGTAAATTTTAATTGCAAATTGAACTATATACTAACATCTCTCGTTTTTTCTGATTTGATTCTCCAATATTACACAATATTTCTCCCCATGATATAGACCTAGAAACATTACTATGTGATACTACAACTTGTAAACTTTGTTGTTGTTATTTTTTTTTTCTTATTTCGTTATGTTTAATGTTGCAAGAGAATGTTAGAGAACGAAATTGAATATTTTAAGATCCAATAATAGGAAAACAATCATTTGAAATTATAATATATTGATTGTGTTTCTTTATTTTTTAATTTAAAATATTATTATATTATTATAATATCAAAAAAATTCTTAAGTTGATGTATTTTTGTTTGAAGGGTATTAAACAAATTTTAAAAAATAATTGATTTTATGGGAAATTGTTTCGTTTTACTTGATTTAATCTGCTATGCAACAGAGTAGAGTGAACTAGTTCATCTTGAGTTTATTTAAAAAAAGTATTATTAAGTATTAAATTTAAAATTTCTATCATGCAACTTTATTACATGCTTTATAATTGTTAGTTTATTTCAAAAATTCATTTTTATAATACTAGTAGGAAATATTTTAAAATAATTAGACTAAGTTATTAAAATATTTAAGTTATTGAACTAACTTTGTTTGTTTAAATTAATTTTATAAAATAACAAATTAATGTCTTTTTTAAATTTTAAACGGTCAAGATTCATGATATAAAATAAATTTTAAATACATGTTTTAAGTCCAATTGTATGAAATATATAATCTTCCTCGAACAGTGGTACTTCATAACTGCGTAAATGATCCAAGTGCAAAACACTAATTGTTAGAACTCTTCTTGGAATTTAATTTTTTTCGATTTTTTTTAAAGACAAGTTCTGTTTTAGTTTTTTTTTTTTTTTTTTTTAAAATGGTTTTTTTTTTTTTTTTGGTTTTTTTTTTTTTTTTTTTAACATGGTATTGTTTTAGTTTTGGGTATGTTTCTTAATATTTGCTGTATACGTTAAAGTGTTTAAAAGTGATTTTTTTTTGTATACTAATGATGTATTTTAAAATTTAAGTTCTTAAATGAATTAATTAGTGTAGTAACTAAATAGATTTTTTACATTCACTCAATTATCAATTCACATGTTATAATGAGACGTTAAGAAAATATCATTATATAAGTTAAAGTAATTATTCTATAATTAATAAATTTATATGACATTTTTAGCTTTACGTGATTAAAAAAAAACACGTGAAATGATTCATAGTTTCAGAGGTTTCTGGTTTGATTTTTGTTCTATAGCCAGATGTGATCACAATAATTTATTAGTATTGTTAGTCCAATTTTTAACAGTTAGTATTTATGAAATATGAAAATATTTAAGACCTATTAACATTAGTCTATCATAGAGTTTGAGTTATTTACTCAAGGCTCTAGGTTTAAAACTTATTATTATTGTAAAAAATAAAAATGTAAAATGAAACTAATTGATCATGTTTATATTTCGATTGAGTATAAAACAAAAAACTGGATTTTTTTCTTATTATAGGGACAAACCACAAAATAAAGTAAAGAGTATAGTGTCACCAACCAATGCAACTTCAACTCAAAACCAATAAATATTAGTAACTAAATATGGATGTGGATATGAGACTCTAATTTCCTATCTAATTTGTAATCATTGTTTTAATGTAAAGTTGATTTAGTGCTAACAGTTTAGTTAATAATATGTTTGTCATGGTTGGGTCCTAAATAAGATTTCAGTGAAAATATCATATTTATTTTAGAGTTTACGAACTTCTTTCATTTAATTTTCTACTTTTATGAAACTTAAAGTAAGTTGTAGAATATAATAGAAATATTAAAATAGCAAACTTATTATAATATTATATCATTTTATATAAAAATATTATTTGTAAAAACTTATTATTATTACATGATTATTAAATGGATATATAATTTCATGAAATTTTTATAATACTAAATTGAAGGAAACTCTTTTAACATGCTCTCAATGAGTTGTTACACTGTTCAACAAAAATCTTAAAGAAGAAGGAAACAAAACCATAAATGAACACCAAAATTTGATGAAGACCAACACCAAGATGGATGATTGTTAATGCCATTTTGGCACTTAGAGTGATAGTTATTATGACAATTGAAGAGACCATACCATTATTTATTGCATGACAAATAAATTAGATATTTTTATTATATAACCAATAAAATTAATTAACAGCTAAATAATATAAATTCTTAATTAGAACAAAAAATAAACTATACATCCAAGTTTGATGGACTAAAACCATGACTATATTAAAATGTGACAAATATTCCTTCACGATATTAACATATCATTGACTCTTACTAATATCATCTAACTCTAAATATTAAAACTAACACTTTTCCAAAAAAAATAATTATTTTAATTAGAGAATAAAAAGAAATAATATTTATGTACTATACTCAATGTACTTTTTAATATAAGAATCAGACCTTATATCTAGTTCTTGATTTAATTCAGTAGTGGTCAACAAATTTAATATTTGAACAAATTTAATATTTGAAGAAAGTATAAGAAGTCCAAATCTTAACATAATTAAAGATAACGTGAAAGTGTAAGACCAATACTATTAAATCAAGATGATATTAATAACTTCAAAATGTGTAACCAACGTTACTTTTTTAAATAAATATTTGTTCTCTATATTGCATGAGTCAGTGATAAAGTTCCTGTTTTGCACTTGTAGGAGTGAAAAAAAAATTAAGCGTAATGTGATGATATGACACTTGGACTTTTAACATTTGAAAATATTTAATAGGTATTATTCTAGGCCTTGAAGAACAATGACTAAGCCCATAATTATCTCTATGAATAAGAGGGGTGCCCCCAATTAATGTCCTTATATACACCTACTTGCATCCATTATGACTTGAGTATTAGAGTGTCCTTATAGATACCCACCCTCAATCCTAATTTGAAAAAAAAATCTCATTTTATAGAATTTTAAATATATTTATTTTATAATAACTATATAAATTGCAAAACTTCTTTTAGCTTGATTTATAATAATCATATAAACATTTCAATCTTAAGATAGATTCAAATTCAACCAAACCAAATGTTATATATAATTAGTTATATACTAAAATTTTATAAGGTGTCATACTAAGTATTTTATAAAATTATTAGAAAATATAATATATGGTTGATATTTAAAGGATTGATCAATTAAAAATTAAAATCTTAACACTTAACTTTCTCGACTTTTTTATTCCACTAACTCCTTTTTATTTTTTATTTTGCTCAATAGACCTCTTTACTCTTTAATTTCTGAAATAATACTTTTTTTTACTTTTTTTTAGTATGTTGAAATAACACTCTTATTTTTTTTTTTAAATTTTTTGTACGGTTAGTACATTATGATTATTATTTTTGTTTTTTTTATGATCTTGTGATTGTATTTTTAAACTAAAATTGATATTGAAAGAAAAAATTATGATAAATTATAAATTTGTTTTTTGAATTAAAATTATATTTTTCATTTGTTAAAAATATTAATTAAAATTGTTGGAGTATTTCTTATAAATAAATATTAATTAAATGGTTTAAAAAATTTAATAAAATTTAATTTATTTGTGAATTGTTTTAAATGTTATGTTTGTTAGTTAAAAATTATTAATTATTGAAATCATGTCCTAGATCTTAAACATAAAAGCGAGAATAAATGACCATGACAAGCATATATTTATTAAATAATTTAGTTAATGGTACATGAAATATTTTGTATAAAATAAAACATAAATTTTATTTTTATAAAAAATCAATTACATTCTTATCGAAAATCAGATTTGATCTTTATAAAAAATCAGATAATATCTTTATCAAATATCAAATTCTCTGTCTATCAAAAACCAATTTCTATCTTTATTAAAAATCAAAATTCTTTATCAAAAATCAAAAGGTTAAAATTTATCTTTATCCAGATTTTATTTGATTTTCTATTAATTATTTAGATATTTTTTAACAAACTAAAAATACAAATTTGAATTCAAATAACAATTTTATAATTTATTATAATATTTTCTTCCAATATTAATTTTAATATAAAAATACAATCATAAAATTATTATAATTTATTCTATCAAATTTAAATTTATTATAAAATATAAAATAAAATAATTTATCATTTTTTTCTATTATAATTAATTAGTTAAAAAACCTATAAAATAATTAATTTAATTTTCTTTATATTGTCTTTTTTAAATTTTAATTTAATTTTTTTAGATTATTTTTTATCTTAATTTTAATAGACTAATAATCATATTTTTTTAATAACTATTACAGAAAAAACACAAAAAATGACATGTAAAAAATTTATGAATAATTACAATAAATGTGACTGTAAAAAAAATAAAAAAATCATAATTAATATACTTATCGTAAAAAAATAAAAGAAAACAGAAAAATATTATTTCAACTTAAAAAAAAAGTAAAAAAAAAAAAAAAAATTTAAAAAATAAAAAAAAAAAAAAAAAAAAAATTAAAATAATTATAATAAAAAAATAAAAAAAAAAAAAAAAATATTATTTCAACTTAAAAAAAAAGTAAAAAAAAAAAACACTATTTCAGAAATTAAAAAATAAAGAAATTTATTGCCAGAAATAAAAAATAAAGTCAGTGAGATAAAAAAAATAAAAAAGTCTACCTTCCTTTTTTAATCTTATTTTTTCATAATTAAAATATAATTATATATAAAATTATTTTTTATTAAAAAAATATAATACACATAAAACAAAACAAAAGCCCTGTCGCTCCTTTAGGAAGGCGACACCTACTCAGCCCCACAGGACATTCAAAACTCTTTTCTCTCAGATTGTTTTTCCACTATTTGGGGTTGGTTATAATTCATACAATCCTATTTCCAACTAACCAGTTAGAACTACAAGTTCTTTTATTAATAATTAATTAAATATAAAAAATTCTGTACTCTTTTCTACACACCTTGTAAAGATCATAATGCAATTAAATTATAGATTAATTTTAGTAACTATTTTATACATATAATTTTCACTTTTTTACACTTATAAAGACAAATGAACAGTATTCTTAATGTATTTTTATTATAATAATAATTATATTTATTATTTTATTATCATAAAAAGATATAACACTTAATATATTTTGGTAACGACCCATAATAAATGAAGTAGTCCAGGGAGATAAAAAAAATACCAAGTACACAACCAATAAAAAATAGTTAAATGCTGAAAATTGGAAATTGACAAGTTAGTGAACTGAGTTAAAATTACCAAATCTTAAACTGATTGATAAGTAAAATATAAAGTCACATTAATTAAAGAAAATAATCTATAAATTTATAAGCTAAGGTGAAGAATCATTTTATAAAAATATTATAATCTAGTATGCTAAACGAAAATAAATTTCTTATAAATAAATTAATTATTGGTTGAATAAAATAGAAATGAATATTTAAAAATTAAAAAAAATATGAGAGAATGCATATATCGGTCTGTTAGAAAATAGTACAGGTTGTTACTATTTTCAAATTCAAACGGTCCTATATTCCGTTACTTTTTGAGGAAAATTTTTAATATAATATAAAATAAAATCACTTACTAAAAAAGTAACAAACATTATTATTGTAAAGTTAAAAGAAATAAAAACAGAATTTTACAAGTGATGAGTTACTAAAAAATGTTTTTGGTGTACTAGAAATATGTTTACACTAACATTAAATAAAATTACCAACTCAATGAACAGTGTAATATTAAATGATGTATGAGAGGGAGATCAACAATTTAATTATAGAACTAAGTCACCACAGGAGAAGAGAGAATCTAGGGAAACTGTTACAAATAGATAGGGATAAAATTGTAAACTTGATAAGTATAGGAATTTCAGGAGACCTGATAATTGATTCTAGCTTTCAATCTTTCAGTTATAGACAGTTGTTGAGTGACACTATAAAACAATAGAGCACCCAGCCATTGGATTCAGTATGTTCTAAAACCCTAAGCAAACCCCCCTTAATGTTGTGTATTAAGTAAGGAATTTTGAATTCAGAATGCCTAGGGAACCACCACCGCCACAGCCGCAGCATCCCGGTGCTCTGCAACCGGCGGTGTGGCAAGTCTGCGCCGGACCGACTGTGGAAATCCCGAGGCCAAATTCTATGGTTTACTACTTCCCTGAGGGACACTTTGATCAAGCCTCTTCGCGCCCGAAAAACCTCTCCCCTGCGCTTCTGGCCAAACCCTTCGTTCCCTGCAAAGTGGCCTCTGTTCAATTTTTTGCTGATCCTCTTACCGACGAGGTTTTCACCAAGATGCTTCTCCAACCTTTCCCTAATAACTTCGCTGCAACCCTCCATCCTCTTGCTGCTGCTCCTCCGCCAAACGATGGCAACGAGGTCGTTTCGTACGCCAAGGTTCTCACTCCGTCTGATGCCAACAACGGCGGGGGCTTCTCCGTGCCAAGGTTTTGCGCCGACTCCATCTTCCCGCCGCTCAACTTCGACGAGGACCCGCCGGTGCAGACCCTCTCCATCACTGACGTGCACGGCCGCGACTGGCAGTTCCGCCACATTTTCCGCGGGACGCCGCGC
>Ga0209489_103241_pt1 | contig 32035 bp, 13 predicted proteins | sample SiratrowhiteBW_FD_187527 | JGI IMG/M metagenome (GOLD analysis project Ga0209489, IMG submission 187527) | Root nodule microbial communities of legume samples collected from California, USA - Siratro white BW (SPAdes) (version 2) | ecosystem: Host-associated > Plants > Roots > Nodule | place...
TATATATATAATCACATTTGTTTATGATAAAAATAAAGTTGGTTTTTTTATTATATCTAGAATAATATAAGTCTAGATATTTCTACTAAAATATCTTTATACATTATTAGGGTATGTAGAAGAAGTCTAAAATTATTTCTAGAATTATGTTTAAATTAATTAAGAATCTAGAATGTTTCATTGTGTAATATAAATAAGCTGAGTCCATTGTCTTTTGAAATAAGAAAAGATTGGAGAAGCAAAAATTCTCTAATAAAAGTTTCTTTCCTATAACTTTTATCTTGAATAATTCTCTTTTTGTTTTTAAGGTTATTCTTCTTTTTATTTGGTTGTATTCTTCCACCCTTTATTTATTCGATCTTAAACCATAAGACTTTCACTATTTTTTGTTGTTTGTTTATACTTTTTACACTTTCATGAGCAAATTAAAAAAAAAACCCAAGTCGTCTTCCAACCAATCAAATAGTAAATTTAGTCAATCAATATTTAGAACTTATATGCATCAATTTGGTCAATAAATATTTAAAATTTATCTGCATCAAGAAACGTTAGTAATAACAGTAAAAGAATGAAGGATTTTGAGAATTATTGTACAGAAAATAAAAATAGATGATTTAAAAATAATAAAGAAAATAGATTCATTGACTCTCAATTTAATTCACAACAAATTCTTATGTGGTTTTCTTAAGATTATTATCCTTACATTCTCTTTACAATGTTGAACTCAATTAAACAAGCATTAATCAAAATCAACATAATCTTATCAACAAAATAAGCATTTACTAATACATCATTTAATATCTCACATTCTCTCCAAATGTCTACTCAATCAGACTAAGCATACAAGAAATTGATTAATGATTAAGAGTAAACGAATTAAGCAATAACTCTAATTAAGCAATAACTCTAATTAAAGAAAAACAATTAAATTTTCAACAAGCTTTCAAAAACAAATATTTTTTCAAAGACATAGATTTCAAAAAGATCTACAATCACACAACTATTATATAGAATTCATTTTGAAACCACAAGAAAATCAATCCAAAGGAGTTTAGCCTTTTACATGAGATGATGAAAGCGCAAGAACTACAAAAATAAAAATAAAAATAAAACTAGAGTTTAAGCTATGCACTGGTGTGTCATCTTCATGCATTTTCCATCCTCTACTTATAATCTTCTTTTTTTTATGAAATTAACTCAGATTTAATTTTTAAATATTTTTCTTACAATGTGCCAAAGATTAATTTTGTAAATATCTTCTTTCCATTAAAGTTGTAAATTTTATTTTTTCTAGTTTATTTCGGATATTTTGTTTCCAAATTATGTTTTAGATACATGTCTTTAATTCTCAAACAAACAATCCAACTCATAATAATTGAATTTGTTGTCCAAGATATTGTAAAATAAAGCAAAATAGCTGGAGTAGATTTACTTTAAATCAATTAAGAATTACAAAGAATTATCTTTATAAAAAATCTAAAGAATATTTTTTCAAAAGATTTGACTAGATTTGGATGCAAATAATTAAAAACAAAAGAAACCAATAATCTCAATTAAGGTATAATTAATCCTAATTAGATAAATTTTCCTTAAAACAGTGGATTTATTTTTAATTATAATTTAAAAAAGTCAAAGTTAAACACTATTAATATAAATATAAATATATATATATATATATATATATATATATATATATATATATATTAAACATGATATAATTTATAAACTTATATGATTAAATAAAAATACTTAGTAAATACGGTTTTGATCTAACTTTTAATACTTTGTATACAAATATAAAAATACACTTAGGAAATACCATTATAGTTCCATGATTTGTAAGACTGTCAAAAAAATATAAAATATAGTAAAAAAGAAGATAAAAAATTTAGATCGATTAGTTTTCAATTAGGCTTAGAAATTCTCTTTAATGATATACATTATAATGCCATTTAAATGAAAATTTAAATCTGATTGGGAAAAACACTTATCTAAAAAGTTTTCTAATTAAATTATTAAGTCTGAATAATTCAAAAGTTTATTAATCCAGTAAAAGCGGGAAAAAAAAGATAAAGATTATGAAAGTAAGGTCACTGCTAACTAATTTGTTATTGATAATTGATGATACAGATATGAAAACTATTAAGATAAAAACCAAATTACCGAACAAACACAAACATTGCAGAGACAACAAAGATCCGCCGTACAATGTGTACAATGTGTCAGGTGGGTCACCAAAGCACCACCCCATCACACACTAACCCTAACCCTTATTTTCCTCATTACCCTCATTCTATTCAAGTGGCATCATCTCATTGGGCCAATCATAGGCCCTCACCATAACTACCCTGAGCTGCATCGCATCTCTCATTCTTTATAGACTGCGTTCAACTCAGTTTCATGCTTAGTTTAGTTATTTCTTCACCCGCAGCACTCCCTGCCCAGTGGCGCCTCCCCTTATAAACCTCACTCAACATTAAAGAGAGACACAAATCAAGATACAATTGTAGTTTGTGTCGGTTCTCTCTTTTTCAGGAAAGGGGAAAATAAAAGGGAAAAGTTCCTTTCGGTGGTATTGTATGTTTGTTTCTTCTGGGAATCTAATTCCTCAGCGTGGCGTTGGAAAAAAATTGTATTTTTTAGGTGAGCTCAGATACTCAATTGGCGTGTTGATGAAATGAGCAAAAGGGGTGTGAGGAATTGAATCGAGTTTAAGTTTGGAGTTGAATTGAATTTTGTATTGGGTTTGGTACTGGAGCATGTGATTTGGAATTAGGAGTGGGAAAGGGTAAGGAGATGACTCGGGATGGTAGTGTAGTCCCTGCGGACCCGGGGGCAATGGCGGTTGCCAAGAAGAAGACACAGTCTTCTAGGAGTTGGATTCTGTTTGATACCACTGGGCAGGGTTCATTGTTGGATGTGGACAAATATGCAATCATGCATCGGGTTCAGATTCATGCGCGTGATCTCAGAATCCTTGATCCCTTGCTCTCTTATCCCTCCACCATTCTAGGTCGTGAGAAGGCCATTGTTCTTAACTTGGAGGTCCACCACATATTTAGTTTTGTTTGTTTGTTTGTTTTTATTTTTTTGTGTTATAATTTTGCTTTCTGTTTCTTTTTTTCATTTTTTTTTCTGACTCTGCTTTTCAGCATATCAAAGCAATTATCACAGCTGAAGAGGTTAGTCCGCTTTTAATTCTTATGTGACTGCTTTCATCTTTTAAGGGTCGGGATTAGAGAACAGATAAGAACATTATGAAAATTAGTTTTTGGGACTTTTCATCTTAGACTACTCATAATTGAAAACTTTGACTAATTGAGACATGAGAATTGGGGGATGGTACATGGGGGCCTTCTCTCAGCATTTAATGACCAGTCTAATCTGAGGATTGATCAAATTTTGGCGACCAAATTTTGTTTTTTTTTTTTTTTCGTTGTCAAGTTCATTGAATAAAATGGGTAGGAATAGGAAGACATGTCTTCTTTTGCCTTGCTTAAGTAGTGGCACATGATCTTGACCCTCTTATACAAGAATATACCTTACATGACTTTTGTATAAGAATATCTTTCAGCAAAGGACATTTTATATTTGTGAATTCCTGTATCAAAACCTTTGGTCCTTTGTACAATAAATATTTGTTTCTTGAAATTGAGATGACATTGCTTCCCCATCCTGAATCCCTGGTTGTATCTAAATTATGGTATAGGTATTACTGAGAGATCCAACAGATGAAAATGTGATCCCTGTTGTCGAGGAACTGCAAAGGCGGTTGCCTCGATTAAGTGCCGGTCTTCAACAGCAAGGAGATAGTAGAGAGTATCTTGGAGGCCAAAATGATGCTGAAGCAGCTGACGAAGATGGTATGCTATATTCATCATGAACCTTAAGCAATGAATAAGCTTAATGTTTGCATCTCTTATTCTTACAAATATGTCTTTTTATTTGCATCATCTATTGTCCTTGTTATCTGAGTGATCTAAATTATGCAATGCAGAGTCCCCTTTTGAATTTCGGGCCCTGGAGGTTGCTTTAGAAGCCATTTGTAGTTTTCTTGCTGCACGTACAGCAGAACTGGAGATGGCTGCTTATCCTGCATTAGATGAACTTACCTCCAAGGTACAAATATTATTGAATTCTTTATCTCCCTCTAATGGTTTTAATCTGGAATCCCTGGCCCTTACCCTTTCCTTATGTATGAAATAAGCTTAAGAAAATATGAGTTGCTTGGAAGTGGCTGAGGGAAAATTTATTTCCTCATCTCAATATATTATCCTTTTCTTTTGTTATACTTATCATCACCAAGGTGTTCATTCTAATTTTGCCTGCTTTATTAAAGAAGTATTTTGTTGTTTGACTTGAAGCGTGGATGACAATAGTTCCCTTTCTTCCTTTTATTTCTTGAAGTTTTTTGGTTCAGTGAACTTTAGATAATGTAATCTGCAGATTAGTAGTCGTAATTTGGACAGAGTTCGTAAACTGAAGAGTGCAATGACAAGGCTGACTGCTAGAGTTCAAAAGGTATGCCAAGTTTTCACATGGAGAAGTCCTATTTTCTTTTATGAAAATATATTCTGCAGTCCATTCCCCCATTGCTGTTGATGTTTTGGACATCTTTGCATTATTTTAATTAAATTATTGTATTTTTCTTAAATATAATTAGTTTAATGTGACTGTAAGATGACTTGATCAGTTTTAAGTAGAAAACAATAGATATCCTTTTTCTTCTTCCATCGCCAGTTCTTATTATTTGGTACAGGTCAGAGACGAGCTTGAACAATTGCTGGATGATGATGATGATATGGCTGACCTATACCTGTCAAGAAAAGCGGGTTCATCATCACCAGTCAGTGGATCAGGTGCTGCAAATTGGTTTGCTGCCTCCCCCACCATAGGATCAAAGATATCTAGAGCCAGTAGAGCAAGTCAAGCAACGATTCGTTTAGATGAAAATGATGTGGAAGAGCTTGAAATGTTACTAGAGGTTATGTTACTTGCTTTAAAAAACAGTTTTAAAAAATGTTGCATTATTTTAATGAGGAAAAATTGTTATTAATGGTGTTTATTCATTTTGCAGGCTTATTTTAGTGAAATTGATCATACGTTGAACAAATTAACCACTGTAAGTGTCATCTTTGTGTATGTGTAAACATGTGCAATAGGGAGCAGTAAATCTTAATTTTTCGACATGGCAGCAGATATAAAGTTATTTGGGAAGATTGTTTCTTTGTAAATACGGAGAAAAGTTTGTTTCTCATTAATTTATAACCCATGATCTGTTTAGTATTCTAATCATTAGACAGTGAACCCACGGCCTGGGCCTTTGGGTAGAGATTTTTAGTTTCAGACTAGTATGCATGTTAAAGTTTTACCAAATTGATACTCTTACAGTTTAGGAAATTAAGGGTTAACGAAGGGGATTTGTATTTTTCTCTCTTCCTTCTTCCATCTGCTGCTGTTGGAATTTTGTGGTTTATACTCAAAATCTTGTTTTGGAAGTATTTTGCACAATATTTTTTTTAATTCTCCACATTAGTTTTAAGAACTTTGTGAGATGATATACTAATTGTTTGATCTTGTCTGAGAAGAGTGATTTATGCTGTTTTTTCTTTTGGATCAAATAGACCATACTTGGATCTTTGCTGTACCACTTTTGCTTTGTAATTAAATATTATGATACTTGTGATTCTATATCTAATTATGTTGTCAAGATTGCTGAATTTATTTGTGGTGCAACGTGTTAAGATACTCTGGGGCCCATTAGATCAGGCTATTCTAGGAAGGGATTCAAAACTAGTTTACTGTTTTGATATTTATTTGGTCTCTTTAAGGTCTTTGCTTCAACTCTAAGTCTGCTGTTCAAGATAGCTTTGCTTTTACCTAATTATTTACCTTTCTCTTTTCATTTAAAGCTGCGAGAGTACATTGATGATACTGAAGATTATATTAATATTCAAGTAAGTAGCTAGCAATTTACTGAAAATATCAGTATCTGTTTAATGACATGAAATTCAAGTGAAGTTTTTCCATTTTGCAGCTTGACAACCATCGTAATCAGCTGATTCAGGTGCCTTTCATTTTTCTGCACATTGAATGTCATTAGCAGTATTCTCTTATGTCTTTTTTTCTGTCATGAGTTTGCTAAATGGTCTTCAATTGTTGTGCAGTTAGAGCTCTTTCTTAGCTCTGGAACTGTTTGTCTATCTTTCTACTCTTTGGTGGCTGCTATATTTGGCATGAATATCCCATATACTTGGAACGACAACCATGGTTACATGTTCAAATGGGTAAGCAAATTATTACTGTTTATGAATGTGTTGCCAACATGCAACTATTTGTTTTTAAGAAACAAGTTTTAATCAAGATTTACTTAAATACATCAATCAAAGGTGTAACTTGCTAGTATATTCATTCTTAAAAAACAAGTAGGTATGCCTTGATCAATACATGTGGATTTTGTTATAGGATATCTACTTTTTAAAGAGTGTAATTTTTGGACTTGATAATGTAAATAAAGAATGAAATTCATTATGGTTTCTTCCAGGTAGTTATGGTCGCAGGATTGTTTTCTGCTTTCACATTTGTCCTGATTACTGCCTATGCTCGCAAAAAGGGATTAGTTGGATCGTGAAAATAATTTACTGGAAAGGGATGCTGAATGAACTTTGACTTATGCATATAATAGTGCAATGAATTATGTTGTGCAACAGTTTATTAGATGTAGTTGAAAGCGTGGTTATGTATCAATAGCCCGTTAAAGGATCTGGTCCCTAAGTTGATATGTATATTGAGGGGTTTTGGATCAACTATTTTGTTCTCTGGATTCAGTCATTGTTATAATAGACTGTAAAATACAGTCTACAGATTCAAAGTTGATTCTTCATTTTCAATAATTTTAAGGTCTTCATACTTAATTATAATTAAGTTTTATACACATTATTTTATGTTGGTCTAATACTGTAGTGTTTCTGTTCCCTTCTAACTTTTGTTAACTAGATATGGTTTAATCACAGTACATTTTGTTTGTATTGCCAATTCAATGAACACGAAAATCATGTTCAAACTGACCTGGTATAGTTGAAAATGAAGTTGAACAATGCCAGATGATATAATTTATCATGTGGCATCAAACTGGCCTGGTATAGTTGGCTGGTCAAAAGAATGTTAGTTGAGAATTACTTAGAAATTATTTCCTCTTATAGCTGAGAAATGATCTCACAAATCATTTGATTTATACTAGTTTTTAAGATAATTATTATTGAAAAAAAAATTAATTTTTATAATTTTGATTAAGTGCTGAAAACATTAAAAGTCAAATATGATCGTGTAGTAAAAAAATTGTTATTTAATATAATAGAAAAGATGTTAGTGTTTTATCTAATAGGTAAAATAATATTGTACCGTCTTTTTTTATGTTTATGTTCATAGTACTTATATAATAAAACATATATGTTGATAGGATCATACTATACACACAAATGACCGTATCTGTTGAATATACACATGTATGTACTTTTTGAATGTAGGAAATATCTACTGATTTTGTTTGTCAAAGAGGTCTAGGAAACTTTCACTGATTGTTGGTTAAAGAGATCCATGATTTCTTGTGAAAAGAGCTGAAGTTGTCTCTGTCATCAACCTCCTAATATAAAGAACATTTCTACTCCGACTCATTTATTTATTCTATACACTATTGCACTTTAATCACGATTTTGTGCAAAAGACTCTACTTAATGATGTTACTAAATGTATCCAACATTAAATATATCTCAAATACTAACTTCTAGTGTCTATATAAAACTTACCATCAAGAAGAAGAATAGAGAGTAGAGGATGCACTGTGCCAGTTTAAATCTACAACAATCCTCAAAAGCTTCAGAAAAGGATCTTAAAGTTTAGAACAAGAATGCTATCAAAATACATGGATCCAACAGAATATCAAGCACAAAGAGTGTTTATCTTGCCACGTAGAGAGTGAAACTTCATATTGTATTTGTCGAAAGACGTAATCCCTCTCTAGAGTCTAAAGAGATTTGAACTAGGAAAAAGGACCAAACTTAGGTATTCATTGTCAGACGCAATCCCTCATAGTGATCAAACTCAATGATCTGTTGATCATTGAAACACCTAATCTCCAAACCTTAGTCAGGAATGGTTGTTTGGCAAATGATATCCAAAAGGTTAACCAGAACTGACTATGAGTCCAAAGAATACTTGTTGAGCCAAAAGTGACTACAAGCCCAAAGAATATTTGTTAAGTCATAAGTGGTTATGAGTCCAAATAATACTACTAAAGCTAGAAGTGGATTAGGAAAAAAAAATACTTGGTTGAATCAAGGATGACTTGGAAAAGAATACTCCTTAACGGGGTCAATAAGGAGTGGTTGTGATATGAAAGAATACTCAGTTAGCCAAGAGTGACTGGGTGCAAAAAATACTTAATTAAGTTAAGAGAAAATACTTGATTGAGTCAAGAGTGACGTGGAAAAAAAATATTCGGTCAAGAGTAGAGTAACTACGAGCCTAAATAATACTTCAGTGTACTTTGCAAGATTAGTCTATCTAGTTGATCTTGACTTGTTGGTCAAGAACTAGTTGTAGTTTGTTGTGACAAATGAACCATTATAAATTATGGGTGTATTTACTTTCTTTCTTATCTCCTTAATAATGCATGTTATCATCATTCGTACTAACACAAGAAGGAGAGCTAGTATGTGAAACATACTAAAAATGTTTTACCAACATGTTTTTAAATTAAGTATTTGGTATTTGATTTGCACTTGTATTGGTTGGTCAGACGTTACAAATATAATCTAATCACCTGTTAACATAACCATGAAAATATATTAATAAAGTGATTCAGTTAAGCTGCAAAATTTATTTCTATTTTAACCATTTAGATTAAAATAGTTGAGGATGAAATAAACTTTTGAATATAGGTCTCGCCATATTTGTTATGAAATACTTAAGATATTTATTTTATGTTCCATCAATCGAAACCTGTTGAAAAATGTTTATGAAAATGTATCTTTTTGACTATTTTTTTAACAAATTATTTTAAGTTAATTCAAAATAAAGTATAATCTATCTGAGGTAATAATCACAATTTAGTCACTATCCAAAATGGATGAAAAAATATAACACATAATCATTCAGATAACTTATTAGATTGGGTCTGACATGATACAGGGTTTATCTAAGTGTTGTACAAACTAAACAATTGTCTTAGTACCATTTATATCAAATGATATTTATAAAAAATTAAATTTTATTAATTCACAATCAATCTTTTATTCTTATAATATTTCTATTTTTCTATCATAATTTTATACAATTTTATATATAATAGTCTATAATTAGATAATACTGTGATATAACTTTTTAAAAATGATTGTTATCTCATAAACTTAACATCATTTTTTATATCAGCATAATTTATTGATTTTATTTCATAAATGTAAATGATAACATACATAGACCTCCTTGAAATAAAATAATACATGAGACACTAGAAATTTTGTTTAATTTGTTAATATTTATGGAACCATTATACATCTTTTAGAATTAAACTAACTCATTTGATCAAAGTTAAAAAATTTTAGTTTTTCATAATTTTTTAGCCGTCATCAATATGTTTATTTATTTAAATTTTTTATTAACTTTTTAACTAATAAAAAAATTTAGTTGTATTTTACTTAGTAATCTGAGCTTCAGATTAATTTTGTAACACTTAACATTATTTAACTTCACCTGTTAAAGCTTCTTTGTTACCATAATTATATGAATTAGTTTATTATCTCCTCTTAACAATAACAACTGTTTTTAATTATTTTTTGTACAATATTATTCTTAAAATCTCTCCGATATTATCTCTCTACTTCATTTATTTTAAGCATCAATAAAGTATCATGTTTTCTTTTTAAAAAATAGATTATTTATATAATACAATTGTTTATTTTTATAATATTATTTTTAAATCTTGTATCAATGATAATATAGAGACTTAATAAGTTAAACATATGTGACATGACAATTTAAATAAAGGTCATTTAAATTATTTATTAAACTGATAAAAAGTTACATGGTTTTTTTAAGATAATAAGAGAATAAAGACAAAATGATAAGAAAAAGTTAAAAAAAAATAATGAAAGAGATAAAACTTAACAACAATAATAATAAAAGAAATTAATTATTTAATTAATATAATAATTAGATATAAGATATGCAATATTACTTACTATAAATAAAGTTCTGTAGTTATAGTTTTAATCAATGTTTTGCCCTCATCAAACTACATTTGTCAGTTGTTAGTTATTATAATTAACATTCAATATGGGTTAGTTAAGATACTATTCAAATCTAATAAAGATCAATTTAATAAGCCTTCCTCACATATCTCACATTAAAAAAAAAAAAAAAAAAAGTTTAGGCAAGTGATGCACGTAACAATATCTAAACTAATTCTCAGAATCTCCAAAAATATATGTATATATATTAAACAAAGTAAGAAAAATTATTCGCATTTATTATTAACTTTTCAGATAGTATTTTGAGTATGTAAAAAAAAAAAATACAAAGTGAGATTGAACAGGATATAAAATAAATTTGAATTAAAAATATGATTAAATATCATTAAATGATAGATATAAAAATTATCTGTAAAACTAATATGATGAATTTATAAATTTAATCAACACAGAAATATAATAATTATTTTAAAATAATTTATTTTAGAAATTTTTAACTTATAAGTTATGAGTTATAGTTACTTTTCAGTTTATTAATTTTTTTTATCATTATTCCTTATATTTTAGTATATTTATTTATTCTTATTAATCTTTTTACCAATCAATACTTGTTTAATGTTACATAAACAAAAGAAACATTCCATTACTATTAGTATTTATTGAGTTATTTTTTTAATTTTAAAATATTTAATATTATAATTTGAATTAATTAATATTTCATTGTATACTGCTATATAAAATTATATAAAATAAAATTATAAAAAATTAAATATAACAGTAATTTAAATTGAAAAGTAAAAAAAAAATCTAGAAAGAATTAAATTTAATTTATTTAAATAAAATGACTTGCTAAAAAAACAAAAAAATGTAAAATAAATAAAAGTACTAAAAATTTAATAAGAATTTAATTATTTAAAAAAATACAATTATAATTATATAAAAATATATCATTTAAATATAAATTTCATTTATATAATAAAACTTAATTATATCATTTTACATTCATCAACTAGTTTGTGTATAATTAATAACAAAATGCTTATAATCAAATAAAAATAATTTTTTTTACAAATTTAATTTATATAATTATATTTCTTTATGCCATTTTTTGTTAACTAATTTTTCTTTTGATTTACCAAACATTCATAATTAGTTGAAAAGTTACAAATTAAAAATTTATCAATTAGAAATTTATCATGTAGGTAGTTTACAAGTAAAAAATTAGTTTATCAACTAATTTTATTAAATACATTATACATTAAATATATCTTTAACAATCAAATGACATTCCATTGAAATGGATTTTTTCTTCTTGGTTATTAATAGAAATACCTTGATTTGTAATCTAGTTTGGAGTGTAAATTAGAATGGGGAAGAAATAGACCTCAAAGGTTATTAAAAGGTTATTTTGAGGTCTATTTTGAAAAGTTAACATTATTCACTTAAATTACAGTAATGATCTTTAATGTGCATGACATAGTTGTGTTATTAATTCATTTTGAACACTTCTAGTGATCCCTATCCAAAGAAAGTAATTTTATAAGATTTTCTTTTTTCAAGAGACAATTTTAATATTTTAACTAATATAACTTAAATTTCATTATTTATCACAGTATAAATGGTTTGTGTTTAAAATATAATTTGTAAATTGAAAAAGTTATTTATTTTAAAATATAATTATAATGTAAATATTTTTTTATGATGTGTAGGTTAAAATGTCAATTATTTTTATAAATTAATTTTTTAAAAATATACAAATTTAGATTTCATTATTCCCAAACTGCCCTATTTTTTTTTTCTTCCACCTAAATGTATTCTAAGTAGTTTGGATACCCATGTAATACACAAATTTTTGATAAAAAGGAGAATATTTTTATTAGAATATATTAGAATGAGGTAAAAATTATATATAAACAATATATTTTGTATGATATTCACATATTATCGAAATTCATTATAATTAAATTATGCATATCCAAATTGAGTATCTTATACACGAAGAATAACTAACCTCATATAATTGTGGTAACGTCAACTAAATATATTTTTATTTTTTTTGTAAACTTTTTATTTTGCAACTAATTTAAAACTTTCTAGTGAGTGTTGTATTTTTTTTTTGAAATTTTAATTTGATAATAACTAAACTAAAAAAAAAATTTCAACTTTTCTTGTGTACTTAAAATTTTTTTATTCACTTATCTTCTCAAATCTATACTTTTCATCTTTTTACTTTAAATTAAAATTTTAACATTATTTTCCTAAATCTTTTCCAATAGATAAAACTATCTTTTATCAAAATATAAATTATTTATTATAAATATAATTATTTTATTATAGATTTAATTATAAAAAAATAATGTGCATTATATAAATTAAACACTAAATTAAAGAAAATGATGATAATGTTTTCACAAGAAAAATATAATTAAATAATATATTAGAAGATTACATGTAAGTTTCAAATTTGAATTCTAAATTTTATTATTTTTTTGTTTATTTTTAATATTTAATTATTTTTTATTTATAATTAGTTTGTATATTTTAATTCTTTCACCCATTTTAATATCTTCGAAATACTAGCTCTGAATAATAAAAATCAACTACACCGATAAATAAAAGAATTAAAATTCAATTTTATATTTACATAGAGGTTGAAATAAAATTATATTATATTCTCTTCACTTTTACTTTTTTTGTTAAAATAAAAATGTACCATTTTTTATTTTATATTTTAAATATTAAATATATAACACAATTATATATATATATATATATATATATATATATATATATATATATATATATATTATAATTTATCTATTTTAGTATATTTATTACATACTATTAAAATTTCAAGTCTCTCAAACACGTTTTACATGTGAGCATCATATGTATGTTTACTGTATATCTTATCTTATATAAGTAAATCAGCTCTATTAGATATTATTAGTGATTAGTTGTTTATTTAACGTATATTTATACTATACGTTCAAACCCTTTCTTATTCAATTCGTAATATTTTCTTAATCCAATCAAATCTTGAAATTTGGATCCTTCTAGTCACTCTCATTCTCAACATTGTTGATAACCTTGCAAGGTGTTGGTTTGAAGAAAACACAGGTTTGTGATATGTTCCTCTCCTGTGATTAATTTTATGCCTAAAAATATATTTTCTTTAACATTTCTTCTTTCAGCACTTCTCTGTAATTGAATTTTTGATTGTGCATTACATTTTTCTCTCTTCTTCGATTATTGGACAATCATCAATATATGGCTAAAATCTTGGCAACATGTTGGCTAAACTATAACACAATTTTGTAACATGTCACGTAGGCATCGTTATCTTTATACCTAATATATTCTCTTCTGATTCTCCTATAACTATTTTTTCTGCAATTTAACTATTCATGTTACATTTTCTCCTTCTCTAGATTATTTTGTAAGATGGTGGCTACGAAAACATAGTCTACCCTGTATAATTTATAATAATTATTTTTTAATTCCTAAACAGGATATTTTCATTTTGTTTGGTATCTAAGACTAAAGAAAAAACGCAATGACAGACGAAAAAAATTTAATATTATAAATTGAATTAATTATATTTCATTATATAATGATATATAAAAATAATATTATAAAAAAATTAAATATAACAGTCATTTCAACTAAAAATAAAAAATTAATTAAAAAATAAAATTAATTCATTTAAAAGAAATGACTTGTTCAAATAAAAAAAAAACATTTTTACAACTTTTTTAAAAATAAATAAAAGTAGTAAAAAATTATATTCTTTAGGGATTCTAAACATTAGGGATTCATATTCTTTTGTTTTCTCACAAAATATCTTTACAATAAAACAAAATATCTTTACAATAAAAGAAATATTTATTTTTAGATGGTATTCTCTTTATCAATTATTGTAAAATTTACCTATTTATTTCTTTTAAAAAATGAAAAGACTCGGCTTAACAGTTCGGTTTCCCTTGTTATTATGGGAATGATGAAAGTTGCTCTTCTTCCTCTTAGCGTTAGCTAGGGACTCTTTTGTTTATTGTGCATCATATTTCTCTATCTTTATTTTTTTATCAATAATAATTATTTGACATCTACTTTTTTTTCTCTTACTTCCACTTACAGCTTCTTTTAACAGTAAAATATTATATTTAATTAATAAAATTAAATATAAACAAAATTTTAAAATAAAATAATATATTATTGGTTGTCCAAAAAAAATAATATTCTTTTATAATACATAAGATAATTGTAACGACAGTCTACTAAGCATTCAAAATAGTTGAGTTAATATATGTATAATAGATTAGTGAAAGAAAATTAAAATGTATTAATAATACATAAGATAACTAGGCACATTAGTTTTATAGGGATTTAGGTCAATATAATTAATTACCTTAATTATATTAATTCTTATTTAAAATAAAAAATCTTATATGTGTTATTGATTAGATAAGAATATAAACATAATATAATTGTTGCCCTATAGAAGCATGTGTAAGAGGTACATGATTGGTCGAAGATCCTATTTATACTGTTTCATATGTGCCTCTAAACAGATCCCTCAAGAACACAAGCCGTCTGTCACACTAACATTCTCTTTCGAGCACACACATTCTCTCTCTCTTTCTCCTCTCTCTCTCCTCTCTCTGGTACACATGAAAGCATACATTATCGATTACGAATCCAACAGATAAATCTAGACCAGCATCACCATTGGACAAATCGAGCAAGACAACGTAGGAGACTCCAAGGATCTCACTCTTTTGTTTTCCTCGACGTGTTTCTATGATCTTAGAGACCTACCCTTTCAACATCATGCACAATTCTTGAAACCCTTTTGTTTTTTTATCTGGCATTGGCATCTGTTTACCTTGTTTTTGTCGTGGGTTTCTCGTTGAGAATGATGGAAAACCGGCGTGTTTTTATTTCTTGCTTCTTTGGTTGGTGACATGACATGCACCACGCTGGCTACGTGAGTACGGAGGTGTCTGTGCATTTTTTGTTGTGTATGTTTGTTCACACAAGTGTGTCGTTCTCAGAGACAGATAAATAAAGACAACGGCAATGACAAGGGAACTCTTGAAGGTCAACTTAACGAAGCTCTCAGAAGCGGTGACTTGTAAATTGTGCTATAAATGGTTGAGAAACGCAGCCACAATAACAGAATGCTGTCATACTTGTAAGTCTTTCCTTTTCTCTTCTACCTTTTCTGTTTCTCCATGGTCCTATGCTTTTTCAATTTTTTTTTTTTTTTTTCTTTCAATTTTTTTTTTTTATGCTGGTGAACTAATTTGTTGGTGTTTTCGTTCTCATTTGTGTTTTCTTTTATTTTTTTTCACTTTTATGATTTTGGAAACCTAATGCCTCATCTATCTGATTTATGGCCAGCTTGTACAGTGGCTTTATTGAAATTCAAAATTCTTTTAACAATAGGTTGATTAGCTTCCATACAATTCAAAAATTTACACTTAGTATTTACTCATCATGTATAGCATTCTGTATTTTTGTAGGCAAAATGGCATGTTTTTACTCTTTTTATGCAGATGATCCAAAACAGTGTATTTTTTTTATAACAATTAGTTAGTTAAATTTTATAGGGTTAAGTGTTTCTAAGTTTACATGTAAAGGAACAAGGGATGCTTTAATTTTTTTCTGTGAAATTAGCAAATATAGTCTCTAAATTGTCAGCAAATTCAAATTGTATTGGATAATCTGCAAAATGGTTCTTCTTTGAGACATTTAAAAGAGTCTGCTAGAAACTATGCTCTAGTCTCTGTCACAGAACCATTACTCATTGTTTTTTTCTTTTCCATCCACATTTCTGTTTCCAAATCTGTATGTAAGTTGTAAGTCTAATTCTTGAGCTTTTCAACAGTTTGCAGGGAATGTATAGAAAAGAAGTTAATAGATGAGAAATTAAATCATTGTCCGGTATGCAATACAGACTTGGGTTGTTCTCCACTCGATAAATTAAGGTAGTTACATGAAAAATGATACTTTCACAATGACATTGGTCTATTATTCTCTCTGGTGCAGTTAATCTGATTGTGTTGATAAAACAAATTTATTTTTCCATGAAATTACTTGATCTTCAGTGTATAACCAACCATACAGGTATAGACCAAAAAATAAGGTTGTTTGTAACTGGTGAATGAGATGAGATTATGTGATTGTTCAAATCTGTGCATGCACCGTGGAGGAGAATTGATATGATCAATTCTGATTTGTTTTTTCCCTGTTCTTACTTCACGTTGATGGTTGAAATTTTCATTGTTTTCTTCTTCTCCCAGTCCTTGGAGTTTTCCTGAATTTTGCCTGACTTCTATATTGTTTTGGGATGAACAGGTCAGATACTCGTAAGCAAGATTTGAGGGAGAAAATTTTCCCATTTGAAGAATGGAATGATAAGGAATCTTCTGCCAAACTGATAGCCAAGATAAAGAAGAATTTTGCTTCTTCATTAAAACCCAATAGAGCAATATTCAAAGCTGGTTTTAGAAAAGTTCTCATTACAGAAGGACCAGATCTTTCATCTCCCAGAGTTGATAAAGTGAAAGATGCTAAGGAAGATGAAAACCAGCGTGAGACAGAATCCGGAGAAGAAGCTGCCACAATTGGATCCGCTAGAAGAGCGAAAGCTGCAGCTAGAATAAAATTCATTTGCTCTGCACAACCTCCAGAACAAGAAAAGACAGATGTTGATCAACCTCGAGTTGAAACTTCCAGTGGAACTCTCAAAATTAGAATTCCGGTAAAGGTTATACATTTTGTCTAATCCTGTAATCTTTATCTGATTCTTCTTTCTTAATCTTAATGTGTCTCTCCTTTTAAGAGAAGCTAATGTTGTTTTGACTATTTGTGCTTTAACTTCTGTTCTAATAATGATCTTCACATTTATGTTTTAGTACATGACTATTTTCTATGATATGCAGAATTTTTCAAAACCAAATCCAGAGTTAAGGAATGTAAAGGCTGACATGTTTGAGCCATTAAATTGCCTGGTGGAAGGTGGAAGAAAGCGCAAGTCCCATAGTAATTCCACCATGCAAGAAAATGGTGTTACTTCAGTGCTTGTGCGCTCTAATGACGATGACCCTCAGACTGGTATGGTCGAAATCGACAACCATAGTCACAGAACTGATTGTAACGTAAACGAGTCAATTCCTTCAAGCTCAGATTCAGTAAAACATGTTGTGAGCCCCAAAGAGAAAAGACCGAAAATCTCAGAAGATTTGAATTTTCCAGCACCAGCTGACTTTGATTCCGACAATGAAAGCAGCAAAGAGTTTGGTCAAATCTGGTTCTGCCTGGTTGCTGCAGAAGAGAAGTGAGATTACTTTTGATGTCCTATTTAACATTGATAATCATACTAATATCTGAATATCTAACCTTGGATTTCTGTATATAGTAAAGGAAGAGCACCATTGCCACAACTATCTTCGTGCTACCTACGGGTCAAGTGAGTTTTATATCCCTATTTTCTGTTTTTTGTTGGCTGCTTTTTTCAGTACTTGAATGAGCATGTAATGCCATGCTTGAAATAATGGCTGCTGTTTTCCTTAGTAAAGGGCTGTTTCTGTATATTCACTTTCATACCTTCATTGTCCTCCTCTGGCATCCCTTGTCTATATAAGTTCTTGTGTCATTCTGTATAGTGTTCTGTATGTGTGCTACATGATATCATTCTCATTCCTCATCCATCTACATTGTCTAATTTTGGTTTTTCGGACAATTTTGTAATTATTTTTATCTAATTTATCTTTCTTATCAAGCACCAACCGGTATAGTATAACTGATAACTTCCACTGATAAATCTTTAAATCATTACAGGGATGGCAGTGTAACTGTTTCCTATATTAAAAAGTATCTTGTGAAGAAGCTTGGCCTTGCTAGCGAAACTGAGGTAAATTTGTTCTCTCTTTTTGCTAAAACTAACACCTTAGTGAAACAATGTATAACTATTTTTACAGAAGCAAAGTGGTTTTTCTGGTTTACACTTTCAGGTGGAGATCACATTACAAGGACGACCAGTTTTATCTTCATTGCAACTGAAAACCTTAGTAGACATGTGGTTGCAGACAGTGCCAAAGAACGAGATTCTGACATCTTTTGGAAGTTCAGCCAAGGATTTTATTATGGTCCTTTCCTATGGTCGAAAGGCTTAACACCTCAAACTACCCTCCTTGTTCTTAGAGGATTTTTATTATTTCTCTGGCTGTCTGAAGCCCCAAACTTTTCTGATTGACCATTTGCAGTATATACATTATACACTTGATTTTACTATAGATTTTATTGTTTATTGGAATTAGATTTTCTTTTTATGTTATGAACCTTTGTATATGTCTAACTTATTTTTCATTTCTCGTCTTTTTTATTGCTTCTTTGGCTATCCAGCAGAAAATAGGATTTTTTTTTTCAATGTATATCCTATTTTTTGAATGTATGGGTAGAAGTAAAGAGAGATGGATAAACAAATAATGGAAGAAAAAAAAATATATTAGTACATGTGATAAATGATGTGAAAAAAAATAAAAAGAGAAGTAGAAAAGAAAATGAGAAAAGTTCAAGGGAAAATAAATGTTCATAATACTTTTAAGAAAATATACATTGCGAATCTCGAAATCACTGAATGATGGTGCGAATCCGATCTTGCTTTTAGCTGTTAACACTATAAAATAGATCCCAAGTTATGTTATAGAAAAAAAAAGAAATACAGGTATAAATGAGGATATGATGGGAAAAATAATAAATGTTAATCAAGTGTTGTATTTATATTATTATTACTCACAGATATGATTGGTTTGGCAACCAATAATTATTACTTTTTTGTTTATGAAAAATTATTTATTCAAACTCCTTGGGACACGGATAAATCCATGAAGAGGAAACAGAGATACAGGAAAAAAGAAAATAAGGAAAGTGATAGATACATAGATTATTTGACCATGATAGATAGGTATAAAAATGGTATAAAAGTTAGGGTGTGAAAAAAAAAACTGATATTTATTTATTTTTAGGGGTGAAAAGATTAATGATGAATTTTTATTTATTCTAATCTAACACGTTAAAAATGAAATGATGCGAACTGTTAAATCAATGTGCATGACAATAGTTGAGAGTTAACAAGAGAAGAACTCCAGTTCTAGTGTATGTGTAGATTTTAGAAGAAAACTTTGTCATCCTTTCTCACAAGAGTTCAACACAATTCAACTAACCCAGAGCAGAAGTTAGATTACTAACTACTCATAAAAAAAAGTTTAAAGTTTGATTTAGTTTGTATTAATATATTCTTAGCAATAGCCATTGACGTTTCTTAAACAAATTCACGTTCATTCTTATTTATCTAACTTATTACCTTTTTCGGAAGTGCAAACGAGGAATAAAATTAACTATATTTCGGAGTACGAAAGCAGACAGAATTTAAAAGGGAATCAAAATTCTAGAGACAAAATTCTTTTTATAACTTTCTATTCTTCATTCTGGCAATAGAAGAGCAAAGACTTGGCACATGGCACTGACACCAGACGAACGAAAAGCGTATTGTTACTTTTGGATAATAACTGTAAACAATATTTTCATTTATTCTGTTGCTTAATCAGCTAATGTCTGCAACAATATTCTTTTGGGATACTTTTCACATTCAAAAAATGATCGCATCGTTGCAAGATCTGTACTGTACGTCGCATACAAAAATGAGAAAATTCAAGCTCTTAACAAATCCAAATTCATTAGATTACTGAATAAAAACACAATGCAAACGCAGAACCTAAAATTGATCTAAGAGAATTTGATGTTCATACTCTTTGAAATTTCTACCTACTTTATACGGCGAATATGAGTTTCTGTTTGGAACTTGTATCCACATTAGATGATAGAGAGACTCAGATATAAGTAGAAATTGGCGAACTTGTCACATGACAAAAGTAAGTAGGGAAATTCCAAGTAAAAACAAAGAAATACTTCTGGAGAAGGAGAAAATTTGCAGAAATGGCAATTTAAGGTTACACGTGTTAAGTAGCAACTGCAAAACAGAAAGTTTACACTAAAGATCCAGCGCATGGTATAACTAGTAAAATAAGATAACCAGGCCTTATGGCACCTGACCAATTGATTTTGCAAGCAAGTAATTTCACTAGCACAAGTCCTCTGAGAACATGGTTATACTATGGTTGATAAAGTAACAAGTTCACAATGAGAGTGCAATAAACTGGCACAATAAGAAGGGCATAACGCGGTCAGCAAATGACATACAGCATCTGGCAAACACAGTAATACCAATTTATATTTTCATGAAGATTACAGATTGTGGCCAGATACTGTCACACATTACATTGTTGATAGTTACTACTACCACAATTACAGAGACTTTTATAATGCAAACGCAACCCAAGTGTGCCACCACAAAAACTGGCCAATCATTCAGGCACAATCAAGCAAGTGGAAGTGAAGATTACCAAAACCTAGATGCAGATGGTAGGTACTGCTATACTGTGTTTCAATCAAAATTGGCGGATTTTAGAAGAAAAAATAGACTAGTGGCAGAAACAGTTACATTAATTACATCTAAATTCTCCTTGAATGCATTATTTGTGACTTCTTTCAGTAAAACCTAGCACATCACAGGGCAAATTCGTGTAGAAACCCTACTGTAAAGATGATAAATTTCCAGCAGCACACCAATTACAGGGATCATTGATCCAATAAAAACGGAAATTTGATACAATGAATGCAGCATACATGAATAAATGAGAGATTGTTAGTGAATTGTACAGCAGAGTTGAGAAATGGAAAAGGACAAATCAAACAGGGACATAGGCACCGGAGGCGGGAGTGTCACCAAGCATAGGGCCGTAGGGGGATTCTTGATCGTCCCCGATAAGCTCGTCCGTACTGCGGAGCACGCCGTGGAGGAAAACCACCAGAGCCCCAATTAGGAGGGCGAGAAAAAGGTTGAGCCAGGCGGCCGTAACAAAGAGTGCGACGAGGGTGAGAAAGGCAAGTGGGAGGATTGCGAGGGGGAGGTCGTCGCGGGAGAAGTAGAAGAAGTACCAGGCGGCGGAGAGGAGGAGGAAGAGGAGGAGAGGGAGTGGTTGGGGGAAGAGGGTGAGGAGGAAGATGAGGAGGAGGAGGAGGGCGTAGTTGAAGAGGAAGTAGGTGAGGTTGTGGGCGAGGCGCGTGGTGGCTTCGGAGATGGAGGAGGGGAGGGTGAGCGCGGAGAGGTCGAGAAATACGCGCCAGGGGCGGCGCGTGGAGGCAACGGTTTGAGTTGCTTCCTTTATGTTTGCTAGCGTTTCCGCAGAGGGCAACATTGTGGTGTGAAGCAGATTGATGGAATTTGGAAGGAAGGAGAAGGGTTGTGTTGTGTTTGGGGTTTTGGAATTTTCGATTTTGAATTGGAAACAAGACGAGACCAGTGACTGAACAAGTCGTCGATTGAACCAACCTAGAAGTTTCTTGGCAATTGCTCCCTGCACCATATCATTCCTTAACCTGCACCACTTCAGTTCAACGAAATGTCCAAAGTGCCCCTTGTGTGTTTATATTTAAAAAGTAGAGTTTTGTTCTCATCCTTCACGGTGCCCCTTTCGAGCATTCCGAAAGCATTATTTTGCTCCCTATGATGCTCTTGTTTGTGAGATTTTGTACTTATGTGTGTGATCGATGAATTTCATTTGGTTCTAGGCAGTTTATAGTAGTTGGTTTGCAATTTGTCATTCGCAGGATGAGTTTTACATTTTCTTTTTTTCCTTTCTGGAAAAGGTGATTTAGGAGATTTCCAGAATTTGATTTCGAGAATAGGTTGGGGTATTTGACTTACAAATTTATGATTCTGTAATATGTTTTTTGTTAAGCGTTCCAAAACCTATTTCCAAAATATATAATCTGAATTAGGTTTTGCAAACATGTTTATGAAAAACTTATTCTCAAAAATGTTTAGATTACTTGTTCTAGAAAGTTGAATTTTCTGATTTTTTTTTTTATAAGTTTGGTTATTTTAGCTGTTAAATATTAATTTTATGCAAGCACATGCATAACAGGATGGTCTAAGAGAAGGTTTTCAAACCAATCATATATGACTGACTGGTCAAAACTAGATGAGAATGTTTTCAAATCAATCATATATGACAGACTGTCCAAAGTGCCCCTTGTGTGTTTATATTTAAAAAGTAGAGTTTTGTTCTCATCCTTCACGGTGCCCCTTTCGAGCATTCCGAAAGCATTATTTTGCTCCCTATGATGCTCTTGTTTGTGAGATTTTGTACTTATGTGTGTGATCGATGAATTTCATTTGGTTCTAGGCAGTTTATAGTAGTTGGTTTGCAATTTGTCATTCGCAGGATGAGTTTTACATTTTCTTTTTTTCCTTTCTGGAAAAGGTGATTTAGGAGATTTCCAGAATTTGATTTCGAGAATAGGTTGGGGTATTTGACTTACAAATTTATGATTCTGTAATATGTTTTTTGTTAAGCGTTCCAAAACCTATTTCCAAAATATATAATCTGAATTAGGTTTTGCAAACATGTTTATGAAAAACTTATTCTCAAAAATGTTTAGATTACTTGTTCTAGAAAGTTGAATTTTCTGATTTTTTTTTTTATAAGTTTGGTTATTTTAGCTGTTAAATATTAATTTTATGCAAGCACATGCATAACAGGATGGTCTAAGAGAAGGTTTTCAAACCAATCATATATGACTGACTGGTCAAAACTAGATGAGAATGTTTTCAAATCAATCATATATGACAGACTGTTCAAAACTAGATGAGGAGGTTTCAAACCAATCATATATGATTGACGGTATTTGCTAACACAAAAAATAAGTAGTGCTAGTAATGTTGTTGAAAGAAGAAAGATTGAAGAAAATGTAGCTAAGGAGACACATGTAGTGTAAGATAAAACCTATCTTAAATGACCATTTCATAGGTCATTGCTTGTTAGTTATGCAGACGATGTCGTTAGATAATTATGATATGGTGTAGTAAGTAATAAAGTTGATATAAATTCTTTAAAATGAATATGCTATTTTTTATATTGAAATTGTCAAGTGAAATTCATTTGTTGTTGTAGGATCGTGGTGAAAAATGAATTAGTTGGTCTCTTATGGTAGAAAAATGAATTAAGAGTGCCACATGAATGAATAGAAGCTACAATTGAGTTGTCTAATTAGTTGGTTTTGTTCGTGTTAGCTACAACATTGTAGACAAAAGATTATTGTTTGTCTTTGTGGAGAGGTGACATGTAAATACAAACTCTTTATCTACCTATTGAAGAGTTTATCATCACATTGGATGATGTATCAAATTGTTGCATTTGCCGACCAATTCTGCTTGTACCCTACATTAGATGTAGTTGGGACTACGAATTTGTTAGTTGAGTCTCTTCATGTTAACCGTGCAGTTGTCGTTACAGGACTATACATTGCAGAGGTGGTCATGTGTGCCTGAGTTGGTTGAGAGAGGTTTATGAAGATGCATGTGCCAACAAACAATAAATAGTTGTTGCTTAAGCTTATTTGTTACACCTAATTAGTTGCACCATTTTTATAGATAAGAATGTGACTTTAGTCTATGTGTTCTATGAAGCATTTAGTTGGGTTTGCAACTTTATTGCAGGATAGTTTGAATGAATTTCATGACTTGATCTCATGCATCTCTTATATGTACTAACATTTTATACTTTACTTTTACATTTTTATTAATCTGAAAACAACATAGAATATTACAAGCTTAGAAAACACCATAGTTATTGCATTCATGATAACAATATCTCTGTCATTAACTATGACCTTAGGATATGCATCAACACTCATAAAACAACACTTTTTCATGCTCATATTCAAATGGAATGCTCATATTCAAATGGAATAAATGCAACATAAAAGGTTAACCTTGTTGAGGTTTCTCAAGTAAGGGGATCTTGTACCTGTTTATCTAAAAGGTATTAATCATGAACACAATATTAAACAAATTCAGTAGTTTAATTGAATCAGAGTGTGTCCAAAATATACTTTTTACCACATTCGTATCCTTATTAAACTTACACAATGAAGATATATGTCTCGCTCAAATAACAAATAGCATAATCAATTATTACATTTTAATTTTGTGATTGCATTCTATTCTTTGATGCAAAGTCATGACATTATTAACTTACTTCGTAATGGTCACATCCTTTTTATTATTCTTCTTTAGTATTAGCAAAAAATTTCTTAGATTCACTAAACTCTTTGTCATATCAACAAGCTTAGACATCTCATTAGGTGTTAACTTACCAACATATGAATGACCTACCAACGTAGTTGTGGTTATGAAAAACACAAAAATAAGTTTACAATTTATCCTTCAACACCTTTTACCAATTCCCCTTGCAGTCTAAAAAGAAGGTTACATTTTCTAATTCCACTTCTAATAACTTCTAAGTCTTTTTTTATATCATTTGTATTTACCTCCTCTCTTACAACCTAACAAGACATACCTTTTTTATTGGTCATTCTATGCATCTGATCTTAATATAACAATCACAAAACCAAAATCATAAACAAATATTCTAGTTTACTTCAAGAGGTTATCCAGATAAAAAAATACTTACAAAAACATATAACAATATCATATTTAATTCACCAAATAGAATTTACATATTCACAATAACTACATATATTTGAGTCAATTACATTTACGGATGTGTCATAAACATATTAGTATTCTACCTTCATTATCTAATGATTACAAAATATTGACTATATCATGTGAAAATTGTCTACCAACTTCCATAGGTCAACCTCAGATAATATGTTCCTACAAAATTCTAGATTCATGATATTTATAAAAAAAAATCACTTTTGGTTAGATCTTTTAAGAAACACAACCTATTACATTCTAGAAAGTAAACCCTAGAACTCAAAAAAATACATTCTAAAAATCATAAATCCAAAATTCAGTTTTGTTATTTTGGAATCTATTTTCTAGAAGACAAACATTACATTCCATAAAAAATATTTCGAAAATCAAATTTTTATTTCAAAAATATTGTGGAATTGAAATTCCTCATTCAAAAATATGGTTTCCAAAATGACTAATTTCAATTCCATAATAGGATTTCCAAAACATGTTTTGAAATATTCTTTTCAAAATGTTTCAGAAAAATCAATTTCAAAAAACCCTCTCTTCTGGGTTTCATTTTCGGGAACTTATAATACATTTCTAAAAATCAGTTCCAAAACTCATTCCTTCTAATAAAAAAATCTTTTAGATTTCGTATTTCAAAAGCCTCTTCCAAAAATTGATTTCCGAAAACACTCCTCCTCCGTTACAGTTAACACTTAAAAAAAAAAAAAATTATCCAACCTTATATCAATTCACCTTCCTTTTATTCTGAATACCACCACCATATCTACCACACTTCGTTGAAACAATGATGATGCTCCGCAAACCTTGAATCACCACGAACAATCTCTTCAATGGAGCTCTATGTTTCAACGCCAAGATTATTTTTGATATTGCAAAAAAGAAAAATGATATGGTGCAGTTTAGAATTGATATGGTACAAGAAATAATGGCCAAGTTTTTTTCCCAATCCATTCTAAAACAATTCTTCCTACTATTGGTACGTGGTGTAAAGGTGGTTATTACTTTATTCATAATATTTTTTGCATAAGAAGAATCACTCGTATCAACCAGTACTTCCTAAAACTTAGGTAATTCCTTCTTCAACCTCCTTTTTTTTTTCTTGCATCTTCCCATTACAGTTTGATAATATTTTTTTAAAGAAATTCTAACACTTTTCAGAAAATATTTTCATAAAATATATTGAAAGGTCGAATTTATAGATTCTGAAGACATTATAAAAATAAATAAATTGGTAGATGAGATCAGAAACCGCAAACAAGGAGGCGGTTAAAAGGGACATACCTCCACCGCCTGACGTGCTCATTCATGCCCATCTCAAACACACAATCACCCAATAAATAAATTCAAAACCTATATTTGGAAAACTTTCAGATTTTATGTTTTCAAGACTAACATTCCAAAATATTTATTTTAAATTATTTTCAAAACATTATTTTACAATAATCAAATTTTATAAATATTTCAAATGAATTAAAAATTAATTTTAATTATGTATCATAAAATTTTATTTTAGAACGTATTATTCAGAACTTTTTTAATATATTCTAAATTACATTTTCTGAAATCTTTTTGACATACCCACTTTATAACCCCATTTTATTTTATTTTTTAAAGACTTAGATAATATATCATTATTGTTTTAATAATTAATTAGCGTGTATTAACAAATCCAGGTATGATTTGTTACGCAAATTTGGTTTTTTTAATCATGAAATTTAATTTCGCTATATAATGTCTTTAACAAATAAGAAAAGTGAAACACTCCACGGCTCTGTATTTTTTAAACTAAAATAATAGAGAGATGTAAGGACAGTTTATTAGTGATTATTTCTCAAAAAATTATTTTATGTATTTAATAAATGTCTTAATTTTTATAATTTAAGAATAAATATCATGGACTTCTTAAATAGATGATTTTATTAAAAAAAATTGTAATATGAAAGATTTGAAGAATGCTATTACCATATCATTAGCTACACAAAAACGTGCTTAAATTATTTCATATCAAAATTTTAGTTGAATTCCATGAACAAATGTTAGAGGTTGTAATTTGTACAAGGTGTCCATATCAATTTTGGAATGAATAGTTGGAGAAAGACCTCACACATGAATTAATTTGTTTTAGGATGTCTTTTCAGTGGTTTATCAAATAATTGAGGTGTTGGCTTAATAACTCCTTAAAAATCATTTTTTTCATTAGTGGCATTTTTAACATAAGTGAATATTTCATGCATATAAATCCTTTTATTGGTGAGATTTTTAACATAATTGAATAAGAGTAGTTAAATGTCATAATTACATGTGTCGCATCTCTTCATAATTTCTATATGATTATTATATGACAAACTAAAATAAAACTTAAATATAGATAAATAGATCATTCGAATAATTTATTATTTTGCATCTAAGTTATTTTAGTGCAAAACATGATTTTATTCTATACACGTTGTCATGTAAGGAAAAGATGGAGAAAACAACAAGAATAAATTCAAAGAACCATAAATTAGTTACAGCAAATAATTGCATTTCATATTTCATTTCATACAAATGATCTATGTTAAAAAAATATACTTATAAGATGAAGTAACAATTTTCAACCTAAAATCACAAAATTTTTTTTTTTTTCTATAAACCAGTGTGGCAAATAATTTGATGTCAAAACGAAGTCTCACCTCCCAATACATATCATAGAATCATCTCTCTATTCTTCCTCTACCACCACTAATAACATAAACTCCAATGAACTCAGTTAAACTCTCAAAGTTAAACTTCCACAACTTGATTTTTCTCAAATACACTACTTTTCAACAATACCATAAACTCAAACTCCAAAAATAGAAAACAAATCCTTCTTAAACATAAAAAGAATATTTTTTGCATTCTTTATTGTCTTTTCACGTTATGCAAAAATAAAAAAGAAATACTTAAAGCTAATTTTTTAATGTCCCCAAAATTGAACAATGTTAAAAGAGAGGAAAGACTAAAAGTGATAGCTAGGAGACTTTGAATTTTTATTGTGTATTTACATGTATTCATATTTCATCCCGTTATAGCTTACACTGAAAAATTATACAAAAGTAAATAAACCTCCTACATGTAAACTTAGTCTCACCAAAATAAGAACTTAAATGCATACTAATTTTTTCTATAAACTTATTTACATAAAAAAAAAAAATCAAGAATATATGCCTCTTGATCATATAATTAAGTACCAAATTTGTATTAGTGGGTTAAAATTTAAATCATCTTATATTTCATTCAACAGTTTCGGTGTGATGTGAATATATTGAACCAGAGTCAATCCAAATCCCAATATCATCTTAGAGAAGAAGTGGACATTTTTGAGTCTGCCATTATATCAACTGAGTTGCCACCTTTGACAGTGTTACGTGTTATGTTAACTAATAGATCTGTGTGCTTAACTTGCTGAAAATCATCCAAAAGTGAAAGAAAAGTCAAACATGAAAAACCTATATAAGTAGGTCCCAACCCTTCTCCATATAGTTCACATCATTAAAACGTTTTCCATCTGTCTCTTCTACTTCCTTCCAGCTTATGCTTGCCTTGTTCCGATGGCTGCCTCTGCTAAACTCTTATTTTTGTCCTTTCTTACGTTGTTCATCTCCTCCTCCATAGCTCAAACCTCTTTCAGACCAAAAGCACTTGTTCTTCCTGTCACCAAAGATGTTTCTGCATCTGTTCCCCAGTACGTCACCCGAATCAAACAAAGAACCCCACTTGTGCCGGTGAAGCTAACCGTTGATCTTGGTGGTGGTTACTTCTGGGTGAACTGTGAAAAGGGCTATGTCTCATCCACCTCCAAACCTGCCCGTTGTGGCTCTGCTCAGTGCTCGCTGTTCGGGTCACATGGTTGCAGCGGGGAGAACATTTGCGGTCGCTCTCCTAGCAACACCGTAACTGGGGTCTCCACTTCCGGTGACATTCATGCTGATGTTGTTGCTACCAATGCCACTGACGGAAACAACCCCGTTAGGGTGGTTTCTGTGCCCAACTTTCTCTTTATATGTGGATCAAATGTTGTCCAGAAAGGTCTTCCTAGTGGGGTCACAGGCATGGCTGGGCTTGGCAGAACTAAAGTCTCCTTCCCTTCTCAATTTGCCTCAGCTTTCAGCTTCCCCAGAAAATTTGCCATTTGCTTGAGCTCCTCCACCATGACAGATGGTGTTATGTTTTTCGGTGATGGCCCTTATAATTTCGGTTATTTGGACGTGGATCTCTCAAAGGTTCTCACTTTCACCCCTCTAATTGCAAACCCTGTTAGCACTTCTCCAGGTTCTTTCTTGGGGGAGTCATCGGTTGAGTACTTCATTGGAGTGAAATCTATAAGAATTTCTGACAAAGATGTACCTTTGAACAAAACCCTTTTGTCTATAGATAGAAATGGCGTTGGTGGGACCAAGATCAGCACTGTTAATCCCTACACTGTCATGGAGACCTCCATTTACAAAGCTGTGTCTGAGGCCTTTGTGAAAGCAGTTGGAGTCGCCACTGTTGCACCAGTGGCTCCATTTGGGACTTGCTTTGCAAACCAAGACATTGGGTCAACAAGAATGGGCCCGGCTGTGCCAACCATAAATCTGGTGTTGCAGAATGAGAAAGTGGTGTGGAGCATCATTGGTGCAAATTCGATGGTGAGGTTTGATGAAGTAATTTGCTTGGGCTTTGTGGATGCCGGATCAGGCCCAAGTACAGCCCAAGTTGGATTTGTGGTGGGTGGTTCTCAGCCAATGACTTCAATCACTATTGGAGCGCTGCAGTTGGAGAACAACTTCCTACAATTTGATTTAGCAACCTCCAGGCTTGGCTTCAGCTCGCTCTTCTTGGAACATGCCAACTGTGCCAACTTTAACTTTACGTCTTCTACTTAGAACTTGATTATATTCTCATAATCAAAATTTGTATTGTATGTTAAGACCAATGTGTGTAGACGAGGTGATGAATAAGTGAGGTTATATATACCAATAGCCTCCAAACTTAGTTGCCTTGTGTCTAGTTTACAAATAAAGAGCATGGTTGTTCGATCATATTCATCTCCACATCTTCAATTACTTTTTGGTTTATTCTTCCTCAATATAAATCATAAGAATCAAAATAAGAAGTTATAGCACATAATTATCACTGTTATAAACCATTGGAGTTGGTCTCATGCTGCTCCGTTCCTTTCCACAGCCTAGATGGCTGATTGATTCAACCAAATATATTTGTGTTACACCAAAAGAAAACTACTGCACCATTAAAAAATGAAATCTAGCCACAGTGTCTCAACTCCCGAAACTTCTTTTCGTTACACATTATTGAATTGAACTTAACAAAATTAAGATAGATTTGCTCATATAAACACCCGATTTTGTCCAAATAATCTTTTAAATTAAAGTATAATAATAAAAATGAATAAAAGAAAAATAATAATAATATAAAAATATATATTTATTAGTTTAAGTTTTCTTGAAATAATAATAATAAATAAAATTTGAATTTTTTCATTAAAAAAGAGACTAAAAAAGAAAAGGTGGTGATTTTAAAAAATAAAATAAAATAAAATAAATAATTAATAATAAAAAACGAAAATAATAAGAAAATAACAAAAATATCTAAATTAAAACAACAGAATCTGAAAATTAAAAAAATAATAATAAAATAAATAATAATAAAAACAAATATAACAATAAAAATGACTATTTCCAAACTTGATTTGCAAGTTTTAAAAAATAAATAAATAAATAAAAAATAATAATAATAAAATAATAATAAAAAGAATGAGTCAATGACAGTAGATTTTCATGTTCTCACTCCTTAACTCCACGTATTGTTTTTTAAAAAAAATAATAAATAAATAAATATTTGTAAATAATGATTTTTAAACCACTCAGATAATAATCCATGTTCTCCACTTAATTAAAAATAAAATTAATAATAAATAATGGTTTTTTACCGTTAAAAAGTGTTTTAAGTCTTATTCTTGGGTAGATTCATTTTTAATATTAATTTTAAAAAAATTTAAAAATAATAAATATGAATGAGTCAAAGAGTGGTAACCTCTCTGAACTGAACTACTGGTTTCTAAAAAAAATATCAATTAAAATAATATAAAAAAAAGAAAAAAGAGATATATTAAAAAAAGGAAGAAAAGGAAAAAAAAAGAGAAAGACATTTGGAGAAGAGCAGGAAAGACACGAGAGAAGAAAAGAAGAATTACTCCTGACAGAGAGAGAAAGAGACTAAGGGAAAGCATCAGGTATATTTTTCTTTTTACTTGTTTTAAGTTTTACTGCATAAAATAAAAAAACATTCCCAATTATTCCTATTTGATCAACATACATCTCCATCTCCATAAACGCATGTTCCACTACATTTCTGTGTTTATGTTTCTCCCTTGCATTATGTTTCCTATACAACACATACTATCACAAATTGCACCAAGCAACCAACCCACGCTTCAAAAGCCACCACCAAAGCACCCAAAACCACCATGGACAACAATGTCATGAGCCCCACCACGGGCAGCCGCAAAACGGCCATGAAAACGCCACTTATCTACTCCGAAAGACGCCGCCGCCGCCGTCGGTGGCCTCCGCCGCCGCCGCCGCTCCCGTGGCGGCCACCCCCAACGCAAGCCACCTCGACCCTCGCCAACCATGGCTGCCGCCGCCTCCTTTGTCTCCATAGCATGTGCCTTCCAAACCCTAGATGGGTTTCTAGTTAGTGGGGGTGCTGCACACACCCCCTGTAGTTGTGCCTGCACCCTCTATTCCCCCAATTACCATAATACTCCTGGCTTTAGGCTCAGTTGCAGTTAGTGGAGGTGCTTCCTGCACCCCGTTTATTAAGTTCTGCACCCACATTTTTCCAATTCCTGAAATGCCCTTAACATAAGTGGGCTTCTGACTAGTGGAGCTGTTCTTTGCACCCCACTGGTTTGAACCTGCACCTGCACCACTATTCAATTACCAAACTGCCCTTAACCCATATTGAGTTTCTTATTAGTGGCGTTACTTCCTGCACCCCCATTAATTAAGTTCTGCACCCACACTCTCCATAATTAACAAAATGCCCTTAGCCCAAGTTGAGTTTCTTATTAGTGGCGTTACTTCCTGCACCCCCATTAATTAAGTTCCGCACCCACACT
>Ga0209489_103242_pt1 | contig 32029 bp, 21 predicted proteins | sample SiratrowhiteBW_FD_187527 | JGI IMG/M metagenome (GOLD analysis project Ga0209489, IMG submission 187527) | Root nodule microbial communities of legume samples collected from California, USA - Siratro white BW (SPAdes) (version 2) | ecosystem: Host-associated > Plants > Roots > Nodule | place...
ACAAACAAACCAAAAACAAACAAAGATACACAGAACCATAACCAAAGTCATAGCTACCTTCCTGAAACAAACCCAAGTCCCCAACAGTTTCTCACCCTTCTCTTCATCTACTCTCTCCAAAAAGGTAAGTTTTTTGGCTTCTACCCTTCGTTTTATCACTTTCATGGAGTGTACTGGCCATCTACTTGAGTTTTGGCCACCCTTTTCTGCCTTGCAAATAGGGTTTTATGCTTTGAATTTGGCTGTGATGGTTTTCACTTCCTACCCTTTTCTTGTTCTCTCAAAAGGGTTGTTGTTTTGGGCTGGTTTGGTTTTTTGGGTCAACAAGGCGTTTCCTTTGTTATGCTCTGTCTGGTTGTGATTCTTTTGGAGGGTGCCCCTCTTCTTCTTTCTGTAGTATTGAATCTTTCAATTTTAATGATTTTTTCTTCTTGTAAATGTATTTTTTTTTATGAAATTATATGCTAGTTCAAGTTATCTGTAACTGGGATTTTAATGGTTTTGGTTAAAATATACTCATAATAGACTTGAGGTTGATGTTCTATGTCAAGGTATTTGTGCTTATACTCTATTGCAACCATTATAATCTAGGACAAAGCTTAGAGGGACTTCCTTTGTTGCTTTTGGTTTGGTGTTATTTTCCAATCAGAATGGAATTTCACCCCAATAATTTATGCTTCCTTTTAATGTTTTTTTATCATGGAGATTATTGAGGTAAAACCCTAATTCTAATTAGAGAACAATAACAAAATCATGTAAGGAACTCTGAATTTTGTCTTATAATATATATGTTATATGGCCTTATTATGTACAATAATATCAATGGAAATCTAAAGAATTCTGGAATCGGTTCTCGTAATGTAGGGCTTGGCTTCCTATAACGTTTAATTTATTACTGTGTTTGCTTGAGTAATTTGAAGTTTCAATTGATGTAATTGTGGCTTTATGAAATTGATTTTGTTCCTTATGTGGATTAATCCTTAATAATATTTTTTTGGCTTGTGAAAGCAGATTATATGGATAAAGTTTGGTGGCCCTTGATCTGATCCGGGCTTCATTTCAAACAACAGAGGACAATGAAACTATCAATGATTGTTTTGATTAAATAACAAAATAATTTGTGGAAAATGGGAGGTTGCTGTTGTTCTGCCAGAAAACCTAATCTGCAAGGGGCACCAGTGTATTACTATGTTAGTAGTTTTCTATCCTCTCTTACCTGATTTGTAACTTAGACTCTGATAAGAATTTTTCTACTAATCTCACTCCAGCATTTTTATTTCCAACATCTTCACCTATGTAATCTTTTGATCATTAGCATTAGCAATGATAGATGAACTATGTGAATTGTTTACAAGATTAACTATTTCATAATCAACCTGCTCTAAAAGCCCTAAAAAATTGTATTTGTAGGGGAATCATTGTGTAATAAGATATTATTTCTGCTTTATTTTGTTTACAAGATTACAGTTTTTTTGGATGAAATGTCCCTGTTCACTTAATTGAAAGATCAAACAGTTTCCTGTGTAGTAATTTAGCAACATGGATTTATTCCTGCTTTTTGGACTTAAGAACAAATTTCTCACATAATATCAGATTTCTTGCAAAAAGGAGTGCTAGTGAAAATTGCTGTTACAGTTGAATCAAGTTAAGCATCTGCCAGAAATCACTTTCATGACACTCAAAAGTGATCTTTAATAACTGCATCTTGGATGATATGTTGGGGGAGATGTGTGATCGGATGGAACGTAATGGAATATTGTTAAATCTCAAATGGAATCATTTTTCTCTCATTTTTGCTTTTTTAAAATGATTTTCTATTAGATTGTTTCTTTTTCTCACCACTTAGTGTTGGTGGAAATAGTAAGGAAGTCAAATAAACATCTCTAACTACCTGCACAATTAAATTGATTTTTCTGTGCTTGGACGTGGCTTTTTTGAATACTATACTCAAAAGAACGAGTGTATCATTATCCTCTTAGAATTTCATTGTCATATTGCAATGTGCAAAGATTTCTTGGGAGCTTGATATGCAATATATTTTACTCTTCCTAAAAGACCTCTTTCTTTCGTTTACTTGAATTCATGATCTCCTGATGGAGGTCAAATGGGAAGGTGGATGAGTTGTAGTGAAAAATGGATTGTTTTCATTGTTCTATTCAACTTTCAGTACTTCCAGAATGTTAATCTGATCCTGCTGTTAGTTTGTTGTTTTAGATTATGGTTTATAAGTTGGGAGCTTTTGATTTGAACCCAAAAAAAATCCTGTTTGCAGTGCCCACCAACTTTTGAAGAGCGCGAGTCTTTAACATCTAATGATGGCACAAATGCTTCACTCAATGCTGGATTTCTGGTTGGTTTGAACCTGGAAGCATCCGTGCCTGATACTTTCCAGCCCCCTCCCGTGCCTCTTCCTTATGACACCGTTTTGGGAGGTTCTGCATCAACAACATATTCTGAATCTGGCAGAGAAACAATTAGTAGTTTTGAAGCTTTAATTGCACGTGAAGATGTTGAAGAATCAAATTGTAAGGCTCAAACCAACTCCACTCCGACATCTCCAAGGAAGGAAGGACTACCAAAACCAAATGAAAGTAAAGGATTACCAATGGAAGAAGAGGATGTCTGTCCAATTTGTCTTGAAGGTAGAGTTGCTTGTGTTATTAAAAGTAAATTTCAGTTAGATTTTCCATGCTTCAGGTGTGTGAATCAAGAGGAAGAAATCCTCTCATACACACAGAGATGACAAAGATAATAATTTTATATCTTTTAATTTCTAATGCAGAATATGATGTTGAAAATCCTAGAGATTTGACAAAATGTGAACACCATTTTCACCTATCTTGCATTCTTGAGTGGATGGAAAGAAGTGACTCCTGTCCTATATGTGATCAGGTATGGCTTTTGCATCAGTTTTCTATTACATGAAAAACCTTATCCTAGACTTGTTTCCATAATGCATGTCTGGAAATGCGTAAGTTTGGAAAAATAATTGCTTATTTTGCATTAGTTATCTCAGGAAACTGGTAAAAATAAGTGACTGTTTCTTCAAAATAAGTTTGATTAAAACATGCCCTAAATTTCATAATCATATGTTAGGAATTCCCTAACATCATGTTAACTAAACTTTTATTAGTGTTGCACCAAATATAGGAATTAAAAAAGGAAGAGGTGAAAAAATGGTTTTCCTTTGTTTTCTTGACAAACTAACTCTAGAAGTCCCAATTAGGTGCTCATTATTCATTATTGTTGACAATAACATAATATCTGCATGATCATTCTTATGTAACAAGTCAGTTATGATATTTTGATTATGCAGATGATAAATACTGATTTTGGTTGTTGACAATACTGTTCTTCCTTTAATCTTACAGGAGATGATATTTTGACCAGACAATGAATTAGTTTGGTTGTTTTAAAATCAAAGGCTATTAAATGATTGGATGATAGATGAAGTTGATTGGATGATAATTGGTTAGATGATGGTAGCTACAGATTCATTTTCAATTCATGGTGCAAAGAAGACCCAGCCATGGGGTATCTGTGAGAAGAAGAAAGAGGTTTTGTTTTGACAGAAAGATACACCATATAGCATGTCTCTGCAAATGCAATTTCTTTGGTCAAATTTACCTATTAGCAGTTTTCTAGATCCCAACATTCATGTTCACAGCTCTTTTTTCTTGTGTTGATTTACTGCTTTCCTTTATCTTGTAAAAATTTCTCACTATTTATTTGTGTATATATGCATATATCCTAGTGGATTCTGGGGTTCCATATTTTTGCTGTATTTGCAACCAGTAATTATGAAGTATACAATAAGATCCTTTTTCTATTTAATTTTCTTCACTCCTTTATTTTCAATTATCAGGTCCCACTTCCAATTATTAGGGGTGTTCATTAGTTCTTGTTCAACATCAGAATTCAAACTCAATCAATTATATACTACAATTATGTATTCGTCTTTTAATATGTTATTATTTAGTTTATAGAAATTCGTTATAGTTTACAATTTTAATTACAAAGGTTATGTAAACAATTTAGTTTTTTTTTCTCAAAATAAAATTTTGCTCATTTGCATGATAAGGGATCTGATTGATGTGAACTAAACCATCTCCTTCCTGATCAAGTTGGTTAGGTTTAAATTGTGCAAATATTTTTAGAAAATCCAAACTAATTCAAATCAATTCAAATTGGTTAATCGGAATTTATTTTAGCTCAAATCTTATTAAAACTAATCTTGTGAATACTGCAACCAAGAAAACATCAGTCATCACTCTCATGGTGACGAATTTTTTGTTTTTTGAAATTCTGAATTTGGGAAATATGATTCTCATGTTTGGTTATATTTTTCATGAAAACATTCCCGAAGTAGGTAAGAATATAAAACCTTTTTAAGTTAAAATAAAAAATATTAATAATATTTTCTATATAAAAACCACTGTTCATAATATATTAAAAAAAATCTATATGTGATTATCTTATTCGTAAAAATATTAAATATAATTATGCACTTAAAATAATTGAATTTTTTAAGTAATTTTTATATTTTAATATTAAAATAATTGTAATTATTAATAAGGACTAAAAAACTACTGACCAAATATAAAATATTTAAAAATGGAAATTTGTTTTACAGAGACTAAAATAAGAAAAACGAACATTTGAAGGGATTTAAAACATAATTTAGTCTCTTTCTCTCTAGTATTTTAATATTTTTGGTCTTAACATGGGGTGACGTTAGCAAACATCGGAGTGCAAGAAGCAAACCCTGAAGTTAAGTTTAATAATCAGTTCAGTTAATTTAAGATTTCACCACTTTGAGTTGATTTTTTAGTGTCAGGCTAGTTCAGTCTAAACAATAAGTGTGCTCAAATTTATTAATTTGTGGACATTTTTATTTTGTACTTCTATATTTTTCTTTTAACATTTTTCCCACGATAGCTTAGCCATGAAATGACACTTTAAAATTTGTACATATTTTGTAAAATATATTTTAGAATATATTAAAAAAATTACATTACACTTTCAAGAAATATTAAAAAAAATATTTTTCGAAATGAAGATTCCAAAAACATTCCAAAATGTATAATTTAAAATTGATTTTTCGAAACGCCCAAACTATTTTTTTTGTTAAATAATGTTCCAAAGTAATTTTATTTTTTATGAAAACAGAACTTTAAAATATTCCTAAACGTTTTTTTTTTCTTCGAAAAAGGTTTTCGGCAAGGTTGCCATCCATTCATTACTCTAGGCTTTTTGTGCTATCATTATATGATGAAAAAATTACTACGAAATGTTTCAGAATAATCAATTGAGAATTGTTAAAAATCAATATGGGATTACGTATTTTTCAAAATTTTACTTTAAAATATGTTTTCCTAAAATATTTTAAGAAAGTATAATTTGAAACTTTTTGAAAAGTATTTTTTAAAATTGTATCGATTCTAAAGTTATTTTCGTGGTTACATTAGTGTGAGAGAAAAAAAATATATGAAAGATTAGAAAGTAATTGTCATGAATGTCCATCTTACATAATTTTGGGATTGAATATGGCCCTAACTAGACATTAAGTATGCTTTCTGGATAGTAACAAAGCAATATTTAATTAAGATTCCCACTTAATTTTGTATAAAACTATGAGAATTGGTCAATTTCCTACTAAATTAACGAAACTTAAAGAATACCTAAGAATGATTATTTTACTTATAATCCAGGAGTCAGGTAATTGATATGCAAACTAAGTCCACATTTTAAACGGACCAATCTAAAAGGTAAACACAATTAACTTAATATAAAGTTTTATGACGTTAAGATATTCCTCATATAAGATAATTAAGATGGATTTTGAGGAGCGTTATGAATATTCTACATATGTGGGTTCCTGCGTAAAATGTATATGTATGTGTGTTTATGTAATTGGTGGATTACGTGTTTGAATGATTAGTTGACTAAACTTAGAAATTATGGTTATTTTTAATTTATTTCTAATAGTTTAATCTTTGTCGTTGTCTATATGATAACTTATTATGAATGTGTTGGGCATATGACAAATGTAGGTGCGAAATTGGAAGTGTCTGAAAGGGTGTAAAAGTCATTTCGGTTTATTTCTTTTGTTAGATGAACCACTCATGTGTATAATTATGTTAAGTTTATTTGGTGTGTAAACCTTTTATTGAGTCAATTTTTTTTTTCTTTTGAAGCATTAATATGAAGGGAAGACACCTAAATTTGAAAAATAAAAAAGTAAGAAAAAATTTAAAATTCTTATTTTTTTTAATGTAAAATTTAAAATTATTTAATTTTAAATATTACTTGTAAAATTCTAAAATTTTAATTTCTTTTAATTTTTTTTTTGTAATCTAATACTTTAAATTCTTTATAAAAAAATAATTATCCTTTAAAAATTCTTCATCCAAATACAATATCAAACTAACGATAATTAATAATTGGTGTTTGATTTAATTATATCTTTTACATAAGCTTAATTTTAACAATTTCATTATATTTCAGTTTCATGAATCATTTAACAATTTAATCACATTCACAGTGTTATTTTATGTTGTCAATTTCACAAACCAACTTAACTTTTAATTATATTTCAATTTCATGAATCATTTAACAATTTAATCACATTCAAAGTGTTATTTTATGTTGTCAATTTCACAAACCAACTTAAGTTTTAATTAAATTTATTAATACTTTTTTCATAAGAAACTATATAAATTCAATTAATAAAGTTCATAAAAAAATTCTCTCATAATTTTAATCAAACAAATTAATTCAAAAATTATAAAATTATGGGTGTTATAATTAACATAGTATATGATGTGGTTATTGAAGAGAATTTCATGTTACTAGTTCGTCCGTCAATCAAACAACTCACTCCTCCAACTTTATATATTATTGTAGAAAATGGTTAAGTTGTATGCATGATATAATCTATGTTATTATTAACATATGTGCATCTTTATACTTTAGTTTTTTTTTTTTTTTATCATATCAAAGTAACAGTATAAAGTGAACCATTTAGTAACAATAAAGTATTTTTATCATATTATTAAATATATATTATTCATAAAAATTACAAGGGAAAATCATATGAAAGAAATAATATTACTCTATACAGATTATATATCTTTGTTGATGCAATGTAGAAATATGTATCTTGAATTATTTTAAAAATTTTCGTTTTATAACATTTTTCTTTTAAATAATCACAACTAATTTCTTCTGATTAGACCTAATACTATAATAATACTATAACAATGAAAGCAGTGATATATATATATATATTCAAATAATAAATAATTTAAAGGGGTTTTACCCTAAATGCCGCATTACTAAAATAAATAAATAAATAGTTAAAAAAGCCAGTCTCCACCCTATGAAAAGTTAATGAAAATATTAAAATGATTTATATAAGATAAACAAATGTCCTATGAGATAGATAACCAATTTAAAAATAATATTAGTTACCAATAAAAGTAATTTATAATTAAATACACTCTAGAATATCAATCAACATAAAAATTATAAGTTCTATAAAAATAAAAAAAGAGAGTATTTTAATCATTTTTTAAATAATTATATAATTTAATTAGTTAAATAGTATCAAGATCGAAAAGTAAATAGCTCTTCACTTTAAGAAAAATTATAATTTGATATTACTATTTATGAATTACATCTATTTGACACTAATTTTATTTGATAAAATATTATATAACAATAAAATAATAATTTATTTCAGTACTATTTTACTGTGTGCATCATAAAGTATCAATACTCTTATTTTAATATTAAGATCATGTTTGTTTCTAAAGACAAAGTCTCGTAACAAAGAAAAAATAGAAAGTGCAAATATCAAAAGTTAAAATAGTATAGAACTACGTAAAACGAAAATAACTGATAGTTTAAACTTTCTACGAAATAAAGAAGAGATTTGCCATGATTTACTATACATAAATTTTAAAAATATTCGATTATGTTGTTTATATTATCGATAATCATTTTAATATTTATATTTTGTATGATAAAATAAATAAATATTAAGGTTTAATTTAATTATATTTTATAAATTAATTTATATTTCAAATTATTTTAAAAAATATTTTAAAATTACTTTTTAAATGTATTAATATATAAAATTAATTTCTACCTATCATATTATTTACAAACTTTCCATTCAAATCTAAATTACTAAACTTTTTACTTACTATCACCTAAAATTTACTCAAAAACACTTCCTTAGATTCATTTTTTAATCCAAATAAACTTTAAGTACTAACCATGCTATAAAAAATAAGTCGATAAAAAAATCTAAAAAAAAAAAAAATTTATACTTTGAATGAAAAATAATCTAACAAATGAAGGAAAAATTACAGACTTTGTATATTCAAAATATGAGGATACCATGTTGTTAAATAATATTTTTTAACATTATTTCAATAAATTAATAAAAATAAATAGTTAATATTAATTTCTTATGGAAAAATTAAATTATTTAATAAAATGAAATAAAATTAGGATATGTTTATATAAGCATGTTAGCAGATATTATGCCTCATCACATAGCATGCCATTCATAAAAAAATAACCCAGATTCAACATGAAACCACTATGCAACAATCAAAGAAATAATAACAGAGATAATTATTATCAATTAAAAAATTGCATTATTGCCTATAAATATTATAATAAAATAATTTGTGTACATATACTAATAAATTATCAATAGTAACTGAAAAAATAATAAAAATATGCAAATCTATTTTGCACATATATATACACAGTAATGTGTAAATTATAAAAATATTTAACCATATTAAAAAAAAAATACTCTACCTGTTCAGGGTATTGATACCAAATCTACTTTCTAAAATAATAACTACGTGTATATTTCAAATATAAATGATTTGGCAAAAATATTATAATAAACTCTATATTATTAATTCTTACATTTGCAACGGGTGAACTTTTAAGCTAATATATTGAAAATTATTTTCAATTAATAATAAATAAAGATGGTCTAGACTCGCAACAAGATAATTTTTTTCCTTTTTATACTTGTTCTAACTTTCTTTGCTATGGAATTAGGTTACAAAATAGTACAAATATAGTAACTTAAATAATGATGATAACTTAAACAATTCAAATAACTTAAAAAGAAAATGTAACTAACTAATTCTTAAAGAAGCTAAATCAAGAAAAATAAACAACAAGAAGGAAATGCTAACAAATTAACATAATGTATGATTTGTTTATAGAAGAGGTTTCGTATATGTGAATCAAATAACTCATTTTTCATACCTTGTACATTATAATAAAAAAAATAGTATTATGTACGAATATTTTATTACAATAGTTTATATTGTAATATACATGATTTGGTAAAATATTAATGATAAAATGCATGGAAGGCTGTTGAAGAATGGATAGTTCTTTAGCATATATTGAAAAATAATTTCAATTGTAATGAGCAATTGTTAGAAACTTGCATTAACAGTCTTTCATATTTTCTTTTGATACTTGTTCTATGGTTGTTGCTTGTGGAGTATAAGTTGAAATGTGAACATTTATTAAGAATATTAACTCAAAAAGTAATTAAGATAACTTAATTTAAGAACAGTTAAGTTGTATCAATGCTATTGTTATCATTGAAATGATACCACCCATTTGCTTAAAAAATTAAACCATTCAGACAATAACTCAAATAATTAATTCAAACGGTTGTCCAACAATTAAAGGAAATGTAACTCATTTTTGGAGAAGCTAAATTAAGAAAAAAAAAAGTGAATTAAGGAAAACTAAATCAACATAATAAATAGAAATTCAAACATCAGTATATAATACATATGATGCAATGATAGAAGCAACTTTCACACTATTGCAAATAGATTTCAACCTCTTAATTTTTATTTTCAACCCCTCTCTTGTAATCAGCAGCAAAAATATTGGAGAGTGTTGTTATCCTTATATCACTGTGATACACAAATGTTACGCAGTGTCTTCTATGATTTCTATCTTTGGCCAACGCAAAAAAGAACGCAGAAAACAGTAAATAAAGGGGAAAGTTTTTTTTCTAAGAAATAATAAATATCTGTGTCAGTTAGAGAAAGGAGGAGACTAAGTCATCTCATCCGTTTCTTGGTCTGCATGATTTCAGTTTAAGGCAAGCCTAAATTGTAGCCAAAAAAACATGTGTTATGTAAACAAAGAAGCAAGAAGTAAAGTTGTTCCCACAAAGACAGCAAGAAAATAGAAAGAAACAAAAACCATTCACAACACCACTTTTGCCCTTGTTTTCTAGGCACTTTCTTTTTTCTTTCCACTTCTCTTGCATGAGTTAAGTTCTGCATGCAATATTCCAATACCTGAGAAACAAAAAGGGTTGAATAAAAATCTGCCAAAATAGGTAAAGAAAAGAAAGAAAATGGAGGAGAGAGCAGTAGCTCATCCTCCTCTCCTGAAAACTCTCCTAGGAAAGGACCAAATTTGGGGGGAGAGACACCATTGTTCAACACTCTCAATTCCATGGAGAACACAGAGCTCCACCATGCTCCTGAGGGTCTAATTGACACCAATGCAGTAGACTACACTAAAATGAGTTCCTTTGCAGATATCAGAACTGTGTTCTCTCAGGAATCCGTAAAGCTTTGGGGAATTGCTGGCCCTATTGCTTTCAGCATACTGTGCAATTATGGTGTCAATTCCTTCACAAGCATCTTTGTTGGCCATCTTGGAGATTTGGAACTCTCTGCAGTTTCAATCTCTCTTTCAGTCATTTCAAATTTCTCTTTTGGTTTCTTGGTTAGCTTCTAACCCTCATCACTATATTTGTTACTAGACAAGAGATATTCATTCTAGTTAACAAAACCTTCCCAAATAATTGTATAAATCTTTGCATTTCTGGCAGTTTTTCTGTGGTTAATATCCACAATCTGGTGGCAACCTTTTTGGTTTTGAATTTGATCTTGAAACAGAAAGTCTATACCATTTAATGCTTAAAACTTGTCAATATGTTAACAAGTTCATCTTACTAATTAAGCCATCAAACTGGTCAAAAATTTCATCCCACAAAAGACTAATCTGTAGAGACATCACTGGGAACAAATCGTGTATTGTTTCTAACAAAATGCTATTTGCAGCTTGGTATGGCAAGTGCGTTAGAGACTCTATGTGGGCAAGCATTTGGTGCTGGACAAGTAGAAATGCTAGGGATTTACATGCAACGTTCTTGGATAATCTTGTTGGGTGGATGCATCTGCCTCTTGCCAATTTACATTTATGCTGAGCCAATCCTTATACTCCTTGGACAAGAACGTGAAATTGCTGAGTTAGCTGGAATATTCACTATTCAATCTATCCCTCAGATGTTTTCTCTAGCAATCAATTTCCCTACCCAAAAGTTCTTGCAGGCACAAACCAAAGTGGGTTTCCTTGCATGGCTAGGTTTTGCAGCCCTTATTTTGCATGTGATCATTCTGGTTGTTTTCATGAAAGTTCTCGCTTTGGGTACCACTGGTGCTGCTGCAGCCTATTGCCTAACAGCTTGGATCATTGCTTTGGGTCAAGCTGCCTATGTGATGGGTTGGTGCGAGGATGGCTGGAGAGGGTTCTCTTGGTTAGCCTTCAAGGATCTTTGGGCCTTTGTCAAATTGTCAGTTGCTTCAGCAATCATGCTTTGCCTAGAGGTTTGGTATTTCATGATCTTGATTGTGCTCACTGGTCACCTTGACAATCCTATTATTGCTGTTGGATCTCTTTCAATATGGTAAGTCATGTCCAAACAGCTACATTTCTTCATCTATGTTCTTCTATGAATGATCCTTGAATTGAAACATGGTTGGTTAGGACTTATTTTCACTTTTTTTTTCTTTTCTAAAAATTGTATAAACTATTGAACAAAAACTGAAAAAAAATAAAAATAAATTAAAGTCCTTGTTTGTCTATTTTTTCATAAACAGATTTCAAATTCTTTAAAGTATTAGGTTTGCTGAATATTTGAATAAAACATCCAGGGCTTAACAATATGATAAGATATCAGGTTAAGATGAAAACATGATAAAAGAAGAGAAAAATAAATTCTGTTTGTATTAAATGATGGAATCATCGCTTTTCTTTCCTTAAACCTTCTTTTGATTGATTCTGATTATTTGGTTTGAGAGAGTTCACCAAATGAGTCAACATGATGCATATACTTTTATACAACCAAGGGTATTATTTAACAAACCTTTGAATAAGTATTTATATATAAAGAAAATAACATAAATAAATGTTTTTTTTAAATAATTTACCTTATCTATTATGTAGGTTTACTTTAAATTTACAAAAAAAAATTATATTTATCTTATTTTCTTATATTTTCCGTTATAGTACTTATTGATAAGTGTATCTAAATAGGACAAACTCAATAATGTGGAATTATATTGAGTATGTTCTTAAATAGTCTAAGAGCTAGTATTTGATACTTTCTATTTTTCCTCTTTCAGCATGAATATAAATGGATGGGAAGGAATGTTATTTATAGGGATCAATGCAGCAATTAGGTAAATTCTTCATATGTGCCTAATTTTTCCCCCACATTACTGTCAAAATTATTTTACAACTTCAATGACTGATTTTAATTTTTGTTTCATTTTCTCAGTGTGAGGGTCTCAAATGAGCTCGGATTAGGTCGCCCAAGAGCAGCAAAATATTCAGTGATTGTCACAATTGTTGAGTCCCTCATCATTGGGTTACTCTGTGCAGCCATTATTTTAATCACAAAAGACCATTTTGCTGTCATTTTCACTACAAGTAAAGAAATGATAAAAGCAGTTTCTAAATTAGCAAGCCTTCTTGGCATAACCATGATTCTGAATAGTGTTCAGCCAGTTATATCAGGTAAGAGGATCCCAGTAATTTGAATTGTATAAATTATTATGCAAATCATGAAATGCTTCTCTTATTCTTTCAGGTGTTGCTGTTGGTGGGGGTTGGCAGTATTTGGTAGCTTACATCAACCTGTTTTGTTACTATATCTTGGGACTCCCTCTTGGCTTTTTTTTTGGTTACAAGTTAGGTTATAGAGTGGAGGTAAAGTATACACCATTTTCACTCAAATTGATGAGACAAAACATAGCAATTTTGTTATCAATCTCCCTAGGGTTCATGGTGAAATTGATGAGATAAATTATCAGACTAAATTGACATGGGAAGTGTTGTTGCAGGGTATTTGGATTGGAATGATCTGTGGGACAGCTTTGCAAACGCTCATCTTGCTGGTCATGGTCTATAAGACCAACTGGAACAAGGAGGTGAGAATCAATGCTTTTCTGGGCAACCATGAAACTAATATTCTTAACTTAATCAATTGACTAAGATGAACAAACACATTTGCATATTGGTATCTTCTTTTCATTCCTAATTAAGCTCAAATTTCAGGTTGAGCAAGCATCAGAACGAATGCGGCAATGGACAGGACAAGAAATGGATGATAGTACCTCGTAAAATTAAATCCAAACCCTTATTTTTGTATTATGTGATGTGACTAAGATGTTTGCATGTGTAGCTACTGCAGAAGTTTCTTATGCTTTTGTTTGTTCTTTGGAATCTAGGGCTTCTTCGAGTACTACAGTGAAGAATTAATCTCTCTCAAACATAGGGCTGGCTACATAGAGATGGTTGAATAGACTTTTCCTCTCTTCATGAAGCTTTTCTTCTCATTTACAGTCACTGATCGACATGCTCAAGAAATTTAATCATCTGCAAATTTTGTTAAATATTTTTGGTGATTTTCTTGTGTGATAAGGTACAGTTTTTGTATTTGTAAATATAGGTTTGCTTGAGAACACTTGTATCATATTGATAATATAAATAAATAGATTGAAACCTTTAATTTGCAATGCACTGGAAAATGGAAAAATACACTTTTGCATTTTCTACATTTGTTTTTTTAATTGTTTCTTTATGTGTTTTTCAGTTAGAACTTTATCTTTTCACTGAATTATTAATTATTCAATTTTTTGAATGTATAATTATTTAAATATCTAGAGTAAATTATGCTCCTCACAGTAAAAGTAAGTTTAACTTGATATACAATTTTAGTTCATTTTACTTAATCGTGTTAAGAGATGCAAACACTACATTCTCTTCTACGCTAAAATGTTAATTGTTTTTATTCAGTGTTTGTTAACAAAGTTTTAATTGACATCTTGAAAATGAAAACTCGTTAGAAACCCAACCATGTGAAGAGATTGAGTTTCTGAGTTTAAGAATTGTGTAACTGAATCTCTTGAAATAGATTGCAGGTAACTCATTTCATTTTTTTTTTTTTCATTCTTATTTCAGAATTCAAGAACAGGTTAGATAATTCAGGTAATATATTACAAACTTTCCAGAAAACTTTGTAGAAATCGGCAGTTTTTGGAACAATCGGTCAGTGGGTTTGATAATCAATGACAATATTTATAATTTCAAACCCGGAGTCTCTAATGAACAAAATTTATAATTTGTTATGGGAGACAATAATTGATTAAATTAGCATTGAAGCATATTAATGAATGATCAGTAATTTTCGATCTGTATTCTAACAAATTTCTTTTGGCAAAATTTTTTATACAAAACATGTCATGTGCAAAAAAAAAAAAAAAAAAGTGCACAACCTGCGAAAACAAAGGTTGATGATGGTATTGATTCAAATTTAAAAACTCGTAAAAAGTTAAGAATTACTACTTTTCTAAATAATATCAAATTAGAAAACAAACCACTGAAATGTTTAACTTTTGATTTTCTGTTTTATATACCAAAACATAAATTATACAATTTTAGATGTTATCTCAAAGTTGCAGTAGCTGCTGTTGAACATTCTGATGATTTGGCAGATATGCCAGCTTTGGAACCATTATAAGCTTGGCTGAAAATGGGTTGTTAACCAAAACCTTGGTTTTTTTTTGGTCTAGAGTTGGATAATCAAATTCTGAATTGAATCAAGAGATTTCTTTGGCTGATACATGTCTGAATAAATCTGGAATAAAGGATAATAAATTGGAGCAGCTTCCAACTCTTGTAAAGAATTTCTCAGGAACAATCTTCTAAGAAACCTCCTCCTGTTTTAAATATGAGCACATAATTTTTGCAGTTGGTATTAGATTTAGTATGATTAACATATGGTAGTTTTTGTATTTTTTGCTTTCCATATATCCTGTTGTGTTGTTGCAGGGTAAAAACATGTTGGTTGCTGGATTTTTTCCTTTACTTTTTCCTATTCGGAAAACTATTTCATTTTTTTTAAGCAGGGTTGTTCGGTGCTGAATTCTTTGATTAAGAACGTTGCAAACAATCCTGAAGTGCTTTTATTTGCTAGATTGCTGGATGGAATTGTTTAGCTGTCTTTCTCGAGTTCTGGTTTGAATATTGCTGCTTATAAATCTGTCAAAATGCACATTCTGAACTATATCTATGGATTTTAAGTGCATTTTGGAAATTAGGAGTGTTGGAATAAGAAATCTCAAGCTATGTTGGGAAATTTCATTGTCTTTCATAAACCTTTTGTTATCTTTTTGGGGGAGCCTATGATGAAGTTTGATTAGGTCCCTGGCCCCCTATACTCTTCTTTGGGGTATGATGCTTCGAACAATACTCAAGGATCTCCTTCTCTTTGGTGCCTTGGTAAGTCTGGAGTGAATGTTATGATTCTTGGCTCCACTGACTATGTAGCTCTTGACAGGCAAGCCAAGTTCTGGCAGGAAAAAGCATGTCTTGACTGGTACAATGATGGAGATAGAGGTACTAAATTCTTCCACGCTGTTGTTATTAGAACTATGACAGATTTATCATTCTATTTCTAGGTTGGTAGATGATGATATTATTATGGATGAAAAGCAGCATATTGAATCACATATTCTAAATTGTTATGCTAGTCTTTTTGTTGCTGCCAATGACCATAATATGAATAATATGCATAGTTTTGTGGATTTGTACCCGAAAATGAAATTCCTAGTGTTGCCCCTCTAATCATGAGATCAGGAACGCGGTTTTCAATCTTAAATCGATAGCACTCCTGCTCCTGATGGATTTGGCTGATTTTTTTATCAGAATTATTGGGAGCTGGTTGATAATGATGGTTGCAAGGCTATTAAGCAATTTTTTTTTTTTTTCTCAAAATTGGATTTTGCCTCCTGTGAACTAAACTCTAGTGTTATCTCCTTAATAACTAAAGTGCATGGTGCTTAGAATCTGAAAGACTTTCACCCTATAGCTATCACTAACTCTGGGTTCAAAGTTAATTTATAAAATTCTTGTAGATAGGCTTAGTCGAATTGCTAATCGGATCATGATAGCAGGGCCAGAGGACCAAGACCCATCAAAAAAATATCAAAGCCTGCAAGATTTAAAGATTTCATCTAAAGGATGAGTTGTCCTATGTCTTTGATTTGGAGAATATGTTCTGTTAGAATTTGTTAGTAGCAATATTTTCGTTTACTGTAGTGACTAGTCTACAGGGACTAGGTGACAAATGATCTAAGAGCTTTTGTAAGAACCATCTTGTAAAAAGAAAAGACGGAGAATACAAGTTGTAGTTTTTTCCTTTTTTTGTTAGTGACCCCTTTGTTTATGCTCCTTCCCTTCTCCTCATCTCAATGTATCAATTTGGTGATCTCAATGTATCAATTTGGTGCTTTCATTGATCTATCTCCATGCCTACTAAACCAAGCAAAGAAATAAATGACGCCCTCCAATCCATTCTAGAAAAATTAGCCAATCTACAAACCAAGCTCCATACCACCCAAGAACATCACGAAGGCCGCTACCTAGCTCTTCAACAAGCCTTGGAAACCTGGCAAGCAACACTAGAATCTTAACAAGACACACTCACCTATACCCTCACTAACCCATTAACTATTTTCTCTTCTCAAACTACCATTACTACATCCATTATTGATTCCATTCCTCATACTCATCCCATCTCCTTTAATGTCACATGCTCCATTCCACCACTAGTTTTCAATTATTTTCAACCTCTTTTTACTACCTCCACCAGCATAACCATTCTTCCCTTTTACACTCCTCTTCCCGTTTTTCCCACTATACGTCCATCCAAGATCCAACTTTTCTTTTATGGCATGACCCATTAGATTGGCTATTTCAGGCTGATCAATTTTTTTCAATTTTATAACAGCCCTTTCGACTCTCGTTTACACATGGTTGCTTTTTATATGTGAGGTGATGCCCTCAGTTGGTTCAAGTGGATGTATCAGAACCATCAACTCAGTGATTGAGTTTCTTTTAGTCGAGCACTTGAAATCCATTTCGGCCCTTCTACATACGCCAACCATCAAGCCGAGTTATTTAAGTTGCATCAAAACGGCACAAACACCGACTATCAAAAGGTATTTGAAAACCTTTGTATCTCACCTCCCTGTTACTATCTTAATAGCACAGGCAGTTCTTATAACATACTACAATCTCGTTTAGCCCTTCACCTCACACTTTGCACCATTCTCATCACACCTTTTTTCGTTATGGATGGAAATGGGGAAAGCATTCAATGTTCTTCACTTTGTCCTAATGTGTCAGTCTCAATACAAACCCATGCATGCACCATTTCATTCTACCTACTTCCAATTGAGGGTGCTGATGTGGTCATCGGTATGGATTGGTTACGCTCATTGAGGCCCTTACAGATTGATTTTTCTACTCCACAACTCTCTTTTTCACACAATGGTTCCCAAATCGCTCTACATGGTTCCACCAAACTTTTATACAGTCAAGCTTCATTCACCCATCTTTGCCATTATTTACACACTGATGTCATAACCTCTCTCCATCTCCTCACTGTTAACCAAGTCTCAACCCCAAAACTTACAACAAACCCACCCCACAACTCAGGCATTTCTACACTTCTACACACATAGAAATGTTTTCCCCTTCCTCATGGATACCCCCTCATCGACCTCATAATCATCATATTTCCCTTCTTCCCAATCTACTCCAGTCAATATCTACACACGTAAAAATGTTTTTCCCTTCCTCATGGATTACCCCCTCATCGACCTCATAATCATCATATTTCCTTTCTTCCCAATCTACTCCAGTCAATATTAAACTCTACCGCTACCCACATGCCTATAAACACACCATGACCTCCCTCATCCAAGTAATGTTAGCCGAAGGTATTATCTGTCCAAGCACTAGTCCATTCTCTTCCCCTGTCATTTTAATAAAAAAAACAATATGGCAAATGACATTTTTGTGTAGATTATAGAGGCCTCAATGTTATCACAGTCTAGGATCGTTTCCCTATCCCCGTCATTGATGATCTATTAGATGAATTAACTGCAGCCAAAGTTTTAACAAAGTTAGATCTACAATCAGGGTACCACCAGATAATGGTAGCCCCAAGTGATTGTCATAGAACAACTTTTAGAAATATGATGGCCACTATGAGTTTTTAGTTATGTCATTTCATCTTGCTAATGCTCCTTCTACCTTTCAAGCGGCACTGAATGATCTATTCAGACCTCACTTACGCCACTTTGTCATAGTTTTTTTTTTTTTTACGATATCCTAATCTACAGGAGATCTATGCCAGAACATATCCAACATCTTACCATTATTCTTCAATTATTCGACGCTCACAGATTCTTTGTTAAAGAATCCAAATGCATTTTTGCCACCAATACAGTTGCGTACCTAGGCCATCTCATTCAAGCAAGCACTGTCTCCCTTAATCCAGAAAAAGTTCAGGCCATTCTACTTTGGCCTAGCCCAACATCATTTACCACCCTACGTGCGTTTTTAGGTATCACGGGATTCTATCGAAGGTTTATTCGCGGGTATACCACTCTTGCCTCTCCACTCACATATTTACTCAAATTAACAAAATTTACATAGTCTACAGAGGCTCAAGAGGCCTTTTTACAATTAAAACAAATATTAACCACAACTCCAGTGCTGCATCTTCCAAATTTCTCCATTCCATTTGTTGTTGAAACAGATGCTTCCAACATTGGGTAGTGTTATCACAAGAGGGTCACCTACTTGCTTTCTTTAGCATAAAGCTCTATTCCACAAAACAAAGTAGCTAAGTTTATGCCAGAGAAATGCTAACAATTACAGAAGCAGTTAAAAAATGGCGTCATTACTTATTTGGGACACATTTCAAGATGATATCAGACCAACAAAGTCTTAAGAGATTACCTACCAATGTGTGTCATACACCAGAGCAACAAAAACGAGCCACCAAACTGCTTGGTTATAGTTTTGACATCATCTACCAACCCGACAACCACAACCAAGCTACAAATTTCCTTTCTCGCCCACCCCAAACTCCTTCTTAGCAATTTCTTCTCCAGGTCCTGATATTTGCATGCAATTGAAAAAATATTGCAAGTCAAAAAGAGGTGAACAAGAGGTACAGAAGTTCATTTCCTTACCCAACACAAAAATTCCAATTGGGTTTGTTATACCATGGCCAATGACTCTTTTTGCCCTCCATTGAAAATTCCCATCCCACCATTTTACAAGAATTTCATGGCACTCCCATAACAGGTCACTCTGGACTTAAGGCCACCATGGCTTAACTTGCTGCATCCTTCTTCTGGCCTGACATGTATTGTGACACCAAAAAATACATTCAAGAATGCCTCCCCTGTTAACAAAGCAAGCCCATCACTCAAAAGCCTTTCAGTTTACTCCAACCCATACCAACACCAACCAAACCCTGAGATAAACTAACCATTAATTTTATAACACACTTACCTTCATCTTATGGTCACACCGTCATCTTGGTAGTCCGTGATAGATTATCCAAATCAACCCACTTCATTGCCCTCCTCACAACCTTCACCGCCTATAATTTAGGTAACCATTTTTATGTTGAGATTTGGAGGTTACACGGAGTTCTTAAGTCTATCATTTATGGTCGAGACCCCTTATTTCTAAGTCATTTCTGGAAGAAACATTTTTCACCTACAAGACACAAAACTGAAATTCATCACAGCATACCATCCACAAATTAATGGTCAAACCGAAGTCATCAATCGAAGTTTAGAAGCTTACCTCAGATGCTTCGCCAATGACAATACCAGAACATGGTACCGATGCGTGCATCTTGTTGAGTTTTGGTACAAGTCGTTGTATCATTCAAGCTCTGTACAGACGACCTCCCCCCACGATATCGGACAACGTTCCAAGAACGTTTACGGAGCCCAATCTTGACACAACATTACAGGAACGTACCTAAATGCTCCACTAGTAGAAGGCCACACTACAAAAAACTCAGCAACACATGGTCCAGACAACAAACCGATCTCGACGCCACTACAACTTCAACTAACATGATTGAGTCCTTCTCTGTCGGCATGCATATCGTCAAACATCCCTCACATCCAAGGCTCATCACAAGCTCTCACGCAGATTCTATGGCCCTTACCCCGTCAAACGTCGTATCAGCAAAGTCACCTGCAAACTTATCCTCGCACCATAGTCCCGTATTCACCCTGTTTTCCACATTTCTCTACTAAAACCCTACAATGGCCAAACACCAACCCCAACGTTCTACTACCCTCAATAACAAGCCCCAAGCCCCTGCGTCTTTTTCCCACCCACTCCCCACACTCTTCCCAAGTTCTGAAGTAACTCTCCCTTACTCTAGTTCACAACCCATATTTAATACAAATTCATCTAACACACAATATTACCTCATCTGTTGACACGTTTTTCCTCCAATGGCCATGGTAGTTAAAATCGAGAGTTTACTCGTAAAATTGTAAGATTTTACATTTTACATACTGTGCGATTCAAATTTCACACAAGATCGTTGTACAGCAAAATCAAATCGTACGGATCGTCGAACAAAATCGTAAAAAATGTGTAATTGCAATTTTTTTACGTGTATCAAACGGTTCATCTTCTTAAATATAATTTTATTTAAAATTAATGCAATTAATTTCTAACATTGTGATACGTGTTGTCACCTAACACCACCCAATTAAAACAACACCACCCAATTAAAATTAATGCAATGCAATTAAAATTTAAACAAAAAATAAAGAGTCTTTTCACCTTTACTCCTCATTCCAACCCCATTTCAAATAAAAAGTCTTTTTAGCTTCTCTGCACCGCACCCCTCTTCAAATGAAGAGTTTTATCTCATTTCAAATGAAGAGTCTCTCTCTTCAAATGAAGAGTCCTGTCTCATTTCAAATGAAGAGTCTCTTATGTTGTGTTGCACTATTGTTTTGCACGTTCACATCTCTTGATTAGATCTCATTTCAAATTCAATTAAAATTAAATTAAATTAATTTAATTAAGGCAAATGAAGAGTCTCTGGAGTTTACTTCTCCTTCTTATTGCTTGATTGCGTTTTATTTCAAATCTAATTAAAATAAAACTAAATTAATTTAATTAAGATAAATGAAGAATCTATGTTCACTCTTTCTTCATGTTTGGATTCTATTTCAATTTTAATTAAAATAAAACTAAATTAATTTAATTAAGGCATTTTAACCATCTCTTAATTCTAAAACATCGGTCACATTCACATATCCAAAGTCATTAGAGCATACACTAACAAGATTTTCTTGGACTTCTCCTTATTAACCAGAAAAAAAAAAATCACACTCCACAACTCACACACTTGGGCAATATAGATTTAAATGATACTCTTAATTCAAATGGAGATGATGAACACTTGGTTGAAGGTCAATCCAAGGAGGTGTAGAAGATGATGATGTTCTTGTCATCCCAACTTAGAGGAGGAGAATGTTCTCATTAATGTGCTTCATGAAGGAGATAAAACTAATCATATTCTTTTAATTTTCATTTTAATGTGAGTGATTTATATTAGATGAACTTAAGTTTTATTAAGTATTGTCAAAGTAGTTGATTTTGTAGACTTAAGTTTGATGAAGTACTAACAAATAAATTGATTAGTTATACGTGTATATTTAGTTTGTGTTTATAGGGTTGGTGACTTTAATTTGGATCTCATTTAGGCATTAGATGTTTTTACATAGATTTTACATTATTATTACTCCTCCATAATATATCCAATACACCAATTAATCTTTTTAATTACTTTTCATGTAATACATTAAGTAAAATAGAAAAAAATGTGATTATATAAACTTAAATAGTTTTGTATCAAGGTTGAATCATCCCTCAAATACTTTTTTTAATTTCCCTTATTTATTTATTTTTTTACAAAAAATATTATTATATATATATATATATATATATATTTAAAAAAAAAGTAAAATATACGATTCGTGTTACGATTTCACGATTTACGATTTTATGAACCCTCCACGATCCTACTTAAAATCTCGATTTTAACTACCTTGCCAACGACTCACATTCCACCACCCCAATTTCAAACCTCACCTACCCCACGTGCCAATTTAATTCAAATGCCACAATAACACTTTAAAACTCTACCTACCCCACTTACCCCACATGCACCTACCAATTTAATTCAAATGCCACAACAACAAATTAAACCCCACCTGCTCCTACCAATTTAATCCAAAAGCTAGTTGTAAACAACCTCTCCCATTCTACCACAATCTAGAATCTTCCTTTTCCCACTGATGAAAATGAGCCCCACCATGGTGGCCCAAATAAACCACAAGTACACTCGTCCAGCGGGCCTTCCATGCACCTCTAATAGGCTCAATTTATTTTTCACATAAAACCCTCAAACTCCCTTCATAGCCCAAACCGTTTTTCACGAAACTCAAATCAACTCACCCAACACAACACATATAGCAAGGTAAAAATTTAATTGCATCAATCAATTTTTAATTAAAACTAGGTTTAAACTGAATATATTCACCTAAGAAGATCACAAGTATCATGATCACACATTTTTCCGATCTTATTCAAAGATCCTTAAAATCTTACTATTTCATGATCTTGTGTGAAATTTGAATAGCAAATAATATATACGATCCCACAATCTTACGATTTTATGATTAAAATCTCGATTTTAACTACCTTGTGTTCAAGTGAAGAATAACATATATGAAAAAATTGATTAACCAAAGCAGCTAAATCCATATCCATAATTAAAAACCATAAAAAAAAATCAAAAAAATGCAAACACAATCTTAATGAAAATCACTTACTAAAGAAGAGATGTGATGTATGTTGTTCTGTTTGCACAATTAGAAACAGCTAAATCCATATCCATAATTAAAAGCCATAAAAAAATTCAAAAAAATGCAAACACAATCTTAATGAAAATCACTTACTAAAGAAGAAATGCGATGTATGTTATTATGTTAGCACAACTAGAAACAACAATAGAAATAAAAAGAAAAAAGAAAAAATATCATAAACAAATAAATTAAAAAAATAGAAACAAATAAAAATTAAAAATAGAAACAACAAAGCCAAAAATGAAAATAGAATTAGAAAAAATAAAAAGTAGAAACAAAAAAAATAAAAATTAAACATTAATTTAAAATAGAAATAAAATTATAAACAACAAAAAAAAGAAAAAAGAAAATTAAAAAAACAAAAGACAAAAAATGACAATAAAAACAAAAACAGCAAAATAAAAAGCATGAATTAGTAAAAAAATAGAATAAAATAAAATAAAATATGATAAATCAAAATAAGGTAGAATAAGATAAAACAAAATAAAATAAAATTGAATATGATAATATTAGATTTTGTAAAAAAAAAATTAAAGAATAGATTGATTATTGAGTTCATTCATGATTGAGTCCTTCATCAATTAACATATATATAATTCATCCCATTTATAAATAGAAGCGAATTAACCAAATAAATGTCAATCAACTTACAAATTAATCAAACAAGTATTAATCAGTTCATTAAGTTCCTCACCCACATCTAAGTACGTGTGTGTGTATGTATATATATATATATATATATATATATATATATATATATATATATATATATATATATATATATATATATGTGTGTGTGTGATAATTTTAGTCTTGTATCTCATGAATTAAGCAAACAAGATATTTTTAGAATAAAGCACACTAAACAAGAATTACAATTAAAGATCATAAATAAATTATCAACAAACGTTCAAAATAATTCTTAAAAGAAAGTAATAATTCAAAAAGATCAAACCATCTAGCCTAATATGTTACAAAAATTGAAGAACAAAATTAAATTGCATAAAACATCATAATTCAATTTGAATTCACAAGAGAATTCAGAAAGATTTAGATTTCCATATGGAGGAAAAACAAAAAGAACTACAAATAAGACTAAGGAAAATGATGTAACTAGATCTTGAGCCTCTAGTAGTGTAGAGTGTGTTATATTTTTTATAGGCTTTCTTTTCTCTACAAACAATTCAGATATATTTTATATTTTTGTTTCTAATATTCTTTTTCTTAGATTTTACAATTTTGTTTATGAGATTTTATAGATTTTATTTTTCAATTATTTTCCTTAGATTTTGTTTATGAGATATTATAAATTTTATTCTTAAATTCTATTTCTCATATTTGCTCCTCTTTTCCAAATTTTGTAATTTTTTTAATTTTATTTTCACTTATTTCTTAGATATTTTGTTCCAAATAAATGAGTTAGACTTTGATTAATCAAGTCCAACCATCAAAATTTGTTAGCGTTGGTCTATAATACAAGAATCTAAAATAAACATATAATAAATTTTAAACAACGAGACGATTAGCTTTTCGGTCTTCAAAGTATTTTATTCCTCTATCAAATTCAAAGTACTAGCACTCCAAAATCATTAGAATAAATGAAAACAACACACGGTTCAATATATCATCAAAGTAAGACAATTAAGTTAATGAATTATAAATTTAAATTTAATCAATAATTTAAGTTCAGGTTTAAATTAAACTGAATTAAATAAATTTCATTTAAAATTATGTATAAGAACCCATGTGTCCATGCTAGTAACATATAAAGAGATTTCCTTTTGGGGTAGACATTTTATATTGGTATTTTATCCTTAATCACATTCTAAAATTAAAAGAATCTATAATCTATAACTATTAATAAAAAAGAATTCTCTTTATAATTGTTTTGTAGATGTTTTCATTATTTTACCATATACACATTTCATTACCAATTATACCCTTATCAATATAATTTATTTATTATTTTACTCTTTACATTTTGTAACTTTTTTTAAATTCAATTAACTATTTATAATAATATATATATATATAATAAAATTATTAAAATTATTTATTTTATAATTATTCTTTATGAATATATTTTTATTTATAAAATTTAATAATTTTTTTATTTTTTATCGTAATAAAAAAATAGATATATATGCGCATATGCATATCCACTATTAATATATAAAGGAGATACACATTTAAAATTTTTATTTTATTCTTAATTATATTTCATCTTTAGATTTCTGGTGTCGAGTAGAGTAAGAGTGTCCAGTCAGATTTTTGAATATAGTAGTTAATTTTCAACTCATCTTTCTCGAAGTCAGTCTTAGGTCAATTTCGTTCTTGGTATGGGTATTTTTCCTGTATTTTCTGAGGCATCAGAATGAGTCCCTCACTACAAGAAAAAAATAAATTACCGATAGAATTTTCTCGACAAAATTTTATCCGTCGGTAAAATATCAGTATCGACGATTTTATTACGGATATCATCCGTCGCTAAATTTATCGAGAGATTTCCTGACAAATTTACTCTAAATTCGTCGGTAATTACCGACAAACTCATAAATTCATCGATAATTACCGACGGACTCAAAAATCCATCGATAATTACCGACGGACTCAGAAATTTGTCGGTAAATTTATATACAATAAATTTACCGACAAATTTTGAGTATTTCCGATAGATTTGTCTCGTCGGTAATTTTTTTTTTATAGTGTCTATTGGTTCGTTATTCTAGTAGTGTACTTTGATCATTGATCAGAAGCTCTTGGTGTAGGTTACGTTGCTCGTGATTTTAGGTTTTTAAAACTCCATTGATGATCTCTACTCTGCATAAGTAAGGAAAGTAGTTAATCTTAAAATTCTGCTACAGTAGTACACCTAGTTTAGAGTACTTAATAATGAAATGAATATGTGGTTTTAATTTGAAATGTTCTTTAATAGTGATAATGAAATTTTGTATAGTTTGATGAAATGACTGATTTTATATTAATTGAACTTGTAGGAAGAGTAGAAGTTTGAATCTTTAGTAAATAACTATTGTCTTGATGTGAGATGTATCCTTGCATGTTTTGATGTTATAATTGAATGAGTTGTTATGAATTATATGGAATGGTGATCGAGACACATATAATATCTTCAGAAAAGGAGAAACCCGTGTTGAGATTGTTAGGATGTGCCTTGTTTGAGGATTTGTCGAGAATGAGGTATCCTGAATCTAATGGTACCTTATAATCACATAGATAAAGGTACTAGGAAGTGAGAGTTGAAAGAGATCCATTTAACTAAACGTTTGAAAGAGTTTGTCAAATAGATATATGGATTTACTCTGTCAAATGAGGTTATGTTCATTTGAGGCTCTGTGGATTCACCTTGGAAGGGTCATCTGGCAGGTACTAGCCACTGAGTCTAACTCAATGCACGAGTCTTTCAAAAGTAGAGAGTCAAGTGTCTTTGCATGTGAGTCAATATATGTATGATATGAGTTATTGTAGGATGTGATAATAACAATGTGATGTATGAGATGAATCATGAAATTTTGATATTTGTAGTTTGGTTGAGATAGAAATTTAATTTATAAATATATATTTTTTTAAACTCTCTAGCTTACTCTTATTTTTTTTGTGATGTTTGTTTTATTATTTTTAAATCTGTGATGATCGTTATGTTACATGTGAGTAGAAGATTTGGTAGTGCGACTCCTCAATGAGTTGATAGAGAAGTTTAATTTAATTTTATTTATTTTATTTTGTGATTTATGAAGATAATTTTATTAAATCTCATGTAGAGAATACTTTTATAAATATATGAAGATTTGTATTTAGGCTTATCATAGAATCTCTATACGATAGAGTTCCTATTATGTGAAAAATATGAGATATTACAATATTATTAATAATAATAATAATAATAATAATAATAATAATATTATTATTATTATTAACAATAATACTATTATTAACGATAATACTAATAATTTTATTAATAATAATATTAATTATAATAATTATATAAATAGTAATATTTATTATTAATATTACTAAAAAAAATTTGTTAGTAATTACATACAGATATAGATAGGTAGATAATGATAAACTTGTCCATAGATATTTATCCGTAAAGTTGACATTTTTTTATAGTAATATATAATTTTCTACTAGACTCACATGTGCAAGCATACTGATCAATTTATGAATAAAATTTCTTGAGAACAATATTTTAGAACATTAATAAAACATTATTTTTATTTTATTAATAGGAGCAATATTCCAAAATGTTCATTTTATATTGATTTGTTGATGAGTATTTAATATTTCTTATATTTGATGTTTAGGATTTAGGTTTAGGATGATAAAGTTATATGTGTAATGTGAAAACAAAAATAATAACGCAAAATCATTCTAAGAAAAAAAGGAAAAGTAAAAAAAGAATAATAGTGTAACTCAAGGGAGAAAACGAAATAAAAAAAAACACAATATTATATTTGTTGAAATGGGAATAGATGTAATATATATACATTTATTTATGAAAATAATATTGTATTTTCATTTACAATGAGTATGTTTAAACCGATATAATTTATTCTTGTAAAATATGGATTTTTCACTAGTGTAAATCGATGTAATTTATTGTTGCAAAATATGGATTTTCCATTAGTGTTGGTTTTAAGACTAAATTTTTATAAGGTAGGTTTGAGGTTACATTATGGTGAATTAGAGTCTAATGCTCTTGATCGTGCATAGGAGGAGATTATTATGTTTCAATGCTAGGTTGAAGCATTTGATGGCGAAACTTATCAGGGTCATACGATTGGTTTGTGATTATTAATTTGGAAATAATATCCTCATACATCAAATTCCTCACTAGACTCAAAATACAATAATCAACTTAGGAAATGACTTTTTCCAATGTCAAAACTTGAACATTCTAATATAAAAATAATATGTACATTCTATATAACCCTTGTGTTAAGAGTGTTGGTGATAATATTATAAATAAGCATTGAATTAATCATTTCTTATTATGATATTATTCTATATGCACTTGTACATTTATATTTGTTAAATCATTAAACAATACTTCCGTAGATAACCATTAAAACTTTCTATAAATGATAAACATGTAAATGATCTAACACTTCTAATGTTTATTAATCGTTCTTGAATGATTATTTGCAACAACTCTTGTGTAATAGAAGGAAAGAATTTATCTCAATCAATAAGAATGCTTATGTCATGGTATTGAAGAGTTTTCTAAAAGAAAATTGAATGTAACCCACCAAAAGTTAGAAGTAAATCAATATTAACTCTATGTATGTATTTTTCTTGCTACTCAAATGACCTTTGTTATACAATCTTGTGTTCTTACTCAACTTTCCCTATAGAGTCTTTATGCAAGCGAGGAGAAAAATTGCTCAACATGGGAGAATAATGAGCAATTAAGTTGCAAATTTCAATATTTTATTATTGTAGTCATCCAATTCCTACTAACTGATGCTAAAGCATTTTTCAACACTTATAAACCCAACAATATGACAATAACACTCTCCTGATTATTCAAAATAGTAGAAATAATCAAACTTATAATACTTACACTAGGTCACACTATTATAAGAAATAACTTTATTCCATATTTATGTATTTTTTAAACTAATTTCTTTTAAAACTTAATATAATTAAAATTTAAGCATTATTTGATATTATTTTAAATTTCATTATATTTGAATGATTTAAGTCAAACTTATTATGAACATTGACAATATTTGATTAATTTGGATCAAATATTTAATTTTTTTAACTTGTGATTGCTGATAACATTTGATTGATGGGTTATCTAATTTAATAAAGGGGGTTTTGGATCAAACCTAACGTAAATAAAAAAAATTAATATAAAGCAAAGTTACTGACTGAAAATTTCATTAATAAATTCAGCATACGTTATTTACATATACTGGCAGACATGGATCCATCCATCAGTAATTTTTGTTAATTATATTAAAAAAACCTACAAACATGGATCCTTAATTATCAATATTGTGAACCAATTTTTGAGCTTATCAACAAAATTTGACTACTGAGAAAACGACATTTCTTGTAGTGATTGTAACGTTCAGTTCGCTGGTGAGGGGAAAGGAGAATCTCATTCCAATAATGATAAGGACGTTTGTTGAAACTTTGTTAACATATTAGCCTTCCATGAGATTTCATTAAAATTATTGTTAAGTCATCTATGATTTCTACTAGAAACCAGAACAATATAGAAATCAATTTGAAAACCAACCCATTTATTTAGGAATTAGGATGATGAGATATTTTTGAGAATGTTATGGTGAGTTAACCCAACTTATATGGGTTAGTTTAGTACGAATTGAGTTAAAAATGAGTCAACTTAATCTTATTTTATTTTTTAATTAGTAAACTAAAAATTTTAATTTTATAATCAGATTTGATCGATCACGGATTGGTGAGCTAAATGTACTAATTCATTTAAATATATTTTATTTTTCCAACTTAGTTTCATATATTTATTATAATATCATCAAGGTTGATTAACTTAACTCAACCGATTATAATAGTAAAAGGAGAATGTTCACCTATTTCAGTGAACATTAACCAAAATTAAAAAATGATGTTATAAAGATAATAATTAAAAATCAAAGTATTAACTGATGTAATTGAAAAAATAAATAAATTAAGTCACTATTGAATAATATTTTAATCTAAAAAATAAAAAATGTCAACTTACATAATTAAAAATAATAAATAATTATAATTATATATATATATATATATATATATATATATATATATATATATATATATATATATATATATATATATGTGGTTAGAGGTCAGTCTACCTCTAATCTGATTCGAACTTGTTTAACGTATAGATTAAATGAGTCAGGTTCAATTTAATCTATTTTTATAAAATTTTTATTATTTTGACATTCTTAATAATATGTCTTTAAGAGGAGGTCATGTACCTATAATATATATCAACCTACAAGTTCTTGGAATGAAGCAAAGATATTTTTTTTTATAAGTTTTCTAATCTTTCATTTTTTTATTTTTTTCCTATTTTTTTATTTTTGTTGTTAATTGTTTTTTCTACATATCCGTAGAAAATGATGACATATATTACAAGTGACAACTTTATATACTAAAATAAATATCATTAAAAAAATCACAAATTACATATTAAAATTACACACAGATAAAAATCTGTATGTAAAATCAGCATTATATACGAAGTTACTTACAAAAAATCAACATTACATATGAATTTGTATCCAAGGTATTATATTCAGATTTTATTCATATGTAAATTCATCTATAATACAAATATTTCCTTTATTATTATTAATTATCATTATTATTTTCATATTAAAATTGTTAATATTATTATTGTTATTATTATTATTATTAATTAACATTATTATTATTATTATCATTATTACTATTGTTATTAATATTAAAAAATATTATTATTAGTATTATTAATCATATTATCATTATTAATATTATTAATAGCATTAATGATATTATTATTAATATTATTCATATTATTATTAATATTTTTATTATACTGCAAGAAAAAAGTTATTTAGAGACCAAATAAAATGGTTGCTAATTGTGACCAAAATAGTTACCAAATTAAATTTTGGTTGCTAAATAACTATAAACTAGAAGTAATGATTGTATTTAGTGACCAATTAAGTCAAAATAATTGGTACCTGACATTACCTACCAAGGTTTTAGTGACCTATACCATTAGATTCTAAATTGGTATCTAATTAAGTTAGAGACTAATTTAGAATTTAATAGTATAAGTCACTAAAACCTTGGTAGTTAATGTCAGATACCAATTATATTGACTTAATTGGTCACTAAATTCAATCATTATTTATATTTTGTAGTTATTTAATAATCAAAATTTAATTTGGTAACTATTTTGGTCACAATTAAAAACCATTTCATTTGGTTTCTAAAAATTGGCCCATAAATAGTTTTTTTCTTCATAGTGTTAATATTATTATTGTTATTATTATTATCATCATTAATATTATTATCATTATTATTATTATCCTTATCAATGTTATTATTATTATTATTAATATAATAAAATTATTAATACTATTGATATTATTATTAATGATAATATTATTATTAATATTATTACTATTATTGCTTGGTCAAGTCACATAGATTTTTTATTGTTCTCTAGGCTAGCTCAAATAAAATTTTTCTAGTTTTCTTGTTTCATCACTCTGTATAGAAAACAACTGATTCTGGTATCAACATTCTATCCAAATTGTGTAAAAACAATTTAATATTTTACCTACTCCCTCTAACATATATTTGTTCAAAAAATTCATCCGTCAATTACTTGAAATATTTAAGCCTAATGTGAGTATATACAATTTGATATTATTGAAGTATGTATTATCTGCGGTTCATTTTCATGGGTACGTAAATATTTTTTTCAAAAGGGGTTGTTGATATTATTAATATTAATAATAATAATAATATTTTTATTAAAATTGTTATTATTAATAATAATACTAATATTATTATTATAAATATTAATATTGTTATTATTAATATTATCAATATTATTATTATTAATATTATTGATATTATTATTGCTAATGTTAATATTATTATTATCACTAGTAATGTAGATACTATTAATATTATTATTATTTATAGAAATCATAATTATAGTAATAACAAAAGTAATAGTCACAATAAATTACTAATAATGACAATAAAGTTAATTTAGTCTACTGAGTTCTATAATTTTTTTAAAAAAATATTTATTATAAATGGATTTTTGTTTTTTTAATATATATATATATATATATATATATATATATATATATATATATATATATATA
>Ga0209489_103247_pt1 | contig 31978 bp, 22 predicted proteins | sample SiratrowhiteBW_FD_187527 | JGI IMG/M metagenome (GOLD analysis project Ga0209489, IMG submission 187527) | Root nodule microbial communities of legume samples collected from California, USA - Siratro white BW (SPAdes) (version 2) | ecosystem: Host-associated > Plants > Roots > Nodule | place...
TTTTTTGAAAAAAAAACCATAGCTTAGCAGAAGTTTTTGATAAAATCTCGGATCTATACAATAAAACAACACAAAAATTTTAAATTTTTCTTGAAAATCATAGACAGGTAAAATAGAAAAAAAAATGTCAAAAATACTAAAAAATTAAAAAAGCAAATAGTAAAGGATGAAATTTTGAAAATGTTTTGTATTTAAAGTATCTCTATTTTTTTTTTAATAAAAATTCATGGATTTTCCTGAATTCTCTAATAAAATCTATAATCCGTACAATATAACACAACAAAAATGTTTAGAATTTTTTTACAAGTTTGGATAGGTAAAATAGGAAAAAAAGATTACCAAAATGCAAAAAAAGAATAAAACAAATAGTAAACGATGGAATTTCTGATGAATTTTGGATTTCATGTGTCTATATTTTTTAGAAAAATATTCCATGATTTTCCAAAATTCTTCGATAAAATCTCTAATGCATAAAATAAAAAAACATAAAAATTTCTAGCATTTTTTGACAAGTTAAGATAGACGAAATTGAAAATAAAATGTCAAAAATAATAAAAAAAATAAAAAACAAATAGTAAATCGCAGAATTTTGAAACCCCACAAAAAAATTCCACAATTTTTTGTCAAGTTTGGGAACGTGAAATAGCTAACAAAATGCCGAAAATGCTAAAAGAATAAAAAAGAAATAGTAAACAATGGAATTTTGTTGAAATTTTGGATTTCAAATGTCTTAATTTTTTTTTATAAAATCTCGGATCCATACAATAAAACAACACAAAAAATTTACAATTTTTTTGAAAACCATAGACTAGTAAAATGGAAAAAAAAGATGTCAAAAATACTAAAGAATTAAAAAGTAAAATAGTACACGATGGAATTCTGAAATTGTTTTGTATTTAAAGTATCTCTATTTTTTTAATAAAAATTCAAGAATTTTCCAGAATGCTCTGATAAAATCTATAATTCGTACAATAAAGAACCACAAAAATGTATAAATTTTTTTGACAAGTTTGGCTAAGTGAAATAGGAAAAAAAATTATCAAAATGCTAAAAGAATAAAAAAAAAATAGTAAATGATGGAATTTATGAAGAATTTTGGATTTCAAATGTCTATATTTTTTTGAAAAACATTCCATGATTTTCCAAAATTCTTTGATAAAATAGGTAATCTAGAAAATAAAAAAAAACATTAAATTTTATAAAATTTTTTGACAAGTACAAATAGACGAAATTGAAAATAAAATGTCAAAAATAATAACAAAATAAAAAAACAAATAGTAAACTGCAGATTTAGAAAAAAAATATTTCACATATCAATATTTTTTTTTAAAACAACTTTTAGAATTTTCCAGAAATTGTTGGTAAAATCTCCAACCCTTCCAATAAAGCACCACAAAAAATTCCATAATTTTTGGACAAGTTTGGGTACGTGAAATAGAAAACAAAATGCCAAAAATGTTAAAAAAATAAAAAAGAAATAGTAAACGATAGAATTTTGTTGAAATTTTGGATTTCAAATATCTCAATTTTTTGATAAAATCTCGGATTCATACAATAAAACAACACAAAAAATTTACAATTTTTTCGAAAACCATAGACAGGTAAAATAGAAAAAAAAAGATGTCAAAAATACTAAAAAATTAAAAAAGCAAATAGTAAACGATGGAATTCTGAAAATGTTTTGTATTTAATGTATCTCTATTTTCCTTTAATAAAAATTCAAGAATTTTCCAGAATTCTCTGATAAAATCTATAATCTGTACAATAAAGCACCACAAAAATGTTTACAATTTTTTGACAAGTTTGGATAGGTGAAATAAGAAAAAAAAGATTACCAAAATGCTAAAAGAATAAAAAAAAACAAATAGGAAACGATGGAATTTATGAAGAATTTTGAATTTTGAATGTCTATATTTTTTTGAAAAACATTCCATAATTTTCCAAAATTCTTTGATAAAATCTCTAATCCATAAAATAAAAAACGTAAAAATTTCTACAATTTTTTGACAAGTATAGATAGACGAAATTGAAAAAAAAAGTCAAAAAAAATAAAAAAAATATAAAAAACCAAATAGTAAATTGCAGAATTTTGAAAATAAAAATTTCACATATTAATATTTTTTTTAAAAGAACTTTTAGAATTTTCCAGAAATTGTTGGTAAAATCTCCAACCTTTCCAATAAAACACCACAAAAAATTCCATAATTTTTGGACAAGTTTGGGTCGTGAAATAGCAAACAAAGTGCCGAAAATGCTAAAAAAATAAAAAAGAAATAATAAACGATGGAATTTTATTGAAATTTTGGATTTCAAATATCTCAATTTTTTGATAAAATCTCGGATCTATACAATAAAACAACACAAAAATTTTACAATTTTTTTGAAAACAATAGACAGGTAAAATAGAAAAAAAAATGTCAAAAATACTAAAAAATTAAAATTGCAAATAGTAAACAATGGAATTCTGAAAATGTTTTGTATTTAAAGTATCTCTATTTTTTTTAATAAAAATTCAAGAATTTTCCAAAAGTCTCTAATAAAATCTATAATCCGTAAAATAAAAAAATATAAAAATTTCTAGAATTTTTTTCACAAGTACACATAGACGAAATTGCAAATAAAATTTCAAAAATAATAACAAAATAAAAAAATAAATAGTAAATCGCAGAATTTTGAAAAAAAAATTCACATATCAATATTTTTTTGAAAAGAACTTTTAGAATTTTCCAGAAATCGTTGGTAAAATCTCTAACCTTTCCAATCAAACACCACAAAAAATTCTATAATTTTTGGACAGGTTTGGGTACGTGAAATAGAAAACAAAATGCCAAAAATGCTAAGAAAATAAAAAAGAAATAGGAAACGATGGAATTTTGTTGAAATTTTGGATTTCAAATATCTCAATTTTTTTGATAAAATCTCGGATCCATACGATAAAACAACACAAAAAATTTACAATTTTTTTAAAAACCATAGACACGTAAAATAGAAAAAAAGATGTCAAAAATACTAAAAAATTAAAAAAGCAAATAGTAAACGATGGAATTCTGAAAATGTTTTGTATTTAAAGTATCACTATTTTTTTTAATAAAAATTCAAAAATATTCCAGAATTCTCTAATAAAATCTATAATCCGTACAATAAAGCACCACAAAAATATTTAGAATTTTTTGACAAGTTTGGATAGGTGAAATAAGAAAAAAAGATTACCAAAATGCTAAAAGAATAAAAAAAAAACAAATAGTAAACGATGGAATTTATGAAGAATTTTGGATTTCAAATGTCTATATTTTTTTGAAAAACATTCTATGATTTTCCAAAATTCTTTGATAAAATCTCTAATCCATAAAATAAAAAACATAAAAATTTCTAGAATTTTTTGACAAGTACAGATAGACGAAATTGAAAATAAAAAGTCAAAAATAATAAAAAAAATAAAAAACCAAATAGTAAATCGTAGATTTTTGAAAATAAAAATTTCACATATCAATATTTTTTTTTAAGAGAACTTTTAGAATTTTCCAGGAGTCATTGGTAATATCTCTAACCCTTCCAATAAAACACTACAAAAAATTCTATAATATTTGGACAAGTTTAGATAGGTGAAATAGAAAACAAAATGCCAAAAATATAAAGAAATAAAAAAAATAGTAAACGATGGAATTTTGTTGAAATTTTGGATTTCAAATATCTCAATTTTTTTTGAAAAAAAAATCATAGTTTTGCAGAATTTTTTGATAAAAACTCAGATCCATACAATAAAACAACTCAAATATTTTAAATTTTTTTTAAAACCATAGACAGTTAAAAAAGAAAAAAAAAGATATAAAAAAAAGAGTAAACCGCAGAATTTGGAAAAAAAATTATTTCACATATCAATATTTTTTTTAAAAGAACTTTTAGAATTTTCTAGAAATCGTTGGTAAAATCTCTAACCCTTCCAATAAAACACTACAAAAAATTTCATAATTTTTGGACAAGTTTGGATAGGTGAAATAGAAAACAAAATGCCAAAAATGCTAAAAAAAAAATAGTAAACGATGGAATTTTGTTGACATTTTCGATTTCTAATATCTCAATTTTCTTTTAATAAAAAACCATAGTTTTGTAAAAATTTTTGATAAAATCTCGGATCCAAACAATAAAACAACACAAAAATTTTAATTTCTTTTTTGAAAACCATAGACAGGTAAAATAGAAAAAAAGATGTCAAAAATACTAAAAAATTAAAAAAGCAAATAGTAAACGATGAAATTTTGACCATGTTTTGTATTTAAAGTATCTCTATTTTATTAATAAAAATTCAAGAATTTTCTAGAATTTTATGATAAAATCTATAATTCGTACAATAAAGCACCGCAAAAATATTTAAATTTTTTTGACAAGTTTGGATAGGTGAAATAGGAAAAAAAGATTACCAAAATGCCAAATAACAAAAAAAAAAATAAATAGTAAACAATGGAATTTATGAAGAATTTTGGATTTCAAATGTCTATATTTTTTAGAAAAATATTCCATGATTTTTCAAAATTCTTTGATAAAATCTCTAATCCATAAAATAAAAAAATATAAAAATTTTTAGAATTTTTTGAGAATTATAGATAGACGAAATTGAAAATAAAATGTCACAAATAATAAAAAAATAAAAAGTAAACAGTAGAATTTTGGAAAAAAAAATTATTTGACATATTAATATTTTTTAAAAGAACTTTTAGAATTATCCAGAAATCGTTGGTAAAATCTCTAACACTTACAATAAAACACTACCAAAAATAACATAATTTTTATACAAGTTTGGATAGATGAAAGTGAAAACAAAATGCCAAACATGCTAAAAAATAAAAAAGAAATAGTAAACGTTTGAATTTTGTTGAAATTTTTGATTTCTAATATCTCAATTTTTTTTTGAAAAAGAAAGTATAGTTTTGTAGTATTTGTTGATAAAATCTCGGATCCATACAATAAAACAACACAAAAATTTTAAATTTTTTTAAAACCATAGACAGGTAAAAAAGAAAAAAAAAAAGATGTCAAAAAAACTAAAAAATTAAAAAAGCAAATAGTAAACGATGAAATTTTGAAAATGTTTTGTATTTAAAGTATCTCTATTTTCTTTTAATAAAAATTGAAGAATTTTCCAGAATTCTCTGATAAAATCTATAATCCGTACAATAAAGCACCACAAAAATGTTTAGAATTTTTTGACAAGTTTGGATAGGTGAAATAGGAAAAAAAATTACCAAAATGCTAAAAATATAAAATAACAACAAATAGTAAATGATGGAATTTATGAAGAATTTTGGATTTAAAATGTGTATATTTTTTAGAAAAATATTCCATGATTTTCCAAAAATTTTTGACAAAATCTTTAATCCATAAAAATAAAAAAAACATAAAAATTTCTACAATTTTTTGACAAGTACAAATAGACGAGTTGAAAATAAAATGTCAAAAATAATAAAAAAAAGAAAAAAACAAATAGTAAACTGCTGAATTTTGAAAAAAAATTATTTAACATATTAATATTTTTTTTAAAAGCACTTTTAGAATGTTCCAGAAATCATCGGTAAAATCTCTAACCCTTCCAATAAAACACTACAAAAAATTCCATAATTTTTGGACAAGTTTGCATAGGTGAAATAGAACACAAAATACCAAAAATGCTAAAAAATAAAAAAGAAATAGTAAACGATAGAATTTTGTTGACATTTTTGATTTCTAATATCTCAATTTTTTTTGACAAAAAAACCATTGTTTTGTACAATTTTTTGATAAAATCTCGAATCCAAACAATAAAACAACACAAAAATTTTAATTTTTTTTTTGAAAACCATAGGCAGGTAAAATAGAAAACAAAGATGTCAAAAATACTAAAAAATTAAAAAAACAAATATTAAACGATGGAATTCCTAAAATGTTTTGTATTTAAAGTATCTCTATTTTTTTAATAAAAATTCAAGAATTTTCTAGAATTCTCTGATAAAATCTATAATACGTACAATAAAGCACCACAAAAATGTTTAGAATTTTTTGACAAGTTCGGATAGGTGAAGTAGGAAAAAAAGATTACCAAAATGCAAAAAAAATAAAAAAAATAAATAGTAAATGATGGAATTTATGAAGAATTTTGGATTTTAATTGTCTATATTTTTTAGAAAAATATTCCATGATTTTGAAAAATTCTTTGATAAAATCTCTATTCCATAAAATAAAATAAAAACATAAAAATTTCTATAACTTTGTGACAAGTACAGATAAACAAAATTGAAAATAAAATTTCAAAAATACTAAAAAAAAATAGTAAACTGCAGAATTTTGAAAAAAAATTATTTCACATATCTATATTTTTTTAAAAGAACTTTTAGAATTTTCCAGAAATCGTTGGTAAAATCTCTAACACTTACAATAAAACACTACAAAAAAATTCCATAATTTTTGGACAAGTTTGGATAGGTGAAAGTGAAAACAAAATGCCAAAAATGCTTAAAAAATAAAAAAGAAATAGTAAACGATGAAAATTTGTTGAAATTTTTGATTTCAAATATATCAATTTTTTTTGAAGAAAAAAAAACCATAGTTTTGCAGAATTTTTTTGATAAAATCTCGGATCCATACAATAAAACAACACAAAAATTTTAAAATTTATTTGAAAACCATAGACAGGTAAAATAGAAAAGAAAGATGTCAAAAATAATAAAAAATTAAAATAGCAAATAGTAAACGATGGAATTCTTAAAATGTTTTGTATTTAAAGTATCTCTATTTTTTGTTTAAAAATTCAAGAATTTTCCATAATTCTATTATAAAATCTATAATTCGTACAATAAAACACCACAAAAACGTTTAGAATTTTTTGACAAGTTTGGATAGGTGAAATAGGAAAAAAAGATTACCAAAATGCTAAAAAAAGAAAAAAAATAAATAGTAAACGATGGAATTTATGATGAATTTTGGATTTCAAATGTCTATATTTTTTAGAAGTTTCCAAAATTCTTTGATAAAATCTTTAATCTATAAAATAAAAACACATAAAAATTTCTATTATTTTTTGACAAGTACAGATAGACGAAATTGAAAATAAAATGTCAAAAATAATAAAAAAATAAAAAAACAGATAGTAAACGATGGATTTGTGAAGAATTTGGGATTTCAAATGTCTATATTTTTTAGAAAAATAGTCCATGATTTTCCAAAATTCATTCATAAAATCTGTAATCCATAAAATAAAAAAACATAAAAATTTCTAGAATTTTTGAGAAGTACAGATAGACGAAATTAAAAATAAAATGTCAAAAATAATAAAAAAAATAAAAAAAATAGTAAATCGCAGAATTTTGAAAAAAAAATTATTTCACATATCTATATTGTTTTAAAAAGAACTTTTAGAATTTTCCAGAAATCGTTGGTAAAATCTCTAACCCTTCCAATAAATCACTTCAAAAAAATCCATAATTTTTAGACAAGTTTGGATAGGTGAAATAGAAAAGAAAATGTCAAAAATGCTAAAAAAATAAAAAAGAAATAGTAAACGATGGAAATTTGTTGAAATATTGGATTTCAACTATCTCAATTTTTTGGAAGAAAAAAACCATAGATTTGTAGAATTTTTTGTTAAAATCTCGGATCCATACAATAAAACAACATAAAAATTTTACAATTTTTTCAAGACCATAGACAGGTAAAATAGAAAAGAAAGATGTAAAAAATACTAGAAAATTAAAAAAGCAAATAGTAAACGATGGAATTCTTAAAATGTTTTGTATTTAAAGTATCTCTATTTTTTTAATAAAAATTCAAGAATTTTCCAGAATTCTCTGATAAAATCTATAATCCGTACAATAAAACACTACAAAATTGTTTAGACTTTTTTGACAAGTTTGGATAGGTGAAATAGGATAAAAAGATTACCAAAATGCTAAAAAAAAAACAAATAGTAAACGATGGAGTTTATGAAGAATTTTGGATTTCAAATGTCTATATTTTTTAGAAAAATATTCCATGATTTTCCAAAATTCTTTGATAAAATCTCTAATCCATAAAATAAAAAAACATAAAAATTTCTAGAATTTGTTGATAAGTACAGATAGACGAAATTGAAAATAAAATGTCAAAAATAATAAAAATATAAAAAACAAATAGTTAACCGTAGAATTTTGAAAAAAAAAATTTCATACATCAATATTTCTTTTAAAAGAACATTTAGAATTTTCTAGAAATCGTTGGTAAAATCTCTAACCCTTCCAATAAAATCCCACAAAAAATTCCATAATTTTTGGACAAGTTTGGATAGGTGAAATAGAAAACAAAATGCCAAATATGCTAAAAAAATAAAAAAGAAATAGTAAACGATGAAATTTTGATGAAATTTTGTATTTGAACTATCTCAATTTTTTGATAAAATCTCGGATCCATAAAATAAAACAACCCTAAATTTTACATTTTTTTGAAAGCCATATAGAGATAAATATAAAAACAAAGATGTCAAAAATACTAAAAAATGAAAAAAGCAAATAGTAAACGATGGAATAGGAAAAAAAGATTACCAAAATGTTAAAATAAATAAATAAATAAATAGTAAACGATGGAATTTATGAAGAATTTTTTATTTCAAATGTCTATATTTTTTAGAAAAATAGTCCATGATCTTCCAAAATTCATTGATAAAATCTGTAATCCATAAAATAAAAAAACATAAAAATTTATAGAATTTTTTGACAAGTACAGATAGACGAAATAAAAAATAAAATGTCAAAAATAATAAAAAAAATAAAAAAAAATAGTAAATCGCACAATTTTGAAAAAAAAATATTTCACATATCTATATTTTTTTAAAAAGAACTTTTAGAATTTTCCAGAAATCGTTGGTAAAATCTCTAACCCTTCTAATAAATCACTTCGAAAAATTCCATAATTTTTGCATAAGTTTGGATAGGTGAAATAGAAAAGAAAATGTCAAGAATGCTAAAAAAATAAAAAAGAAATAGTAAACGATGGAAATTTGTTGAAATTTTGGATTTCAACTATCTCAATTTTTTTGAAGAAAAAAACCATAGATTTGTAGAATTTTTTGATAAAATCTCGGATCCATAAAATAAATCAACATAAAAATTTTACAATTTTTTGAAGACCATAGACAGGTAAAATAGAAAAGAAAGATGTAAAAAATACTAGAAAATTAAAAAAGCAAATAGTAAAAGATGAAATTCTTAAAATGTTTTGTATTTAAAGTATCTCTATTTTTTTTAATAAAAATTCAAGAATTTTCCAGAATTCTCTGATAAAATCTATAATCCGTACAATAAAACACCACAAAAATGTTTAGAATTTTTTGACAAGTTTGGATTGGTGAAATAGGATAAAAGGATTACCAGAATGCTAAGAAAAAAATAAAACAAATAGTAAACGATGGAGTTTATGAAGCATTTTGGATTTCAAATGTCTATATTTTTTAGAAAAATAGTCAATGATTTTCCAAAATTCATTGATAAAATCTGTAATCCATAAAATAAAAAAACATGAAAATTTCTAGAATTTTTTGACAAGTACAGATAGACAAAATTAAAAATAAAATGTCAAAAATAAAAAAAAAAACAAAAAAAAAAAAAAAAACAAAAAAAAAAACTAGTAAATCGCAGAATTTTGAAAAAAAAATTATTTCACATATTTATATTTTTTAAAAAAGAAATTTTAGAATTTTCCAGAAATCGTTGGTAAAATCTCCAACCCTTCCAATCAATCACTTCAAAAAATTCCATAATTTTTGGACAAGTTTGGATAGGTGAAATAGAAAAGAAAATGTCAAAAATGCTAAAAAACTAAAAAAGAAATAGTAAACGATGGAAATTTGTTGAAATATTGGATTTCAACTATCTAAATTTTTTTGAAGAAAAAAACCATAGATTTACATAATTTTTTAATAAAATCTCGGATCTATACAATAAAACAATACAAAAATTTTACAATTTTTTGAAAACCATAGACATGTAAAATAGAAAAAAAAGAAGTCAAAAATACTAAAAAGTTAAAATAGCAAATAGTAAACGATATAATTCTAAAAATATTTTGCATTTAAAGTATCTCTTTTTTTTGTTAATAAAAATTCAAGAATTTTCCAGAATTCTTTGATAAAATCTATAATCCGTACAATAAAACACCACAAAAATGTTTAGAATTTTTTGACAAGTTTGGATAGGTGAAATAGGAAAAAAAGATTACCAAAATGCTGAAAAAAATAAAAAACACAAGTAGTAAACGATGGAATTTATAAAGAATTTTGGATTTCAAATGTCTATATTTTTTAGAAAAATATTCCATGATTTTCCAAAATTCTTTGATAAAATCTCTATTCCATAAAATAAAATAAAAAACATAAAAATTTCTAGAATTTGTTAACAAATACAGATAAACGAAACTGAAAATAAAATGTCAAAAATAATAAAAAAAAACAAATAACAAACCGCAGAATTTTGAAAAAATAATATTTCACATATGAATATTTGGTTTAAAAGAACTTTTAGAATTTCCAGAAATCGTTGATAAAATCTCTAACCTTTCCAATAAAACACTAAAAAAAATTCCATAATTTTTGGACAAGTTTGGATAGGTGAAATAGAATACAAAATGCCAAAAATGCAAAAAAAATAAAAAAGAAATATTAAACGATGGAATTTTGTTGAAATTTTGTATTTCAGATATCTCTATTTTTTTGATAAAATCTCGGATCCATATAATAAAACAACATAAAAATTTTACAATTTTCTGAAAACCATAGACATGTAAAATAGAAAAAAAAGATCTGAAAAATACTGAAAAATTAAAAAAGCAAATAGTAAACGATGGAATTCTTAAAATGTTTTGTATTTAATGTATCTATATTTTTTTTAATAAAAATTCAAGAATTTTCCAGAATTCTTTGATAAAATATATAATCCGTACAATAAAGCACCACAAAAATGTTTAGAATTTTTTGACAAGTTTGGATAGGTGAAATAGGAAAAAAAAAGATTACCAAAATGCTAAAAAAAAAGAAATAGTAAACGATGCAATTTATAAAGAATTTTGGATTTTAAATGTCTATATTTTTTAGAAAAATATTCCATGATTTTCCAAAATTCTTTCTTAAAATCTCTTATCCATAAAATAAAAAAAACATAAAAATTTCTAGAATTTGTTGACAAGTACAGATAGACGAAATTGAAAATAAAATGTTAAAAATAATAAATAAATAAATAAAACAAATAGTAAACCGTATAATTTTGAAAAAAAAATATTTCACATATCAATATTTTTTTTAAAAGAAATTTTAGATTTTTTCACAAATTGTTGGTAAAATCTCTAACCCTTCCAATAAAACACCACAAAAAATTCAATAATTTTTGGACAAGTTTGGATAGGTGAATGCCAAATATGCTACAAAGTAAAAAAGAAATAGTAAAGATGCCATTTTGTTGAAATTTTGTATTTCAAATATCTCAATTTTTTTGATAAAATCTCGAATCCATACAATAAAACAACACAAAAATTTTACAATTTTTTGAACGCCATAGACAAGTGAAATAGAAAAAAAAATGATGTTAAAAATACTAAAAAATTAAAAAAGCAAATAGTAAATCATGGAAATCTTAAAATGTTTTGTATTTAAAGTATCTCTATTTTTTTTAATAAAAATTCAAGAATTTTCCAGAATTTTCTAATAAAATCTGTAATCCGTACAATAAAGCGCCACAAAAATATTTAGAATTTTTTGACACGTTTGGATAGGTGAAATAGGCAAAAAATGATTACCAAAATGCTAAACAAATAAAAAAAAAGAAATAGTAAACAATGAAATTTACGAAGAGTTTTGGATTTCAAATAGCTCAATATTTTTGAAGAAAAAAACTATAGTTTTGCAGATATTTTTGATAGAATCTCGGATGTATACAATAAAACAACACAAAAAATTTATAATTTTTTGAAAACCATAGACATGTAAAACAGAAAAAAAAAGATGTCAAAAACACTAAAAAATTAAAAAAGCAAATAGTAAACGATGGAATTCTTAAAATGTTTTGTATTTAAAGTATCTCTATTTTTTTAATAAAAATTCAAGAATTTTCCAGAATTCTCTGATAAATTCTATAATCCGTACAATAAAGCACCACAAAAATGTTTAGAATTTTTTGACAAGTTTGGATAGCTGAAATAGGAAAAAAAAGATTACCAAAATACTGAAAAAATAAACAACACAAATAGTAAACGATGGAATTTATGAAGAATTTTGTATTCCAAATGTCTATATTTTTTGGAAAAATATTCCATGATTTTCCAAAATTCTTTGATAAAATCTCTATTCCATAAAATAAAAAAAACATAAAAATTTCTAGAATTTGTTGACAAGTACAGATAGACGAAATTGAAAATAAAGTGTCAAAAATAATAAAAAGATAAAAAACAAATACTAAACTGCAGAATTTTGAAAAAAAAAAATTTCACATATCAATATTTTGTTTAAAAGAACTTTTAGAATTTTCCAGAAATCCTTGGTAAAATCTCAACCCTTCCAATAAAACACTACAAAAAATTCCATAATTTTTGGACAAGTTTGGATACGTGAAATAGAAAACAAAATGCCAAATATGCTAAAAAATAAAAAAGATATAGTAAACAATGGAATTTTGTTTAAATTTTGTATTTCAAATATCTCAATTTTTTGATAAAATCTCGGATCGATACAATAAAACAACACAAAAATGTTACAATTTTTTGAACGCCATAGATAGGTAAAATAGAAAAAAATGTCAAAAATACTAAAAAAATTAAAAAAGCAAATAGTAAATGATGAAATTCTTAAAATGTTTTGTATTTAAAGTATCTCTATTTTGTTTAATAAAAATTCAAGATTTTTCTAGAATTCTCTGATAAATTTTTTTATCCGTACAATAAAGCACCACAAAAATGTTTAGAATTTTTTGACACGTTAGGATATGTGCAAAAAAAGATTACCAAAATGCTAAAAAAAAAAATAAAAAAAATAGTAAACGATGAAATTTATGAAGAATTTTGGATTTCAAATGTCTATATTTTTTTGAAAAACATTCCATGATTTTCCAAAATTCTTTGATAAAAGTTGTAATCCATAAATAGAAAAATATTAAAATTTCTAGAATTTTTTGACAAGTACAAATACATAAAATTGAAAATAAAATGTTAAAAATAATAAAAAAAACAAAAAAAGAAATAGTAAATCGTAGAATTTTGAAAAAAAAACTATGTCCAGATCAACATTGTTTTTAAAAGAACTTTTAGAATTTTCCAGAAATTGTTGGTAAAATCTTTAACCCTTCCAATAAAACACCACAAAAAATTCCATAATTTTTGGACAAGTTTGGATAGGTGAAATAGAAAACAAAATGCCCAATACGCTAAAAAATAAAAGGGAAATAGTAAACAATGGAATTTTTTTAAAATTTTGTAATTCAAATATCTCAATTTTTTGATAAAATCTTCGATCGATACAATAAAACAACACAAAAATGTTACAATTTTTTGAACGCCATAGATAGGTAAAATAGAAAAAAAAAATGTCAAAAATACTAAAAAATTAAAAAAGCAAATAGTAAATTATGAATTTCTTAAAATATTTTGTATTTAAAGTATCTCTATTTTTTTAATAAAAATTCAAGAATTTTCCAGAATTCTCTGATAAAATTTGTAATCTGTACAATAAAGCAGCACCACAAAAATGTTTAGAATTTTTTGACAAGTTTGGATAGGTGAAATAGGCAAAAAAAGATTACCAAAATGCTAAAAAAAAAGAAATAGTAAACGATGAAATTTATGAAGAATTTTGGATTTCAAATATTTCAATTTTTTTTTTTAAGAAAAAAACTATAGTTTTGCAGAATTTTTTGATAAAATCTGGGATCCATACAATGAAACAACACAAAAATTTTATAATTTTTTGAAAACCATAGACATGTAAAATAGAAAAAAAAAGATGTCAAAAATACTTAAAAATTAAAAAAGCAAATAGTAAACGATGGAATTCTGAAAATATTTTGTATTTAAAGTATCTCTATTTTTTTTAATAAAAATTCAGGAATTTTCCAGAATTCTGTGATAAATTCTATAATCCGTACAATAAAGCACCACAAAAATGTTTAGAATTTTTTGACAAGTTTGGATAGGTGAAATAGGAAAAAAAGATTACCAAAATACTGAAAAAATAAAATAAAAAACAAATAGTAAACGATGAAATTTATGAAGAATTTTGGATTTCAAATGTCTATATTTTTTTGAAAAACATTCCATGATTTTCCAAAATTCTTTGATAAAATCTCTAATCCATCAAAATAGAAAAACATAAAAATTTCAAGAATTTTTTGACAAGTACAATTAGATGAAATTGAAAATAAAATGTTAAAAATAATAAAAAAACAAAAAAAGAAATAGTAAATCGTAGAATTTATCAACATTGTTTTTAAAAGAACTTTTAGAATTTTCCAGAAATTGTTGGCAAAATCTCTAACCCTTCTGATAAAACACCACAAAAATTCTGTAATTTTTGGACAAGTTTGGATAGGTGAAATAGAAAACAAAATGCCAAATACGCTAAAAAATAAAAAAGAAATAGTAAACGATGGAATTTTGTTTAAATTTTCTATTCCAAATATCTCTATTTTTTTATAAAATCTTGGATCCATACAATAAAACAACACAAAAATGTTACAATTTTTTGAACGCCATAGATAGGTAAAAATAGAAAAAAAAAAGATGTCAAAAATACTAAAAAAACCCTAAACCATAGTTGTGTAGAATTTTTTGATAAAATCTTGGATCCATACAATAAAACAACACAAAAATTTTAGGAATTTTTCGAAAACCAGAGATAGGTAAAATAGAAAAAAGATTTTAAAAATACTAAAAAATTAAAAAGCAAACAGTAACCGATGGAATTCTGAAAATTTTTTGTATTTACAATATCTCTATTTTTCTTAATCAAGAATTTTTGAGAATTCTCTGATAAAATCAATAATCCGTATAACAAAGCACCACAAAAATATTTACAATTTTTTGACAAGTTTGATTAGGTGAAGTTGGGAAAAAAGACGTCAAAAATGCTAATTAAAAAAACAAATTGTAAATAATAGAATTTGTGAATAATTTTGGATTTCAAATGTCAATATTTTTTGAAAAACGTTCCATGATTTTCAAAAAATCTTTGACAAAATCTCTAATCCATTAAATAAAAGAACATAAAAATTTCCAGAATTTTTTGAAAAGTGGCAGATAAACGAAATTGAAAAGAAAATGTCAAAAATAATAAAAAAACAAAAAAAAAAACAAATAGTAAACTGCAGAATTTAAAAAAAAAATATTTCACATATCTATGTTTTTGTAAAAGGACTTTTAGAAATTTCCAGAATTCGTTGATAAAATCTCTAATCCTTCGAATAAAACACTACAAAAAATTTCCTAATTTCTTGACAAGTTTGGATAGGTCAAATAGAAAAAAAAAATGCCAAAAATGCTGAAAAAATAAAAAAGAAATGGTAAATGATGGAATTTTATTGAAATTCTGGATTTCAAATATCTCATTTTTTTTTTAAAAAAAGACCATAGTTTTGGAGAACTTTTTAATAAAATTTGGAATCCATACAATAAAGCAACACAAAAAATTTTATAATTTTTTGAAAACCATAGACATGTAAAATAGAAAAAAAGATGTCAAAAATACTAAAAAATTTAAAAAGCAAATAGTAAACGATGAAATTCTAAAAATATTTTGTATTTAAAGTATCTCTATTTTTTTTATTAAAAATTTAAGAATTTTCCAGAATTCTCTGATAAATTCTATAATCCGTACAATAAAGTACTACAAAAATGTTTAGAATTTTTTGACAAGTTTGGATAGGTGAAATAGGAAAAAAAGATTACCAAAATACTAAAAAAATAAAAAAAAAAAAATAGTAAACGATGGAATTTATGAAGAATTTTGGATTTCAAATGTCTATATTTTTTTTAAAAACATTCCATGATTTTCCAAAATTCCTTAATAAAATCTCTAATCCATAACATAAAAAACATAAAAATTTCTAGAATTTTTTGACAAGTACAAATAGATGAAAATGAAAATAAAATGTTAAAAATAATAAAAAACAAAAAAACAAATAGTAAACCGCAGAATTTTGAAAAAAAAATGTCACATATCAACATTGTTTTTAAAAGAACTTTCAGAATTTTGACAAGTTTGATTAGGTGAAATAGGAAAAAAAGACGTCAAAAATAATAAAAAAAATACAAAAACAAATAGTAGACCGCGGAATTTTGAAAAATAAAATATTTCACATATCTCTATTTTTGTAAAAGAACTTTGAGAAATTTCCAGAATTTGTTGATCAAATCTCTATTCCTTCGAAGAAAATGCTACAAAATATTCCATATTTTTTTGACAAGTATGGATAGGCGAAATAAAAAAAAATGCCAAAAATGATAAAAAAATAAAAAATAAATAGTAAATGATGGAATTTTGTTGAAATTCTGGATTTGAAATATCTCAATTTTTTTCGAAAAAAAACCATAGTTTTGTAGAATTTTTTGATATAATCGATCCATACAATAAAACAACACAAAAATGTTAAGAATTTTTTGAAACCATAGATAGGTAAAATAGAAAAAAAGATGTCAAAAATACTAAATAATTAAAAAGCAAATAGTAACCGATGGAATTCTAAAATTTTTTTGTATTTACAATATCTCTATTTTTCTTAATCAAGAATTTTCGAGAATTCTCTGATAAAATCTATAATCCGTATAATAACGCACCACAAAAGTATTTAGAATTTTTTGACAAGTTTGATTAGGTGAAATAGGAAAAAAAGACGTCAAAAATGATAATAAAATAAAAAAAAAGTAAATAATGGAATTTGTGAATAATTTTGGATTTCAAATGTCTATATTTTTTAGAAAAATGTTCCATGATTTTCCAAAAATCTTTGGTAAAATCTCGGATCCATACAGTAAAACAACACAAAAATTTAAGAATTTTTCGAAAACCACAGACAGATAAAATAGAAAAAAAGATGTAAAAAATAGTACAAAATTAAAAAGCAAATAGTAAACGATGGAATTCTGAAAATGTTTTGTATTTAAATATCTCTATTTTTCTTAAAAAAAATTCAAGAATTTTCGAGAATTCTCTGATAAAATCTATAATCCGTACAAGAAAGCACCACAAAAATGTTTAGAATTCTTTGTCAGGTTTGATTACGTGAAATAGGAAAAAAAAGATGTCAAAAATGCCAAAAAAATAGCAAATAATGGAATTTATGAAGAATTTTGGATTTCAAATGCCTATATTTTTTAGAAAAACGTTCCATGATTTTCCAAAAATCTATCATCTAATCCATAAACTAGAAAAACATAAAAATTTCTATAAATTTTTGAAAAGTACAGATACACGAAATTGAAAAGAAATTGTCAAAAATAAAAAAAATAAAAAAACAAATAGTAGACCGCGAAATTTTGAAAAAAAAATATTTCACATATCTCTATTTTTGTAAAGGAACTTTTACAAATTTCCAAAATTTGTTGATAAAATCTCTACTCCTTCGAATAAAATACTACAAAATATTCCATAATTTTTTGACTAGTTTGGATAGGCGAAACAGAAAAAAAATGCCAAAAATGATAAAAAAATAAAAAATAAATAGTAAACGATGGAATTTTTTTGAAATATCTCAATTTTTTTTGAAAAGAACCATAGTTTTGTAGAATTTTTTGATAAAATCTCGGATCCATACAATAAAATAACACAAAAATTTTAAGAATTTTTTGAAACCATGGATAGGTAAAATAGAAAAAAAGATGTCAAAAATACTAAAAAATTAAAAAGCAAATAGTAACCGATGGAATTCTGAAAATTTTTCTGTATTTACAATATCTCTATTTTTCTTAATCAAGAATTTTCGAGAATTCTCTGATAAAATCTATAATCCGTATAATAACGCACCATAAAAATATTTAGATTTTTTTGACAAGTTTGATTCGGTGAAATAGGAGAAAAAGACGTCAAAAATGATAATAAAATAAAAAAAACAAAAAGTAAATAATGGAATTTGTGAATAATTTTGGATTTCAAATGTCTATATTTTTTAGCAAAATGTTCCATGATTTTCCATAAATCTTTGGTAAAATCTCGGATCCATACAATAAAACAACACAAAAATTTTAAGAATTTTTCGAAAATCACAGACAGGTAAACTAGAAAAAAAGATGTCAAAAATACTACAAAATTAAAAAGCAAATAGTAAACGACGGAATTCTAAAAATGTTTTGTATTTAAATATCTCTATTTTTCTTAAAAAAAATTCAAGAATTTTCGAGAATTCTCTGATAAAATCTATAATTCGTACAAGAAAGCACCACAAAAATGTTTAGAATTCTTTGTCAGGTTTGATTACGTGAAATAGGAAAAAAAAGATGTCAAAAATGCTAAAAAAATAGCAAATAATGGAATTTATGACGAATTTTGGATTTCAAATGCCTATATTTTTTAGAAAAATGTTCTATGATTTTCCAAAAATCTATCATAAAATCTCTAATCCATAAACTAAAAAAACATAAAAATTTCTATAAATTTTTGAAAAGTACAGATAGATGAAATTGAAAAGAAAATGTTAAAAATAATAAAAAAATATAAAAAAAACATAGTAGATCACGGAATTTTGAAAAAAAAATATTTCACATATCTCTATTTTTGTAAAGGAACTTTTAGAAATTTCCAGAATTTGTTGATAAAATCTCTACTCCTTTGAATAAAATACTACAAAATATTCCATAATTTTTTGACAAGTTTGGATAGGCGAAACAGAAAAAAAATGCCAAAAATGATAAAAAACTAAAAAATAAATAGTAAACGATGGAATTTTTTTGAAATTCTGGATTTGAAATATTTCAATTTTTTTTTAAAAAAACCATAGTTTTGTAGAATTTTTTGATAAAATCTCGGATCCATACAATAAAACAACACAAAAATTTTAAGAATATTTTGAAACCATGGATAGGTAAAATAGAAAAAAAGATGTCAAAAATACTAAAAAATTAAAAAGCAAATAGTAACCGATGGAATTCTGAAAATTTTTCTGTATTTATAATATCTCTATTTTTCTTAATCAAGAATTTTCGAGAATTCTCTGATAAAATCTATAATCCGTATAATAACGCACCATAAAAATATTTAGATTTTTTTGACAAGTTTGATTCGGTGAAATAGGAAAAAAAGACGTCAAAAATGATAATAAAATAAAAAAAAAACAAAAAGTAAATAATGGAATTTGTGAATAATTTTGGATTTCAAATGTCTATATTTTTTAGAAAAATGTTCCTTGATTTTCCATAAATCTTTGGTAAAATCTCGGATCCATACAATAAAACAACACAAAAATTTTAAGAATTTTTCGAAAACCACAGACAAGTAAACTAGAAAAAAAGATGTCAAAAATACTACAAAATTAAAAAGCAAATAGTAATTTTGAAAATGTTGTGTATTTACAATATCTTTATTTTTCTTAAACAAAATTCAAGAATTTTCGAGAATTCTCTGATAAAATCTATAATCCGTACAAGAAAGCACCACAAAAATGTTTAGAATTCTTTGACAAGTGTGATTAGGTGAAATAGGAAAAAAAGAAGTCAAAAATGCTAAATAAATAAATAAAAAAAATAACAAATAATGGAATTTATGAAGAATTTTGGATTTCAAATGTCTATATTTTTTAGAAAAATGTTCCATGATTTTCCAAAAATCTATCATAAAATCTCTAATCCATAAAATAAAAAAACATAAAAATTTCCATAAATTTTTGAAAAGTACAGATAAACGAAATTGAAAAGAAAATGTCAAAAATAATAAAAAAACAAAAAAACAAATAGTAAACCGCGAAATTTTGAAAAAAAAAATATTTCACATATCTCTATTTTTGTAAAAGAACTTTTAGAAATTTCCAGAATTTGTTGATAAAATCTCTATTGCTTCGAATAAAATACTACAAAATATTCCATAATTTTTTGACAAGTTTGGATAGCCGAAATAGAAAAAAAAAATGCCAAAAATGATAAAAAAGTAAAAAATAAATAGTAAACGATGGAATTTTGTTGCAATTCTAGATTTCAAATATCTCAATTTTTTTTCGAAAAAAAACCATAGTTTTGCAGAATTTTTTGATAAAATCTCGGATCCATACAATAAAACAACACAAAAATTTTAGGAATTTTTCGAAATCCAGAGATAGGTAAAATAGAAAAAAAGATGTCAAAAATACTAAAAAATTAAAAAGCAAACAGTAACCGATGGAATTCTGAAAATTTTTTGTATTTACAATATCTCTATTTTTCTTAATCAAGAATTTTTGAGAATTCTCTGATAAAATCAATAATCCGTATAACAAAGCACCACAAAAATATTTAGAATTTTTTGACTGATTAGGTGAAGTAGGAAAAAAAGGCGTCAAAAATGCTAATAAAAAAAACAAATAGTAACTAATGGAATTTGTGAATAATTTTAGATTTCAAATGTCAATATTTTTTAGAAAAACGTTCCATGATTTTCCAAAAATCTTTGACAAAATCTCTAATCCATTAAATAAAAGAACATAAAAATTTCCAGAATTTTTTGAAAAGTGGCAGATAAACGAAATTGAAAAGAAAATGTCAAAAATAATAAAAAAACAAAAAAACAAATAGTAAACCGCATAATTTAAAAAAAAAATATTTCACATATCTATATTTTTGTAAAAGAACTTTTAGAAATTTCCAGAATTCATTGATCAAATCTCTAATCCTTCGAATAAAACACTACAAAAAATTCCCTAATTTTTTGACAAGTTTGGATAGGTCAAATAGAAAAAAAAAATGCCAAAAATGCTGAAAAAATAAAAAAGAAATGGTAAATGATGGAATTTTATTGAAATTCTGGATTTCAAATATCTCATTTTTTTTTTTGAAAAAACGACCATAATTTTGGAGAATTTTTTGATTAAATCTCGTTTCCATTCAATAAAGCAACACAAAAAATTTTAAGAATTCTTTGAAAACCATAGACAGGTAAAATTAAAAAAAAGATGTCAAAAATACTAAAAAATTAAAAAGTAAATAGTAAATGATGGAATTCTGAAAATGTTTTGTATTTGCAATATCTCTATTTTTCTTAATCAAAATTCAAGAATTTTTGAGAATTCTCTGATAAAATCTATAATTCGTATAACAAAGCACCACAAAAACATTTAGAATTTTTTGACAAGTTTGATTAGGTGAAATAGGGAAAAAAGACGTCAAAAATGCTAAAAAAAGAATAAAAAACAAATAGTAAAATAATGGAATTTATGACGAATTTTGGATTTCAAATGTATACTTTTTAGAAAAACGTTCCATCATTTTCCAAAAATCTTTGATAAAATCTCTAATCCATAAATAAAAAAACATAAAAATTTCCAGAATTTTTTGACAAGTACAGATAGACGAAATAGAAAAGAAAATGTCAAAAATAATAAAAAAAAACAAAAACAAATAGTAAACCGCGGAATTTTGAAAAAAAACTTATTTCACATATCTATAATTTTGTAAAAGAACTTCTAGAAATTTCCAGAATTCGTTGATGAAATCTCTAATCCTTCGAATAAAACACTACAAAAAATTCCATAATTTTTTGACAAGTTTGGATAGGTTAAATAGAAAAATAAATGCCAAAAATGCTAAAAAATAAAAAAGAAATAGTAAACGATAGAATTTTGTTGAAATTCTGGATTTCAAATATCTCAACTTTTTTGGAAAAAAAACCATAGTTTTGCAGAATTTTTTGATAAAAACTCGGGTCCATACAATAAAACAACACCAAAATTTTAAAATTTTTTTGAAAGCCATAGACAAGTAAACTAGATGAAAAGATGTCAAAAAGACTAAAAAATTAAAACGCAAATAGTAAACAATGGAATTCTGAAAATGTTTTGTATTCTGAAAAGATTACCAAAATGCTAAAAGAATAAAAAAACAAATAGTAAACGATGGAATTTATGAAGAATTTTGGATTTCGAATGTCTATATTTTTTTGAAAAACATTCCATGATTTTCCAAAATTCTTTGATAAAATCTCTAATCCATAAAATAAAAAACATAAAAATTTCTAGAATATTTTGACAAGTACAGATAGACGAAATTGAAAATAAAAAGTCAAAAATAATAAAAAAAATAAAAAACCAAATAGTAAATCGCAGATTTTTGAAAATAAAAATTTCACAAATCAATATGTTTTTTAAAAGAACTTTTAGAATTTTCCAGAAATTTTTGGTAAAATCTCCAACCTTTCCAAGAAAACACCACAAAAAATTCCATAATTTTTGGACAAGTTTGGATACGTGAAATAGCAAACAAAGTGCCAAAAATGCTAAAAAAAATAAAAAAGAAATAATAAATGATGGAATTTTGTTGAAATTTTGGATTTCGAATAACTCAATTTTTTGATAAAATCTCGGATCCATACAATAAAACAACACAAAAATTTTACAATTTTTTTTTAAAACAATAGACAGGTAAAGTAGAAAAAAAAAGATGTCAAAAATACTAAAAAATTAAAATTGCAAATAGTAAACAATGGAATTATGAAAATGTTTTGTATTTAAATTATCTCTATTTTTTTTAATAAAAATTCAAGAATTTTCCAGAAGTCTCTGATCAAATCTATAATCCGTAAAATAAAAAATATAAAAATTTCTAGAATTTTTTTCACAAGTACACATAGACGAAATTGAAAATAAAATTTCAAAAATACTAATAAAATAAAAAAACAAATAGTAAAAAACATTTAGAATTTTGAAAAAAAAAATTCACATATCAATATTTTTTTTAAAAGAACTTTTAGAATTTTCCAGAATTCGTTTGTAAAATCTCTAACCTTTCCAATAAAACACCACAACAAATTCTATAATTTTTGGACAAGTTTGGGTACGTGAAATAGAAAACAAAATGCCAAAAATGCTAACAAAATAAAAAAGAAATAGTAAATGATGGAATTTTGTTGAAATTTTGGATTTCAAATATCTCAACTTTTTGATAAAATCTCGGATCCATACGATAAAACAACACAAAAACTTTACAATTTTTTTAAAAACCATAGACACGTAAAATAGAAAACAAAAGATGTCAAAAATACTAAAAAAATAAAAAAGCAAATAGTAAACGATAGAATTCTGAAAATGTTTTGTATTTAAAGTATCTCTATTTTCTTATATAAAAATTCAAGAATTTTCCAGAATTCTCTAATAAAATCTATAATTCGTACAATAAAGCACCACAAAAATGTACAGAATTTTTTGACATGTTTGGATAGGTGAAATAGGGAAAAAAGATTACCAAAATGCTAAAAGAATAAAAAAAAAAAATAGGAAACGATGGAATTTAAGAAGAATTTAGGATTTCAAATGTCTATATTTTTTTGAAAAATATTCCATGATTTTCAAAATTCTTTGATAAAATCTGTAATCCATAAAATAAAAAAACATAAAAATTTCTAGCATTTTTTGACAAGTACATATAGACGAAATTGAAAATAAAATGTCAAAAATAAAAAAACAAATAGTAAATCGCAGAATTTTGAAAAAAAACATTTCACATATGAATATTTTTTTAAAAGAACGTTTACAAATTTCCAGAAATTGTTGGTAAAATCTCTAACCCTCCCAATAAAACACCAGAAAAAATTCCATAATTTTTGGACAAGTTTGGGTACGTGAAATAGCAATCAATATGCCAAAAATGGTAAAAAAAAATAAAAAAGAAATAGTAGACGATGGAATTTTGTTGAAATTTTGGATTTCAAATATCTCAATTTTTTGATAAAATCTCGGATCCATACAATAAAACAACACAAAAATTTTACAATTTTTTTAAAAACCATAGACAGGTAAAATAGAAAAAAAGATGTCAAAAATACTAAAAAATTAAAAAAGCAAATAGTAAACAATGACATTCTGAAAATGTTTTGTATTTAAAGTATCTGTATTTTTTTAATAAAAATTCAAGAATTTTCCATAATTCTATGATAAAATATATAATCCATACAATAAAGCACCACAAAAATGTATAGAATTTTTTGACAAGTTTGGATTGGTGAAATAGGAAAAAAAGATTACCAAAATGCTAAAAGAATAAAAAAAAAATAGTAAACAATGGAATTTAAGAAGAATTTAGGATTTCAAATGTCCATATTTTTTTGAAAAATATTCAATGATTTTCCAATATTCTTTGATAAAATGTCTAATCCATAAAATAAAAAAACATAAAAATTTCCAGCATATTTTGACATGTACAGATAGACGGAATTGAAAATAAAATGTCAAAACTAATAAAAAAATAAAAAAAAAACAAATAGTAAACCGCAGAAATTTGAAAAAAAAATATTTCACATATCAATATTTTTTTTGAATGAACTTTTAGAATTTTCCAGAAATCGTTCGTAAAATCTGTAACCCTTCCAATAAAACACCACAAAAAATTCCATAATTTTTGGATAAGTTTGGGTACGTAAAATAGCAAACAAAGTGCCAAATATGCTAAAAAAATAAAAAAGAAGTAAAAAACGATGGAATTTTGTTGAAATTTTGGATTTGAAATACCTCAATTTTTTGATAAAATCTCGGATCCATATAATAAACTAACACAAATTTTACAATTTTTTTGAAAATAAAATGTCAAAAATAATAAAAAAACAAATAGTAAACCGCAGAAGTTCGAAAAAAAAAATATTTCACATATCAATATTTTTTTTAAAAGATCTTTTAGAAATTTCAAGAAATTTTTGGTAAACTCTCCAACCTTTCCAATAAAACACCACAAAAAATTTCATAATTTTTTGACAAGTTTGGATAGGTGAAATAGAAAACAAAATTCCAAAAATTCTAAAAAAATAAAAAAGAAATAGTAAACGGTAGAATTTTGTTGATATTTTGGATTTCAAATATCTCAATTGTTTATTGAAAAAAAAACCATAGTTTTGCAGAATTTTTTGATAAAATCTCGGATCCATACAACAAAACAACCCAAAAATTTTATAATTTTTTTGAAAACCATTGATAGGTAAAATACAAAAAAAAGATGTCAAAAACACAAAAAAATTAAAAAAAACAAATAGTAAACGATAGAATTTTGAAAATGTTTTGTATTTAAAGTATCTCTATTCTTTTAATAAAAATTCAATTATTTTCCAGAATTCTCTGATAAAATCTAAAATCCGTACAATAAAGTAGTAGAAAGATGTATAGAATTTTTTGACAAGTTTAGATAGGTGAAATAGGAAAAAAAGATTACCAAAATGCTAAAAGAATAAAAAAAAACAAATAGTAAATGATGGAATTTATGAAGAATTTTGGATTTCAAATGTCTATATTTTTTTAAAAAATATTCCATGATTTTCCGAAATTCTTTGATGAAATCTCTAATCTATAAAATAAAAAAACGTAAAAAAAATTTTAGAATTTTTTGACAAGTATAGATAGACGAAATTGAAAATAAAATATCAAAACTAATAAAAAAATAAAAAAAATAAATAGTAAACCGCAGAATTTTGAAAAAAAAAATATTTCACATACCAATATTTTTTTAAAAAGAACTTTTAGAATTTTCCAGAAATCTCTAATAAAATCTCTAATCCTTCCAATAAAACACCACAAAAAATTTCATAATTTTTGGACAAGCTTGGATAGGTGAAATAAAAAACAAAAAGCCAAAAATACTAAAAAAAATAATAAAGAAATAGTAAATGATGGATTTTGTTAAAAGTTTTGAAATCCAAAATTCTTCATAAATTCCATCGTTTACTATTTATTTTTTTTATTATTTTAGCAGTTTGGTAATCTTTTTTTCCTATTTCACCTATCCAAACTTGTCAAATAATTCTAAACATTTTTGTTGTGCTTTATTGTACGGATTATAGATTTTCTCAGAGAATTCTGGAATATTATTGACTTTTTATTAAATAAAATAGACATACTTTAAATACAAAATATTTTCAGAATTCTATCATTTACTATTTGCTTTTTCAATTTTTTAGTATTTTTGACATCTTTATTTTGGATTTGAAATGTCTATATCTTTTTGAAAAATATTCCATGATTTTTCAAAATTCTTTGATAAAATCTCTAATCAATAAAATAAAAAAACCTAAAAATTTCTAGAATTTTTTAACAAGTACATATAGATGAAAGTGAAAATAAATGTAAAAAAAAAAAAACAAATAGTAAACCACAGAATTTTGAGAAAAAAAATTCACATCAATTTTTTTTTAGAAGAAGTTTTAGAATTATCCAGAAATCGCTGGTACAATCTCTAATCCTTCCAATAATTTTTGGACAAGTTTGGATAGGTGAAATAGAAAACAAAATGCCAAAAATGTTAAAAAAATAAAAATGAAATAATAAACGACGAAATTTTGTTGAAATTTTGGATTTCAAATATCTTAATTTTTTTTGAAAAAAAACCAAAGTTCTGCAGAAGTTTTTGATGAAATCTCGGATCCATACAATAAAACAACACAAAAATTTTACAATTTCTTTGAAAACCATAGACAGGTAAAATACAAAGAAAATATGTCAAAAACACTAAAAAGTTAAAAAAGCAAATAGTAAATGATGGAATTCTGAAAATGTTTTGTATTTAAAGTATCTCTATTTTTTTAATAAAAATTCAAGAATTTTCGAGAATTCTCTGATAAAATCTATAATCCATACAATAAAGCACCACAAAAATGTTTAGAATTTTTTGACAAGTTTGGATAGGTGAAATCGAAAAAACAAATTACCAAAATACTAAAAATGATAACAAAAAACAAATAGTAAATGATGGAATTTATGAAGAGTTTTGGATTTCAAATGTCTATAGTTTTTAGAAAAATATTCCATGATTTTCCAAAATTCATTGATAAAATCTCTAATCCATAAAATAAAAAAACCTAAAAATTTCTACAATTTTTTGGCAAGTACAGATAGACGAAATTGAAAATAAAATGTCAAAAATAATACAAAAATAAAAAAAACAAATAGTAAACAAAAGCAAATAGTAATCGATAGAATTCTGAAAATGTTTCGTATTTACAATATCTCTATTTTTCTAAATCAAAATTCAATAATTTGCCAGAATTCTCTGATAAAATCTATGTTCCATATAACAAAGAACCACAAAAATGTTTACAATTTTTTGACAAGTTTGATTAGGTGAAATAGGAAAAAAAGACATAAAAAATGCTAATAAAATAAAAATAAACAAATGGTAAGTAATAGAATTTATGAAGAATTTTGGATTTCAAATGTTTATATTTTTTAGAAAAATATTCCATGATTTTCCGAAAACCTTTGATAAAATCTCTAATTCATAAAATAAAAAAACATAAGAATTTCAAGAATATTTTGACAAGTACACATAGACAAAATTGAAAATAAAATGTCAAAAATAAAAAAAATAAAAAAACAAATAGTAAACCACGGAATTTTGAAAAAAAAATTCACATAGCTATATTTTTGTAAAAACACTTTTAGAAATTTCTGGAATTCGTTGATAAAATCTCTATTCCTTTGAATAAAACACTACAAAAAATTCCATAGACATGTAAACTAGAAAAAAAGATGTCAAAATACTAAACAATTAAAAAGCAAATAGTAACCGATGGAATTCTGAAAATGTTTTGTATTTAAAATATCTCTATTTTTCTTAATCAAAATTCAAGAATTTTCCAGAATTCTCTGATAAAATCTATAATCCGTATAACAAAGCACCACAAAAATGTTTAGAATTCTTTGAGAAGTTTGATTAGATGAAATAAGAATAAAAGACGTCAAAAATGCTACAAAAATAAATAAATAAAAACAAATAAAAAATAATGGAATTTATGAAGAATTTTGAATTTCAAATATCTATATTTTTAAGAAAAATGTTCCAAAATTTTCTAAAAATCTTTGATAAAATCTCTAATCCATAAAATAAAAGAACATAAAAATTTCAAGAATTTTTTGACAAGTACGGGTAGACGAAATTGAAAAGAAAATATCAAAAATAATAAAAAAATAGTAAACTGCTGAATTTTGAAAAAAAAATAATTCACATATCTATATTTTTGTAAAAGAACTCTTAGAAATTTCAAGAATTTGTTGATAAAATCTCTAATCCTTCGAATAAAAAACAACAAAAAATTCCATAATTATTTGACAAGTTTGGATAGGTGAAATAGAAAAAAAATGTCAAAAATGCTAAAAAAAATAAAAAAGAAATGGTAAACGATGGAATTTTGTTGAAATTCTGGATTTCAAATATCTCAATTTTTTTTAAAAAAAAACCATAGTTTTGCAGAAATTTTTGAGGAAATCTCAGATCTATACAATAAAAGAACACAAAAATTTTAAGAATTTTTTGAAAACCATCAACAGGTAAAACAGAAAAAAAAGATGTAAAAAATACTAAAAAATTAAAAAGCAAATAGTAAACGATGGAATTCTGAAAATGTTTTGTTTTTACAATATCTCTATTTTTCTTAATCAAAATTCTAGAATTTTCGACAATTCTCTGATAAAATCTATATTCCGTATAATAAAGCACCACAAAAATGTTTAGAATTCTTTGACAAGTTTGATTAGGTGAAATAGGAAAAAAATACGTCAAAAATGCTAAAAAATAAAATAAAAACAAATAGTAAATAATGGAATTTATGAAGAATTTTGGATTTCAAATGTCTATATTTTTTAGGAAAATGTTCCATGATTTTCCAAAATTCTTTAATAAAATCTCTAATCCATAATAAAAAAAAATTAAAATGTCCAGAATTTTTTGACATGTATAAATAAACGAAATTGAAAAGAAAATGTCAAAAATATTAAAAAAAAATAAATAGTAAACTGCAAAATTTTGAAAAAAAAAAATTATTTCACCTACCCATATTTTTGTAAAAGAACTTTTAGAAATCTCCAGAATTCGTTGATATAATATCTAATCATTCGAATAAAACACTACAAAAAAATCCCTGATTTTTAGACAGGTTTGGATATGTGAAATAGAAAAAAATGCTAAAAAAATAAAAAAGAAATAGTAAATGATGGAATTTTGTTGAAATTCTGGATTTCAAATATCTCAATTTTTTTTGAAAAAAAAAACCATCGTTTTGCAGAATTTTTTGATAAAATCTCGGATGAATACAATAAAACAACACAAAAATTTTAAGAATTTTTTGAAAACCATAGACAGGTAAAATAGAAAAAATGATGTCAAAAATACAAAAAAATTAAAAAGCAAATAGTAAACGTTGGAATTCTGAAAATGTTTTGTATTTACAATATCTCTATTTTTCTTAATCAAAATTTAAAAATTTTCGAGAATTCTCTAATAAAATCTATAATCCGTATAATAAAGCACCACAAAAATATTTAGAATTTTTTGAAAAGTTTATTTAGGTTAAATAGGAAAAAAAGACGTCAAAAATCATTAAAAAATAAAAAAAAACAAATAGTAAATAATGGAATTTATGAAGAATTTTGGATTTCAAATGTCTATACTTTTTAGAAAAACATTCCATGATTTTCCAAAAATCTTTGATAAAATCTCTAATCCATAAAATAAAAAAAAAATAAAAATTTCCAGAATTTTTTCAAAAGTATAGATAGACGAAATTGGAAAGAAAATAGTAAATAATAATAAAAAAATAAAAAACAAATAGTAAACCGTGGAATTTTGGAAAAAAAATATTTCACATATCTCTATTTTTGTAAAAGAACTTTTAGAAATTTCCAGAATTTGTTGATAAAATCTCTATTTCGTCGAATAAAATACTACAAAAAATTTCATAATTTTTTGACAAGTTTGGATAGGTGAAATAGAAAAAAAATGCCAAAAATGCTAAAAAAAATAAAAAAGAATTAGTAAACGATGGAATTTTGATGAAATTCTGGATTTCAAATATCTCAATTTTTTTTTGAAAAAAAAACACAGTTTTGCAGAATTTTTTGATAAAATCTCGAATCCAGACAATAAAACAACACAATAATTTTAAGAATGTTTTTGAAAACCATAGACATGTAAAATAGAAAAAAAGATGTCAAAAATACTAAAAAATTAAAAAGCAAATAGTAAACGATGGAATACTTAAAATGTTTTGTATTTACAATATCTCTATTTTTCTTAATCAAGAATTTTCGAGAATTCTTTGATAAAATCTAAAATTCGTATAATAAAGAACCACAAAAATATTTAGAATTTTTTGACAAGTTTGATTATGTGAAATAGCAAAAAAAGAAGTCAAAAATGCTAACAAATTAAAAAAAATAAATAGTAAATAATTTTGGATTTCAAATGTCTACATTTTTTACAAAAACGTTCAATGATTTTCCAAAAATCTTTGACAAAATCTCTAATCTATAAAATAAAACAACATAACATTTTCAGAATTTTTTGACAAGTACAGATAAACGAAATTGAAAAGAAAATGTCAAAAATAATAAAAAAACAAAAAAATAATAATAAAACGCATAATTTAAAATAAGAAATATTTAACATATCTATATTTTTGTAAAATAACTTTTGTAAATTTCCAAAATCCGTTGATAAAATCTCTAATCCTTTGATTAAAACAGTACAAAAAATTCCCTAATTTTTTGACAAGTTTGGATAGGTGAAATAAAAAAAATGCCAAAAATACTAAAAATATAAAAAAGAAATAGTAAACGATAGAATTTTGTTGAAATTATGGATTTCAAATATCTCATTTTTTTAAAAAAAAATGCCATAGTTTTGTATAATTTTTTGATAAAATCTCGGATCCATAGAATAAAACAACACAAAAATTTTGAGAATTTTTTGAAAACCATAGACAGGTAAAATAGAAAAAAAAGATGTCAAAAATACTAAAAATTTAAAAAGCAAAGAGTAAACGATGAAACTCTAAAAATGTTTTGTATTTATAATATCTCTATTTTTCTTAATCAAAATTCAAGAATTTTCCACAATTCTCTGATAAAATCTGTAATCCGTATAATAAAGCACCACAAAAATGTTTAGAATTTTTTGAGAAGTTTGATTAGTTGAAATAGGAAAAAAAAGACGTAAAAAATGCTAATAAATTTAAAAAAACAAATAGTAAAAAATGGAATTTGTGAAATGTCTATATTTTTTACAACAACGTTCCATGATTTTACAAAAATCTTTGACAAAATCTCTAATCCAAAAAATAAAAGAACATGAAAATTTTTAGAATTTTTTGACAAATACAGATAGACGAAAATGAAAAGAAAATGTCAAAAATAATAAAAAAGAAAAAAACCAAATAGTAAATCGCAGAATTTAAAAAAAAAATTATTTCAAATCACTTGTGGCACGAATCATCACTTCTGAGGTGCTAAAAAGATTCACAAAGATTTTTATTAAAACTGTTTTAAATAAAAATAACCCAAAATGTTTTTGCTGGAAAACGGTTTTCAATCGATTGAATTTCCAAAACAATCGATTGAATGTGACAGTTATTTCTGTTACAACAGAAATACAGTTATGGCTGTTACAACTGAAAACTTTGACTGGGTCAAACTAACGGTCAAATTCAATCGATTGAATGGTTTGTTCAATTAATTGAATTTTGACAGCTAAGCAGTTTTTAAAACTGATTTTGGGCATTTAAAGGAATGAGAATCATCATTTTCAGAATCATCAAAACAAGCACTTTCGAAAAGCATTCCTTGAGTTTTTTCTAAGAGAGATATTGCCCCTTTTGTGTGATCATCATTCTTGCAAAGCTTTTCAAATCAAGAAACCTCCAAGAACGTGAATCTTTGAAGCATCATTGAAGTGAGGTTGTTGCTACTTTGGTTCTGGACCAAAGCTAAGTCTTCTGCACCTGATCTCCATTCTGTGTAATCTGTTTTGTGTAGAAGCATTCTGTTATCTTCTCTGATCCTGTTGATTTGCAATCTGTTTGCTGTTT